>Ga0181564_10001483_pt1 | contig 20908 bp, 18 predicted proteins | sample 011ome_24_FD_134512 | JGI IMG/M metagenome (GOLD analysis project Ga0181564, IMG submission 134512) | Coastal salt marsh microbial communities from the Groves Creek Marsh, Skidaway Island, Georgia - 011513CT metaG (megahit assembly) | ecosystem: Environmental > Aquatic > Marine > Intertidal...
CGAAATAGACAAGTCACTTAAAAAAGGACCAGTAATTAAAAAAAAAGGTATCAAAGAAAACAATAAAACAGGAAAACTATAAAAAATATATTGTTCTTTTATTGATCTAAAAATCATATATTGAAAAACTATTATTTAATTTTCACTATTTTGCTATCTTTATGTTTGTCTAAAGATAAATTTTGATTATTTTTTTTAGATGGTAATAGTTCATTATAAATGTGATCAACAATTTCTGTTTTAGGATTATATAGTTTAACCATTTTTTTTAATAAATTTTTTACATTTCCCGCTTCATTATTATCTAGAAGAAAGCTTAAATAATTCAAATCTTTTTCTAATTGATCAAATGGAACCAAAGGATCACTGGTTTTTTGTATTTTTGGATGGTTAGTTTTTTGAGGATTATCTCCAATTAATAACTCTTCATATAATTTTTCACCAGGACGTAGTCCTGTAATTATAATTTCAATATCACCTTTTGGATTGTTATTATTTTTGATAGTAAAACCAGATAAACTAATCATTTTACTGATTAAATCTTTGATTTTTATACTTTCACCCATATCAAGAACAAATACTTCAGAGTGTTTTCCCATACTACCTGCTTGAATAACTAACTGAGCCGCTTCTGTAACAGTCATAAAGTAACGTGTTACATCTTCATGTGTTAAAGTGATTGGTCCACCAGCTTTAATTTGTTTTTTAAATTTTGGTATCACAGATCCAGAGGACTCTAAAACATTACCAAAACGAACTATTGAAAAATTAGTGTTAATATTTTTTGAATTCTCATAAACCCCTTGCATACAAAGTTCAGCAAGTCTCTTAGAGGCACCCATAATATTGGTTGGTCTTACTGCTTTATCGCTTGATATTAATACAAGATTTGAAACCTTTTTTATTACTGAAGCTTTTGTGACAGCTAAAGTACTAAACACATTATTTTTAACTCCTTCACAAATATTTTCTTCAACTAGTGGCACATGTTTATAAGCTGCGGCATGATATACTGTATCCACTTCAAATCTTTCAAAGATTGTCTCTAATTTTGCTTGATCTTGAACGTTTATAAGTAATGGAATAACTCTGAAATTTTTATTAAAAGAAATTAGTTCTTCATAAATTTTGTAAACAGCATATTCATTTAATTCCAAAAGTAATAACTTCTTTGGATTTAATATTGCAATTTGACGGCATAATTCTGAACCTATGGATCCTCCAGCACCAGTCACCACAACTGTTTTAGAATTTATATTTCTATTTAATAAATTAATATCTGGTTCAACTGGTTCACGGTTTAGTAAATCATCTATATTTAAATCTTTTATATCAGAGATTGTTATTCTACCATCCACAATCTCTGAAATACTTGGGAGAGTTTTTACAATTAAATTATAAAAATTTAATTTTTCTATAATTTGATTTCTCTTTTTTCTACTAATTGAGGGTAATGCCAGAAAAACTAGACTAACATTATTAGTTTTAATTAATTTTTCTAAATCATTTAATGAGTAAATTTTTTGACCTAATATAAATTGTCTATGTAATTCAGTATTGTCATCTAAAAAACCTATAACCTTAAATTCAGGATTATTTTCTAAGGAAATGACCAATTGTCTTCCAGCATCACCTGCTCCATAAATTAACACTTTTTTTTTATCAGATGATTTATCTCTAGAACTATAGCTGCCAGCTAACACATATCTAACTGATAATCTTGAGCTGATAATTGCGAAAAGCAACAATATTGGCTGAAGAACACCAATTGATCTAGGAACTCCCTGAACTCCATAAATTCCTATAGCTAAAAAATATAATAATCCGTAAACAATTATAGAAGATGATAAAGTAAAAATAATTGATAGACCAGTGTATCTAAAAAGAGTTCTATATATGCCAAATAACCAAAAAATTGGTATTGCAATAACTACAGAAATTATAGCTGGATAAAAGTTAAAATCCTTAAATAGAATTAATTCTTCTAATCTTATAAAAAAAGCTAGCCAAGTACATATAATGCATAAAGCTAGATCAGTGATCATTGCAATTATGCGCTTTGAATAACGATTTAGGGAAATTATAGAGCTTGTAACTTCTTTCATGTAATTTCTCATGACTATAGGTTTATTTTAAGCTTTTATGTTTGTTGTTATTAATAATTTATTTTTATCATAGACTATTTAAATTTAACAATAAAGACGTAGAGATAAAAAAACTGTAAAAGAAAATAGAATAATAATACTTTGAATTAAGACTTTAATTTATAATTATGTTTTAATCTAGCCAAGTATAATTATTATAAAAAAGTTTTAATAATATAATAAAAATAATAGTATAAGTTCATTTGTTTAATCATTTTTGAGTCTTTTTTTGAGAGAATTGTGGGAGTTTTCATGGTAATGCCAGATACTTGGGCAAGACCAGTAACACCCGGTTTAACTTTAAACACTCCTCTTTTTTTTCTCTCTTTAATTAATTTTTTTTGATTAAATAAACACGGACGAGGCCCGACCAAACTCATATCACCAATAAAAACATTCCACAATTGAAGAAGTTCATCTGCTTTATATTTTCTTAGAAACGATCCAAAATAAGTAATATTGGATGGGTTAACTAAATGAGTACCGCTAGATAAAGTTTTTATCTTCATAGTTCTAAATTTTATTAAATTAAAACTTTTTAAATTTAATCCAACTCTTTTTTGAATAAATATAGGAGAACCGGTATCAAAGAGTCCTATTATGAATATCAAAAAAAATAATGGTAAAAATATTACCAAACCAAATAAAGAAAATAAGATATCTAAAAAACGCATTAATTTTATTAAATTTTTAATTCACAAATTCATTATATTTAAAATATTTTTATTTATTTTTTCTACAGCAAATTTTTTTTTTGCTAAAATAAAACTTTCTTTACCCATGTTTTGAATTTTGTCTTCTGTTTCTTCAAGTAATTGTATCATTGCATTTGCTAAAGATTTAGAATTTTTGGGTGGCACTAATAATCCATTTTTTCCTTGTATCACGGTTTCACGACAACCTGGAGTATCAGTGGTTAAAATTGGTCTTCCAATTGCCATTGCTTCAAGAACAGATCTTGGTATTCCTTCACGATAAGATGGAAGTACGTAAATTTTACAAGAGGCTATAGTTCTTTGAACTGAAGAGAGTTCTCCAAGATAATTAATAAATCCCTCATTAATCCACAATTTTAATTCTTTAGCACTAATACTTGATGGGTTTGAATCTAATCTTCCTGCAAGTTGAAATGTTGCTTTTGGGAATGTTCTTTTAACAATTTGTGATGCTTCAACATATTCCCGAACTCCTTTATCAACTAGCAACCTTGATAACATTAAAAATATTGGTTCTTTAGGAGATTGTGAAAATGGATAAAGATCAAGATCAACACCAGATCCATTCACTATGTGTGAAGACTGACTCTTCGATATAATTTTTAATTTATTAAATAATTTTTCATCATCAGAGTTTTGAAAAATTATACTTTTAGCATTTTTTAATCCTAATCTATATAAAACAATCATAAGTTGTTGGATGAGTTTACGCTTAATTCCAATCCCTTCAGTAAAACTATAACCCAAACCTGTTATTAATGGAAAAAAGCTAATTTTAGAAAAATTTCTCATAGCCATTCCTGTATAAATTACAGGCTTTGCTGTATAAGCTATTACAACATCTGGTTTACTTTTAGAAATTTCATAACAAATAGATTTATAGGAAAAATAATCCTTGAAAGGATTTAAACTAGCTCTTGTTAAAGAATATCTCTTTAAAACTACTCCCATACTTTTTAGTTTTTGAGTAATGTCTATGTTGTTATTTTTTTCTTTAGGAGCAAGAGCAGTAACTTTGTGACCACAATTAATTAAATATTTAATTAAAGAACCACGAAAATTAATTAATGAAAATAGTTCACTAGAGATAATAAGTATATGTTTACGCAAAAAGTTATAACCTTAGATTAGTCTCTTCTTTAGAAAATAGATATTTTAAATCATAAATAATGTGTGGTTTTTTACCTAATGTAGAAATAAATTTAGATCCCATATCTTTAAATTGATTATGTGCTACAGACAAAATAATTCCATCATAAGAGTTTGGGATCAATTTAGTTGTTGGTGCAATACCATAAAGACTCTCTACTTCTTCACTGTTTGCCCACGGATCATAAAGATCTAGTTCACAGTCTGATTTTTTTAATTGATTTATAACAACCGCAACTCCTGAATTACGTAAATCTGGGCAATTTTCTTTAAAAGTTAATCCCATAATTAAAATTTTAGCATTTTTGATTTGAATTGTTTTTTTACTCATAGCATTAATTAATTGGGATGCCACATAAACACCCATACCATCATTTAAACGTCTTCCTGCTAAAATGATTTCTGGCTGATATCCTATACTTTTTGCTTTATGTGTAAGATAATAAGGATCTACACCAATACAATGACCACCAACTAAGCCTGGATAAAAAGATAAAAAATTCCATTTACTTGAAGCAGCATTTAATACTTGCTCCGTATCAATGTTCATTTTATTAAATATAATAGACAATTCGTTGATTAGTGCAATATTTAAATCTCTTTGAGTGTTTTCAATTACTTTGGCAGCTTCAGCTACTTTTATACTTGGGGCCTTATGAGTTCCGGCCATAATAATTTCTTTATATAATTCATCTACTTGATCTGTAATTTCGGCTGTTGATCCTGAAGTAATTTTTTTAATATTAGCAATTCGATGTTCCTTGTCACCTGGATTGATACGTTCAGGACTATATCCACAAAAAAAATCTATATTGAATTTTAGTCCTGAACAATTTTCCAAAATAGGAACACAATCTTCTTCAATACAGCCTGGATAAACGGTTGATTCATAAACTACTATATCTCCTTTTTTGAGAATTTTACCAACATTTTCACTTGCTAAAAATAATAATTTTAGATCAGGTATTTTATGTTTATCAATCGGTGTTGGTACAGCCACAATGTAGCAGTTTGCTGTTTCTAGGTCGTGAATATTGTTGGTTAGAACTAATTGTTTTGTGTCACGTAATTCCTCTTTTGATACTTCTAAATTTTTATCTATACCAGATTGTAGATCTTTTATTCTTTTTTCTTGAGTATCAAATCCAATCACTTTTCTTTTTTTTGCAAATTCTAAGGCTAAAGGTAACCCAACATAACCTAAACCAATAATTGCTAATTTTAGATCTTTATTTTTATTTGTCATATTTTATAATAATCTTTATACCACGTTACGAAGCTAGACACTCCGTCAGCAACTGAAGTTGAGGGCTTATAATTAAATTTTTCATTCAAGTTATCTGTATTGGCATAAGTATCAGGTACATCTCCCGGCTGTAATGACAAAAAATTTATTTTTGCTTTTTTTCCTAAAGTTTTTTCTAATGCATCAATATAATCCATAAGCTGGACTGATTTATTATTTCCTATGTTATAAATACGCCATGGCGCCTTACTGGTGGATGGATCCGGCTGATCACTATTCCAATCAACATTGCTGATTGCTGGATTATCAAGAGTTTTTATGATGCCCTCTACAATGTCATCAATATAGGTAAAGTCTCTAGTGTGCTTACCGTAATTAAATACATCAATGGGTTTTTCTTCTAAAATAGCTTTAGTAAATTTAAACAAAGCCATATCAGGTCTTCCCCAAGGTCCATAAACTGTAAAAAATCTAAGACCCGTTGTTGGAAGCTGATAAAGATAACTATATGTATGCGCCATCAGTTCATTAGATTTTTTAGAAGCTGCATAAACTGATAGCGGATGATTAGCGCTATGATGTTCTGAAAATGGCATTTTAGTATTAGCCCCATATACACTTGAGGTGCTTGCATAAACTAAATGTTTAATTTTATGTAGCCGGCAATTCTCTAAGATATGAGCAAAACCTACAATATTGCTATTAATATAAGCAAGGGGATTTTTCATAGAATAACGCACACCTGCTTGTGCTGCTAAATTAACTACTTTTTGAGGCTTATGATTTTTGAATACTTTATTCAAACTTTCCTCATCTTTAAGGTCTATTCTGTAATGTTGGTAATTAGGATACTTTGCAAGTCTCTCCATTCGTGCTTCTTTAATTTTTGGGTCGTAATAATCATTATGATTGTCAATACCTATAATATTATCACCACGCTCCAAAAGTTTAATACATAACGAAGCACCAATGAAGCCAGCAGAGCCAGTAATAATACTTTTTTTCATAATTCTATTTACACAAATTACTTAAATCATCTTATCATAAAAAAATAGTCTTAATAATCTATACAATATTATATTTATAAAAACATACCAAATTTTATTACCTTTTACTTGGTATTGACACATGTTTTGTTTTTTTATTATAGAATTAAAAATATTATAATATCAACTAATAATTCAATATAACTAATAAATTTTAATGTTTATATTATTGCCGTTATAATCATTAAGCATCTTTTAAACACTAAAAATTTATGCTGATTTTTTTCATAGGGGATAGTAAGATTTAAATTAGTTATATAAATATAAGTCTAATAAAAAATTAATAGTTTTAATAATGTCATTTATATCTAAAATATTAAATAAATTTAGGGGGATATACTTAAATGTTTATTTTTATTTTAATAACAAAATCTTATTTAAAGACAAATATGGTTTGTCATATTATTTATACAAAAATACTAGACCTCAAGATACATTTAACATTGGTGTAAGAACAGACGATACATCGGTTTTGTATACTATAGAAAAGATTTTATCATCAACTAATAATATTAATAATAATTTCATTAACTGTATTGATGTTGGAAGCTATATAGGTGTTGTTACATTGATGATGTCAAAAACTTTGGAGAGAAGTAAAAAAAAATGGAAAGTTCATAGCTTTGAACCCTTCAAAGAGTCTTTTTTTAGACTGCAAGAAAATATTAATTTAGGATCTTTTGCCAATAATGTAATACTTAACAATGTAGCAGTATCGGATAAGTCAGATATTAAAATTTTAAAGACTTATCCAAATAAACCTGGTCAAAATCATTTAAATATTAATACTTTGGAAGATGAAGATAATATTTATCAAGAAATGGTTAAAGTAATAACTCTAAATGACTATATGCATGAAAATAACATTAAGCATGTCAATATTTGTAAAATTGATACAGAGGGTTTAGATGAATTAGTGATAAAAGGACTATATGATCACTTAAAAAACAGAGTTATTGATTATTTTATTTTTGAATATCAAGAAAATATATCTTTTAAAAATATAAGATATTTATTGACCTCTAATGATTATGAGATCTACTACATGGTAAGAAATGAAAATTTTTTAGTAAATTCATTAGAAAAATATCCAAAAAACAGTAAATCATTATTAAATTTAATTGCAGTTTCACCAGATAAAAAAAATGATTTCATAAAAGATTTTAATTTAAGTGATTAATAATGATGAATTTCAAATAATGCTTTGTACCAAGCACTAATTTAGTCTTTGAGTTTTAGACCACACTTCATTATATGACCGGAGCATTTTACTTATATTAAAATTTTCCTTAATTCTTAATCTAGTTTCATAGCATCTTTTGTGCCAATTTTTAGTGCCCATTTCATTAAGTGCTTTTTCAATTGCTTTTGCTAAATTATTTGGATTATTAGGTGGAACTATCCAGCCAGTTTTGCCTACAATTAAACCAGCATCACCAACATCTGTTACTACACATGGTGAACCACAAGCCATTGACTCTGCTACAACATTTGGAAATCCTTCTCCATAACTACTACTTTGTACAAAAATATCTAATCCATTCATAACTTGTAAAATGTTATCACTTTGTCCTAATAACTTCACATTATTAGATAATTTTAATCTTTTTATTTCAGAAACTAAGCTAAGGTTATTTTTGTCAATATTTGATCCAACAAGTGTACAAAAAAAATTTATATTCTTGGCTCTAATTAGTGATAGTGCATTAAGTAAGTTCAAATGATCTTTTTTTTTATCATAACGTGCCACATTACCAATTAATGGTAATAGTTTTTTAATTTTAAGTTTTTTTTTAAATCTTATTTTTTGAAATTTCTGAGGTTTTAGAGTTGATAAATCAAACCCATTTGGAATAAATTTTAATTTTTTTTCATCATACCCCTCAATTGTAAAAATTTTTTTTGCTCTTTTTGAATTAATTATAATTAATCGAGGTATAAAAAAAGATAGTTTTGCTAAAATCTTTATAATCAAAATAGTAGTTAATTTTGCTTTTCCAATTTCAAAGTTTGAATAACGAATATTCCAAATTATGTTCTTAATACCTGCTAATCTTGCAGTAATACCTCCTAAAAAATCAGCATGAACGAGCCAAGTTTGTACAACATTTGGTTTTAAATCACTGAGCAACTTTATAAGAAAAAAAAATCTATGGATTGAAAAAAAATTAATATTTAAACAATAAACTTTAATGCCCAATCTATTTAATAATGAAAAATATTTTCCAGGTCCTTTAAGTGAAATAACGATATGTTTATTAATATTATCATATTTACAAATTTTAAACAATGTATGCTCTGCACCACCATCCCCTAAGCCTGTAATAATATGTGCGATTCTCATTGTTTCCATTCTATCATCTTAATTTTATTCATTAAAATATGAAAATTTATTTCTTCATTTTTTTATATAAAATAAATTTTGGTAATAGTGGGGCTGCCAACAACATAAACATGAAGATAAACTTAGTTCGATGTCGTATTCCTGTGCCAAAATTTCCTGTACCCACCCCATAAGCAAAAAGATAAGCTAGCAATATAAAAAAAATAATTCTTAAAGCTGGGTCTGCCCAAATAGCTTTCCTATTACGAAAAATTAAATAAACTAGAAATAGATGCATAAAGCCATCGAACATACCAATCAAATGACTAGCTTTTTTTACATCCCATGGGAATGGTGAAAAAACTAAATATATCGCTTTAATGGGAATTTTATAAATCAACTCTGATTCTGATTTAGCTACTACCCATTCAGGATACCTTGCTTCACCTCTATTAGTAACTAAATTTTTTTTTAGTATTTCTTTTTTCAAAACTTCAAAATCAGTTATATTACCGATTTTTGGAATCCTAACATCATTTACACTCATGATACTTAACAAGGCTACTATCAGCATAAATCCTATTAAAGATGTAAAACTAATAAACCCATTTATAAATTGTTTAAATACATTTTTAATAAATGGTGTAAAAGCTATTATCAAAAATATAACCAAACCTACAAATATACCTCCATGCCAGGAGGTTCCAATCATGAAATTTAATATTGCTAAAAAAAATGATTTTAAATTATGGGTACGGGTCCAATCGACTACATAATTTAGTGCTATTAACAAAAAAAAAGTTACAAATACTTCGCGCATTATTAAAGCTGAATATAATATCATTGAAGGAAAAAAAGCTGCAAGCCAACCAATTTTTATTGCTGTAGGAGTATCCCAAATTTTTTGAGCTACTCTAAAAATTATTAAAACTGAAAGTGTTCCAAATAATAAGCTTAATGATTGAGCAAGCATTACACTTCTATCAGCTATAGAATATAAAATAGCTAATATATAACTGATAAAAAAAGAGTCTGCCCACCCTGGATAGGTATATAAAACTTTTGGAAATCCTTCTTTTGACCACTCATATGCTTGAAGTTCAAACCAATATGCATCACCCGCTGAATCTGGGAGTGTAAAAAAATTGTTACCTATATAAATTGTTAATAAGCGTAAAGCTAATGCTGTATATAAAATAACAGCTACTTTTGGCTGTCTCTTTGCTAATAAAATAATAACGATAAATACAACTAAAATACTAGCCAATCCAAACATATCACCCATAGATAAAGTTAAAGAAATTAAAAAAATGATTATTGATAAAAAAATATGTTTTTTCATCTTTTATTATCTATTTTTATAAAACTTCTTTAATAAGAATAAATTTATTAATTCTAAAATTTTTAAATTTGAAAAAATTAAAAGTGGATAATAAGTAAAAAACCATCTTACCTGGACAGAAATCAAGTTTACATGCAGATTGATAATCAAATAATACATACAAAAAAATAAAATGGACAATAAAGCAAATTTATCATTTTTTTTTTGAGCTAAAGATTTGATAGAAATTATAATGGAGATAAAAGTAATTACCAAAATAATAATGTTAATAATTCTAAGTGGCTGTGTTATAGCAAAATAATTATTTGATATTTTATGAAATCTTTCAATAATTCTCTTATCATCAGGATCAAAAATTGGATCTTTTAAAATTTTTTCCATATCACTCATCTCTTCTTTGGTTAAAAGTTCGACAGTTAAGAAATTGCCAATAAAACATTCATGGAATTTCAACAAAAAAATATGCGGGTTTTTAAAAAAATTATTTATATAAAGAAAAAATAATTGTTTGTTCAAATCTTTTTGATAATTTTTTTCATAAAAATTAAATATCTTTGGATGCAAATATGAAAGATTATTCATTGCAGGGAATATTATACATTCAAAATTTAATCTTTTAATTTTATCTAAATTTTTAATCTCTCGTATATTATTTAATTTTGCGACTCGATCATTGATTAATCTTGACAAGTAATCATCACTATCAACTTGGAAATTTTCTTGTTTAGAAATTAATGAAGTTAATGCATGCATACTGAAATAATGATTATTTATTTTTTCAGGATTAAGATGATTGGTTAAATTTTTATTAATAATGTTTGGAGAAATTATAATAAGAAAAACTATTATAGTTAATGATATTTTTTTTTTATAATTCTTATTGTCAATTTTTATTACATAATAAATATTTATCAAAATTATCAAAAAATAAAATATAACCGCAGCTTCACGAATTAATACCATTAAAGCAAAAGACAGATTCAAGTACATCAAATTTTTGATATTCTTTTTTAAAATGAACTCAATTAATGACGAAATACCAAGCAATAATGCTGGAATATAAAAAGATTCTTCTTGTACACCAAATGAATATTTTAAAATTTTTGGATTTAGGACTAATATAATAAATAAAAAACTAGCTATCCAAGGACTCAAACTTAAATTAATCAGTTTCATTCTGATTAAAAAAGTAATTGATACCAAGAGATATACTTGTAGAAAAATTATAAAATCAATACTAATAGAATTAAATAAAAAATAATATAAATATGGTATTAACGCAGATCTGCAAAAATAAGTATAACAGTTTTCTGGTTTAGACTGAAAATCTGTATCATTTATAGGTAGATTTAGCTCTCCTAAAAAATTATTAAAAAAAGAAATATTATTAAATAAAAAAAAAATAATACTAGAAATTATAAGGCAAAATATTATATTTTTTATATTAAATTTTTCTAAATTATTTTTTTTCATTTTTTAGAAAACTAATTTTTCAATTTTTCGATATCATGTAGAACCATTTTTTTTACCATTTGATCCAAAGATGTTTTTGGAGTCCATTTTAAAATTTTTTTAGCTTTCTTAGGATTTCCTCTCAAATCATGAACTTCATTTGGCCTAAAATAATTTTTATCAATTTTTATAAGTAATTTTTTTGTAGATTTATCATATCCAATTTCATTTACCCCTTTCCCTCGCCAGCCAATATCAATTCCAATAATTTTAAAACTTTTTTCAACAAATTTCCTCACTGAACAGCTTTTGCCTGTAGCAATTACATAATCATCAGGTTTTTTTTGTTGCAACATAAGCCACATGCTTTCAACATAATCTTTCGCATAACCCCAATCTCTTTTGGCATCTAAGTTGCCTAAAAAAAAATTCTTTCTTTTGTTAAGATGAATTTCTGCAACGGCTCTTGTTATTTTTCTTGTTACGAATGTTTCTCCACGTCTTGGTCCTTCATGATTGAAAAGTATGCCATTACATGCAAACATTGAATAAGCTTTTCTATAATTTTTTGTAATCCAATATCCATATAATTTTGCAGTACCATAAGGACTCTCTGGTTTAAAGGCTGTTTTTTCATTTTGTGGAGCCTTTGAATTACCAAAAATTTCAGAAGTAGAGGCTTGATAAAATTTTGTTTTCTTATTTAAGTTTAAAATTCTTATGGCCTCTAATACTCTTAATGTCCCTAGTGCATCCGTATTAGCAGTGTATTCTGGTGTTTCAAAACTAGTATGAACATGAGATTGAGCACCAAGATTATATATCTCATCTGGTTTAGTTGATTTTATAATTCTGATAAGATTAGTTGAGTCAGTTAAATCTCCATAATAAGGTTCAAAATTATTAGGAATTTGTTCATCTGTGTATAAGTGATCAATTCTTTCTGTATTAAAAGAAGAAGATCTTCGTTTTAAACCAATTACTTTATAATTTTTTTGAATTAAAAAATCAGCTAATAAAGATCCATCTTGTCCTGTTACACCAATAATTAGAGCAGTTTTTTTGTTTTTTTTTATTTTCATGTTTATTTGTAGTTTTTCTAATTAATTTATTATTTTATTAACACAATTAGAGATGTATTCAATTTCATGTTTTTTTAAGGATAAGCTTGATGGCAAATAAAAACCATATTTGCTTATATATTCAGAATTAGGAAATTTTTTTGAATTATAGAATTTATAGTTTTTCAACATTTTTTGTTTATGCATTGGCCAGAAAAAAGGTCTTGTACCAATGCCATTATCTCTGAGTTTTTTCATAACATATTGTGCATCAATGTTCAAATCAGTATTTGTAATTAATATACCTACAACCCAATATATATTTTTTACAAATTTTCTCTCTGGTTCAGGAATATGAATATTTGAATTCTTCTTAAGATATTCAAAATATTTTTTTCCTATTGATTGTCTTTTTTTTACAATATCTTCAATTCGATTTAATTGACTTAATCCTAGTGTTGCCTGGATATTTGACATTCTATTATTTGATGAAATATCATCATGGTTAAATCTATTTTTTTTCCCAAAAGACAAATTTCTCAAATTTTTTATTTTTTCATAAATTTTTTTAGAATTTGTTGTTATCATTCCACCTTCACCAGTAGTAATTTGCTTATTAGCATAAAAACTATATGTACTTATATCACCAAAACTTCCACACATTTTATTTTTATACTTTTGACCAAATACTTCAGCAGCATCTTCTAATAATAATATTTTTTTTTTCTTACAAATTTTTTTAAGCATTTCTATTTCAAGAGGGTAATTATAAATATGTGTTGCAATTATCAATTTTGTATTTGAGGTAATATTTTTTAATATTAGTTGTGTATTCATATTCCAATCAAATTTATCACAATCAATAGGTTTAATTTTCAAATTATTCTTTAAACAAGCAATGGCATTAGAAAAAATAGTAAAATTTGGAATTATTACCTCACTATTTTTTGGTAAATTTAATGATTGAACTGCAATTTCTAGGGCTGCAGTTCCATTTGTAACTGTAACTGCATACTTGTGACCAATAAATTTTGAAAATTTATTTTCAAAAATTTTAACATTAGGTCCTTCTGCTGAAATCCATCCATCTTCAAGAGTTTTTTTTACATTTGATGCATCTTGTTTTGTTATAAGTGGTTGATTGACAGGTATAAATTTTTTCATTATTTAATTTTTATCTTATCCTCTGAAATTGGTAAGAATCTAACTTTATCCATATTTTTTTTAAAAGGTCCTTGTTTTACCTCTATCATTTGTACTTCTTGAATTACTTTAAAACCATGTGCACCATGTAATAAAAATATAATCTGACCTTTTTTGATTATTTTGCTAAATAAATACTTTTGTTTTAAGTCATAAAAATCAACTCTAATAATACCTTTTAGGATAATCAAAACCTCGCTAGTAGTATAAATTTTTGTATCTCTTTTACAGTGTTTATGAGGCTGTATTACATGATTTTTTTTTTGATATATATAGCCGAATTGTTGTGGCAACTCATTAGATGAAAAAAAATTTATACCTTTTTTTTGTCTATAGTTATTGTCTACAATCAAAGCAAAAAGTTTTTTTTTATGATAAATTTTTGTTATCATTTAATTAATTCTAAATTTTGCAATTATTATTCTAGTAAAATAATTAATCCCTAAGATTAAAAAACGAAACAAACTTCCCGTAGTTTTACTTATACCCTCAATATCTGCTGGTTGCTGGTAAGGCAATTCTAATATTTCATAGTTTAATTTTGAGGCTTTATAAATAAATTCTATAAAATATTCTCCATGACCATAACAAATTGGTGAAACATTTACTAATATCTCTTTTTTAATTGCAAAAATACCGCTTGTATAATCTTTAACCTTAGGGTTTAAAAAAAATCTACAGAAGTAATTAACAATTTTACTAGTTAAAATTCTTTGTTTTGACCTAAAGTCAGCTCCACCCTCAACGTACCTTGACATAATAACTATATTATCTTTTTTTAAATTATTAATCATTAGTGGTAACTTTTTTGCTAAATCTGGTAAATTTGAATCTATCCAGCATATATTTTCATAATTTGCATAAAATAAGCCTACTAGACAAGCACTAGCCAATCCTCTAGTTTTTCTGCAAATAAGTTTTACATTTTCTAAATTTTTTTTTCTAATGATATTTTGTGTGTCATCAGTGGAATTATCATCAACAATAATTATTTCAGAGTTTGGATTATAAAGAAAAATTTCATCAATAGTTTTACTAATTATTTTTGCTTCATTATATGTACACAATATTACCGAGAGGTTTTTGTTCATTTATATTTTTTAAATTCACTTTCAATCATTATGTCAATTAATTTTTTAATATTTACTTTTGGATTGAATTTTAAAATTTTTCTAGCTTTTTTTATATCACCAATTAAAGAGCTCGTTTTGGATGGACGTAATAATTTTTTATCAACTCTGACATGATTTTGATATTTTAAGTCTAATTTTTTAAAGCATAATGTTACAAAATCTTTAACTGAGTTTTGTTGTCCTGTAGCAATTATATAAAAATCAGGTTTTTTTTGTTGCATGATCTTCCATGCCGCCTCAACATATTCTTTAGAATAACCCCAATCAATTTTGGCACTTACATCTCCCAAGTATAGATATTTCCTTTTTTTCATATAAATTTCTACAGACTGTTCAACAATTTTTTTTGATACATAGTCGGATGATCTTCTTGGAGACTCATGGTTATAAAAAATAGCTCCACAAGCATGAATATTATAAATTCTATTATACATTTTACATGCATGAATAGCCGTAGTTTTTGCTAAAGCATAAATGCTGTTTGGATTATATTCTGTTTTTTCATTTTGCTTAGTAGTATTTGTTAAACCAAAAATATTAGAAGAGATAGGTTGAAAATATTTTATCTTTTTTCTTTTTTTTCTTATTATTTCTAAAATATCTATTACTGATAGAGCGGTTATTCTCATTGAGTAAGATGGTATTTTGAAACTCCATCCAACATGATCTTGATCTGCAAAATTGTATATTTCATCTGGCTTATACTTATCAATTATATAATGTAATGATACTGGGTCAGTAACATCACCTTGAACCAGATTAAAATTCTTATTACTTAGAACTTCAGTTAAGTTTTTTTTATTTCCTGTTGCAGATTTTCTAAATAGTCCAAAAACTTTGTATTTTTTTTTCAATAAAAGTTCAGCTGCATAAGAACCATCTTGACCTGTAACACCTAATATTAAAGCTTTTTTCATTTAACAACCTTAAATCTAGGATATGGTAATAAAAATTTACCCCCTTTGTCTAACCATTTTTTTTCCCTTTTAACAAACTCATCGATAAAACCATATGGCATTACATAAAGATAATCTGGATTTAATTTTCTACTTTTTTGTTCTGAAATGATTTCCAAACCAGATCCAATAGTATATTTGCCCCATTTATGTTTGCTTCTCTCTACCGCATATTTTATTAATTTTGGTGTAATTCCATAATATTGTAGCAACGTATTTCCTTTTGTTGATGCTCCATATAGCATAATCTTTTTATTAGCTTTTTTTGCCTCTTTAATAAATTTGAGAGTTTTAGTTCTGTTTTCAATTATATTTTTTATAAATTTTTTTATATCTTTTAATGAAGTTTTCTCTCGATAAGAAACGGATCTTTTTAAATTTTTCTTACAATAAACTCTATAAGAACCTCCATTAACATTATTTTCTGATATTTTAAAAATTTTTAATCCATTTTTTTCAAATAAATATTTAAGAGAGTCATAAGAGTAATATTCTAAATGTTCATGACAAATATTTCCGAGATCATTCATTTTTAACATAGATTGTGAACACATCAGTTGAGCTACAAAAATACCATCATCATCTAATGACTCCGCTGCATCTTTAATAAATTTTGAAGGATCTTCCAAATCATAGAACATCCCAATTGCAGTTATAACCTTCAATTTTCTATGTTTTAGTGGAATTTTATTTAATTTTTTAGAGTCCCAAAAATCATGAATTGCATAATCACAGTTTTTTTTTAATTCTTTTTGTAAATTATTTGCTGGCTCACAACCAATCGTAATCATCTTATCTTTTTTAAAATACTTTAGCAATGTACCATCATTTGCTCCGATATCCAAAATAACATCACCTTTTTTTAATTTACAATTTTTTTTGATATCTTGTTGAAGCTCTTGTAAACTATCACGCATAGTTTTTGTAATTCCTGATTTGTACCAATAATATTTTTTATACATTATTTCTTGCGGAGCCGAATGTTCAAGTTGTAGTAATTTACAATTTACGCAATAAACAAGTTTTAAGGGTGCTTTAATTCCTTTTTTAATATCTTTTTTTTTTACAAAATTACTGACATAGATATTTCCAAAATTGTGTATATTTTTTAATTTTTTACTATTACACAATCTGCATTTATTTATTTTATGTGTCTTAGGAATTTTCATAATTTATCCTAATAAAAAAATTCATTTTATTTTGCTTACACATTAATCTTTTTCTAAATTTTGGTAAATTTCCTCTAATCTTTCGAAATAATTTTTAATAGAAAACTTTTTTGAAACATATTGGTATAAATTATGTCCATATTCAAGTCTTAACTTTTTGTTATTAGATAAAAACAAAATAGAATCTGATAATTTTTTAGCGTCTAATTCTTTTGCTTTATTTAATTTAAAAGTATCTGGGTCAATTACTAGGTTTGGCAATGGTGGGTCTCCTCGAGTATATTTAATGTTAATCTTGTTGGATGGATTTATCAAAATACCACTATAATTGTTAATAACAACTTCTGGTATTCCATCAATATTTGATGCTACAACAGGTATTTTACATAGTCCTGCTTCTATATTAACAATACCCAATGGCTCTCTAATAGATGGAACAACTAAAATATCTAAATTTTTTATGAAATTTAAAGGGTTAAAAACATTCCCTACAAATTTAATCTTTTTATTTTTTTTAGATAATTTTTTTAAATCACCTTCTAAGTGTCCATCACCTCCAATAAAGAAATTAATATTTTTATTCTTAAGAATATTTGCTGCTTCTATAAATATGTGAGTACCTTTTACCGACTCTAATCTTGCAATTAAACCAACATGTATATTTTTCTTGGTTGTAGTTTTTTTTTTAATTTTTGGGTCTCTAAAACCATAATATGCTAATTTTAATTTATCCTCCTTTATTTTAAATTTTTTAATTAACAAATATTCTGTAGCAATTGAATTAACTATTATTTTTTTAGCTAATTTAGCATTTGATTGATATGTTTTAATTTGTTCCTTAGTTTTTACATTCCATGCTTCTCCATGTTCATGAAAAATAATATTGTTTGAAGGCATAAATTTAAGTAAATAATAGACTATTTTGCTAGACAGCTTGTTATGGAAATAAATTATAGAATTTTTTGAATAGAAATGAAGTAAAAAAGAAAAAAAATTTTTTCTAATTAAAAAAAAATTTTTAAATTCACCATACTTTTTTGATCTTTCATGAGTGCTGTAAACATATTGTTTAAATTTTGAATATCTTTGTGCATGTTTATAATAAGATATGAAAGATTGCTGAACACCTCCCAATTCTCTTAATAATGAAATTACATGAACTACTTTTCTCATGTAATTGCCTGAATTCTTTTAAAATATTCAGCATCAATATTTTTAGCAGATGCAATTTTTGTGATTTTTGAACTATTGTCTCTTAAAGTTTCGTTTGGAATTCTTAAAGCTAATTTAATTTTTTCAGCCCAAATATCATCATTAAATTTTTCAATCGCGAAGCCTCCTATATTGTCTTTTATCCAATAATCTGTCGAACCCTGCATTAAATTTGCAACTACAGGTACTCCACAAGCTTGCGCCTCAAGTACGGGTGTTCCCAATGCTTCGTTCCATGTTGGAAATAAAAAAACATCAGATAATTTAATGTACTCATCCATATTTTCTAAAAATTTTTTAGTTAATACTACTCTATCCTTTAATTTGAATTCGTTTATTTTTTTTTGAACTTGTTCAAAATTTACTTTATGTTCGTTATTTTCAACAGTACCACCTAAATACAGCTTATATTTTTGAGGTAATTTTTTCAAAACATCCAGTAGAAAAATATGATTTTTTTGTGTGATAAAAGTAGCAATATGCGTCAATACAATATCATCATTTGAAAAATTAGTAAGCTTATTTCTTAATTTATATTTTTCCTTTCTATCTATAATAAAAAATTTATTTTCATTAATAGGATTTGGGCGCATCCAGATATTTTTTACTTTATGAGTTTTGCACAATTCTTCTAATTTTTTAGAAATTGCAATCATAAAACAATTATTTCTTTGAAAAATTTTTCTAAAAAACTTTTCAAACTGAACTGGATAATATGGAGTACTCATGTTATTAACCAACTCTCTTATGATAGGTTTTTTTTTCAAATAGAAGTAATAGGTTAAAAAGGCAATTGACCAAGAGTTTCCAAACGTGTGTATTAAATTATAATTATTTATATTTTTTTTTTTTATAAATTTGTAAGAATAATAAAACTCATAAATCATAGATAAAACGACGTGGAATTTTTTATTAAACCCACTCAGTCTTTCAAGTTCAGCGGGATATGAAATTTTATTCACATAAACCTCGTCATATTTATAAATTTCATTTTTTTTATTAGTTAAGGAATTACATACCACGTCATAATTAATATTAAATTTTTGGGACAATCTTTTATATAGTTTGTGTGCTCTAAATCCAGAGCCAGAGTATTCTGGAAGATACTTACTACTAACTAGAAGAATTTTCATCTATATTTTATTTAAATTTTAAATTTGATACATACTATATAAAAATAATATTTTGCTACATAAAAATTAAAAAAATTGATTAAATATATTAAAATCTATAACCATTTACTCTAAATATTTAAATTAAATTAAAAAAAAATGAAAAGAAAATTAGTTGCATATATTACAAGAACACTACACTTGTTTATTCCAGTAAATATATTATTACCTGTTTTAAAAACTTTATACATAATTCCATACTTTGGAAAAAAAATTGTTTCATCCTTTGACCCTAATTTTATTAGAAAACATATTTCTTTTGAGCTTAGTTCAAAAGAAATAATATTTAATTTTAAAAATTCAAATTTACTTGTAAATGCTAGAGATCACATAGGATTTCGAACATATATATCAGGACAACCATTTGAAATGGCAGTTTATAATTTGGCAAATAAACTTAAGCCGAGTGGACGAACAATAGTTTTAGATATTGGAGCAAATATTGGAACCGCTTCAATACCAGTATGTTCAAATAATAATTTTGAACTTATAGCCGTAGAACCATCAAAAGAAAATTCAGCCTTATTATTAAAAAATATATTTATTAATAAAATTAAAGCTAAAATATTTTGTCTTGCTCTAATAAATAAAGTAACCGAGAATTATGTTAAATTATTTATTAATAATGGAAATACTGGTGCAAACTCACTATCTTCCTTATGGAATCCTAGTGTAAATTCAAATAATAATAATAGACTATCAGAATTTGTTCCTTGCAAAACATTTGATGAAATTTTTTTTGAAAACAATATCGATATAAAAAAAGTTATTATAACAAAGATAGATGTGGAAGGCTTAGAAGAGGCTGTTCTCAATGGTAGTAAGAAATTTCTAGAAAAAAATACTGCCCCTATTTTACTTGAGTACAGAAATGATGTCATGCAAAGAGATCTTAACAGCGATTTAAATAATGTTTGTGATCTTTTAAATGAATTGAATTATGAAATCTATTCAATTGATAAAAACTATATATTAAATGAATTTATTCCAAGCAACTCTTATGAAAATATAATTGCTATTAAGCAAAATTGTAATTTAAAACAGTATTTAGAATAATTTATTTTTCCATTGTTATTCTTTAATTATTGATAAATAAAATAATTCAACCCTGTAATTCCAATAAACTTTCCTTCAAGTTCAAATACATAAAATTCTTTTTTATTCTCTTCAACAAAATCTTTAAAATGTAAATTATTTTGAATATCATCAAAAATGATAATTGTTTTAGAGTTTATTTTTGATTTTAGGGTTTTTAAAGCATTGGCCCTTCCAGAATAAGATTTGTCACTATCATAATGAAATAAATCAATACTCTTGTTACCAATCTGATTTTTAATTTGGGGAAGAGCTACATCGTCTCCCCTAATATCTAAAATCCAATCATTTTTATTACTTTCATCTTGTGCTAAATAACCAATATATTTCTCTGGATCTTCTAATCTAAAATATGGAAAGTCACTTGAATATAAATGACCATTACCATTTTTTTTTAAAGCTCTTAAAATAGCCAAACTACTCCATCCAGCTGCGACACCAGTTTCAACAATATTAAGTAACTTAAATTTTCTTATTAAAAAATATAAA
>Ga0181564_10001487_pt1 | contig 20885 bp, 17 predicted proteins | sample 011ome_24_FD_134512 | JGI IMG/M metagenome (GOLD analysis project Ga0181564, IMG submission 134512) | Coastal salt marsh microbial communities from the Groves Creek Marsh, Skidaway Island, Georgia - 011513CT metaG (megahit assembly) | ecosystem: Environmental > Aquatic > Marine > Intertidal...
ATCTGCAATGGAATGATTAGGCATGCTATTGAATTCAAATTATTAGACTGCATAGCCTTCGAGGGTTTTAGTATATTCTATAAGCACAATAACCATTCATGAATCCGCTGTACTATGCCAAGTATATTATGGGCAGATGATGAGATAGATCAACTGCAATCCAACATACTTTTCCTACAAAGAAAGGGCTTTGAAGTCATAGCGGTGACCAACGGTAGAGACGCTGTAGCAATGATGGATAAGCAGCTGTTTGATGTGGTTTTTTTAGACGAACAGATGCCAGGGATGGGGGGGTTACAAGCCTTGGAACAAATTAAATCTAAATTCCCATTGGTTCCTGTAGTCATGATCACGAAAAGTGAAGAGGAATCAATTATGGAAGAGGCCATTGGAGCTAAGATATCTGACTACCTTATCAAACCGGTAAATCCATCACAGATACTTCTAACCGTTAAAAAATTATTGGATAGAGGTCGTTTAGAGAACGAAAAATCGGCCCAAAGTTACTTGCGTTCCTTCCCCGAAATGGATGCCTTACTCCATCATCGAACTACCTGGCAAAGTTGGATTGAGGTATATAAAAAGCTAACCCAGTGGCAGATGGATTTGGGCCAAGGAGATGAAACCTTAAAGCAGGTGTTGGACGACCAATTTCAATCGGCCAATCGGGAATTTGGTAAAATGGTGGAGCAAAACTACGAGCAATGGATAAAAAAATACGAACTAGTAGACGCCTTTGACCGAACTCAAGAAGAAAATGAATCCCCACTATTGTCGCCAGGGATACTATCTACCTACGTAGAACCCTTGATTAAGCAAGGTAAGCATGTCATGTTCTTTGTTATTGATTGTATGCGATATGATCAATGGTTAGTTTTTGAGAGATATCTGAACCAATATTATGATATTCAAACCGAATTTTATCTCTCGCTATTACCTACCGCAACCCCCTATTCTCGAAATGCTATATTTTCCGGTTTAACCCCGTTACAAATTTCAAAACAATATCCAGCATTATGGGAGCAGGGTCAGGATGAGCAATCTTGGAATAGACACGAACATGAGCTGCTCGATTCTTATGTTTCAAGAAGAGGACTTGGGATTAAAACGAAATATGAGAAAATACTTAATGCACAAGAAGGACGTCAGATTGCACAAAGAATAAAAAGCTACGCCCAAAGTCCACTCTCGGCTTTTGTATTTAATTTTGTAGATACCTTAGTCCACTCTCGTTCCGATTCCGATGTTATTAAAGAGTTAGCACCCGATGAAGCAGGATTTAGAGCTATCACAGAAGCCTGGTTTCAGCATTCGTCCCTGTTTCAAATGTTCAAAGAATTGTCGGACGAGGGGGTCCATCTTGTAATTACGACAGATCATGGTTCAGTACGAGCCCTGCGGGACACCAAAGTGTTCGGTGACAAGGATACTGCAACCGGTTTGAGATATAAGTATGGGCGAAATTTAAATGCTGAACAAGAAGATTCAGTCATTGTATTCAAAGAAGCTAAAGCATTTGGCTTACCTGAATATGCTAACGTTAAAGACTATCTGATAGCAAAAGAAAATTATTATTTTGTCTATCCTACTAACTACCATAAATATCAAAACCGCTACAAGGACACCTTTCAACATGGGGGTGCTTCTATGGAAGAAATGATTTTACCTGTGGCACTCTTAGAACCAAAATCAAAAGATGGATAGCAGCCTAGGTCATACCTTTTTTTCTTCATCGGTAGAACAAACCATTGCCATAGCCAAAGAATTTGCCCAGAGACTACAGCCCAATGATGTGGTAATAATTCAGGGAGGCTTAGGAGTAGGTAAAACTCATTTTACAAAAGGATTGGCCATTTATTTCGATATCAAACAAGATCAAGTACAGTCGCCAACCTATTCGGTGGTGCATGAATATCTGGGGCAAGTAACTCTATATCATTTTGACTTATATCGTTTAAAATCGCCAAGCGAGCTTCAAGAAATTGGATTTGAAGAATATCTTTATAATGAGGGTATTTGCATTATAGAGTGGCCTGAACTAGCCCTACCTTTCATCTCAGACAATTGGTGGGTAGTCGATGTAGAACGCTCGAATAATGGACCAGAGAGTCGAGCGATTCATGTACGAAAAAAACAGACCTATGTCGCTGGATAGTAAAAAAAGACTTTCATACCGATTAGATTTATTGCCGGTGATTATGCCCTTCCATCGGCGCGCAAAGAACGAACTTATACCGGGTGATTTAGTTTACTATGGCCCAAGTCCGGAATTTTACGGGATTGGTGAAATTGTTCAAAGAGAAGAGAAGGTATGTGTTGTTGATTTTCGGGGCACAGGGCTATTAGGCATTCATAAGGATGAAATTCTTATCAACTATTTAATACCCATACATACCCTTAACTTGACGGGTGTATTGAAAACAAAAGTATGATAGAATATTTGTTCAGCCTTGAGGGCTTAGCTGTGGGCACTGGCTTAGCCAGTGTCTGGTTTTCGGTCAAAGAGCGCATATGGGTATATCCTATTGGATTGGTGAGTGTGGGTATCTATGTTTACCTATCCTACGTATTTGGGATTTACGCTGATATGGGCATCAATATATACTATGTTATTATGAGTATATATGGTTGGTATAGGTGGCTGCAGCCCTCAGGGAGTAGCACAGTCAAAGAAATTACTCGTAGCAGTAGAAATGAATGGATCTTATCCATCGTTTTATTTCTACTTTCCTGGCTCGCACTTTTTGTTATTCTTCAAAGATTCACTGATAGTGAAATTCCGCTTTGGGATTCCTTTACTACATCGCTGGCTATTGTGGGAATGTGGCTTATGGCAGAAAAAAAAGTCGAACACTGGTTGTTTTGGATTGTAACCAACCTAGCGTCTATCCCATTGTATTACTATAAAGGTTTGGTATTGACCAGCGGGCAGTTTTTTGTTTTTACTGTGTTAGCTGTAATGGGTTGGCTACAATGGAATAAAACTCTTTCTATTGGAGATCAAAGTAATCAGCCTTCTCACCATTAATCTCACGTATGTTAATGGTTTAGGCCTTTGCTAAGAATAGGCTTAGTTTTTCCATCCATTCTTCGTTATCCAGTGGCGACATAGATGACACATCCACCTGTTGTTGCCCCATTTCCGTATATAAGGCGGCATGTGCGCTTTCATGATTAGATAAAGCCAGCATATCAATCTTTAATAATTTGGTACTAACTCCATTTTCGCCTAAAATGACATCTAAGCTTTGTGTATTTCCTTTGCCATTCATTGCAAACGCAATTCGAGTGTGAGTTTCATCTTCCCCAAAACTAGTAATTAGATAATAGTTTTCTAGCATAAATTCCTTGGGAATATCCTCAAAATCCAAATAAATAGGTGAAGACTGCAAATCTACATACAAGCGTGAGCATATATTACGCACTAATTCATGCAGCGAGTCTGGGATGTACGGATATACAAATCCACGATCTACCCAATATGGTAGGTCACGATCTACCTCTCGGGTCGATTTGTACTCATCCGGAAGATATTCAAGATACTCAATACCCCTTGATGTACGTTGAAACCAGGCATCAACTCTGCCATTGGTGATAAGTAAATAGGGACTGGGAAGGCTCAGATGATATTTTGCAATTTGCTGCGCGACCTGTTCATTTAAAGGAACATTTACCTGCTTACATTCTACAAGGCAATGAGCTTGATAGTTAGCATCAAAACAGACAAGATCGATGCGACCTTTCGTTTGATTAGCTAGGTCAACAGTAAACTCCGGACCAATTTTGTTGGGCGACAGTTGACACTCTTGTAGGAAGTATTCAACTACTCGGAGTCGAATACGTTCTTCTGGCCTATTTTTAAACCATTGCTTGTGAATGGGATTCCACAGCTCCACTTCATTGGACCGATAACGAACGATTGGATAGTGGTATAAGGCGGAGCTTAACAAATATAGGTTCCTTGAATACTGCAGGGCAATGTTGTTTTTTCTTTTGGTTTAAGCTTAGCGACAGCCAAAGCTGAATAATGCTAAACAAAACATTATACAGTTTCGATATAGTCACCTAAAGTTTATCGACCAAAGAAAGAAAAATTTAAGACTTTGCCAGTGCTGCTTTGTGAGTACTACGATTGATGTAGTATTGTTGAACAATCGACAACACATTGAAAATGAGATAGTAAAGACTCAATCCAGAAGCAAAACGGTTGAATATGAACAGCATCATAATTGGGAGTAGATACTGCATTATTTTCATCTGCTGAGCCATTGCACCGCTTGCGGCACCACCGCCACTAGCCCCCCCTGTGAGTCGGCTTTGTAACCCCATGGAGAGTGACATCAATATAACAAAGCCACCAATTTGATCTCCTAAAAACGGGATTCCAAAGGGTAAATTGATGATAAAATCGGGTGCGGATAAGTCATTAGCCCAAAGGAAAGATTCTTGTCGTAATAGGATAGAATTTTGGAAAAATTGATATAGAGTTATTAGGATAGGAAACTGAAGTAACATGGGTAAACACCCTCCTAATGGATTCACTTTATTTTTGCGATACAAATCCATGGTCGCTTTTTGCTGCTTTTGGGGGTCACTCTTATATTTTTCTTGTATTTCTTTCATCTGCGGCTGTAATTCTTTCATGGCCGCCATGCTTTTATAGCTTTTAAAGGTGAGTGGAGAAAGTACAAGTTTAACAGAAACCGCAAATATAATGACTAATACTCCGTAGTTGGAGATAAACCCACCCATTACATTAAAGAATGGAATAACAATAAACCGTACAAATGGATCAGAAAACCATCTTAGCCACCCATAACCAACTTCTACCATATCAAAAGCATGCTCATTATAGCTTTTCATGTCGGCATATTTAGTTGGGCCTATGTAGAGTCGGTATTCTTGGGTTCCATTACTAGGTATGTCAGAATTGACCATAGCCTGATACGCGTGGTCGGTAGTTGCTTGATCCACTTTACCATTGATTTGACCCGCAAGTAAGGCTCCTTCAGTACTATGGACAGGTTGTATAAGTTGAGCAAAAAATTTGGTTTTGGTGGCAACCCATTCCACCGCGCCGTTTACGTTTAATTCGTTGTAGCCATTGTTTTCGTCTGGGTTGTCGACTTTAAGTTTTTCGAGTTCTCCCCCTGCATATAAGTAGGCAGAAGTTGCGAGAGCTTCTTGCACTCGATCACGTTCGGTAAAATTTAATGGGCTGTTAAAACTAAAATCAACGGATCGGCCTAAGATATATTCTTGAATACCAATATATTCTACACTAAGGTCTATTTCATAGCTGTCAGAAAAAAATGTGTAGGTGTAGCGAAGTGCACCCCCATTGGCAACATTTAATCGGTAGCTAATACTCCTGCTTTCACCTGCCAACACACGGATGTTAGAAGCTAGATTTTCTGCTTTGAAAAGCAGTTCTTGGGTTTCAACATTATAGTTCTCCGTACTTAAAAAGCCTAAATTATAGGCAGCAAGAGTAGTATCTCCAATCATTTGCACGGGTGTACCCGCCCAGTTGACATGGTCTTTTAAAGTGAATTGAGCAGGTCCCGCCCCTTTGTTTGTAAATATAGCTTTATACAGTGGAGTGTCTATGGTAGTAAATCGTTGTACAGAATCTTGCATAGCTCCAAACATTCCAACATTCTGTACTCTGGATTCATCACCATCGGTAATCTGACTAGAGTACATAGCACTCCGACCATCGGTACCTGTACGTTGGTTTTGTAGATTACCAGTGACTCTATTATCTGTTTGTAAGTTAGGATCTAGGTCTTGGTTTAATTCAACCTGAGCTAAACTGTCTCTAATAGCTCTTTGCCGTTGTTGCTCGGCCAATTGTTCTTCACTGGGTAGGGTGAAATAAAACCAGCCCAGCATGAGCACAAAAATGAGGGTAAATCCAACTACAGTATTCTTATCCAAAACAGCTAAATATTATTGGGTTAGTATTCGGGGGATAGATATCAAATCCAGCTCTTTGGAGACTGCTGCATTTCCTTGTACTCCTCTGAGTGTTTAAATGTATCAATATCATGGGCTAAATTCTCAATGAGATTGTTCAGTCCTGTACGCATATGATTTTTTACATGCTCAAAATTAGGACTAGGATAACGGGCAATGAGTGCCAAATGCAAATAAATTGAGTTTTTCTCCAAAAAATGATGCAAATGTGCGTTAGAAGTGCGAAAAGACTCCCTGAACAATCTTTTTGTTCTATTTCTTAAAACCGCATTACCTAAACGTTTCGGAGCAATGAAAGCCGTTTGGAGGTTATTTTTAGGAGTAGTCGTGTGTTCATTTACAGGAACAATGCAGTATCGAAACAAAATACTGCCGGAGCGGAAACTGTAGGAGGTTTTGAAAAGTCTTTCAAAAGCAGATTTCCCTCTCAATATAGATAACTTGGGTAGCTGATGCGTTTGTACATCAGTTGAGAGAGGAGCTAATAAATTATTTGGCTCCTTTTCGCTCATCACTAACCGTTAGCTTATGACGGCCTTTTGCTCGTCGACCAGCAATAACTTTTCTTCCACTATGGGTAGACATGCGGTCACGGAAACCGTGCTTATTTTTGCGCTTTCGATTACTAGGTTGGTATGTACGTTTCATGGATCAGGTTTCTTAAAGTTTTTCAATATCCAAAAGAGCCTCAAATATAGGCATTAATTTCTATAAATCGAACAATTATCCAAGGAAATTAAACTTATCTGCAACATGTGTTGAACGGCCTCGTTTGAAAGGTTACATTTGATGTAGCAATAATTTAGTTATACTAACTAACGAAAACTGAATTACGTACCATTCTAACACGTTTCAACAGACTATTTCATACCCATGATTGATAAGGTAGGCAAGCTAATTACTAAGATTTTTGGCTCAAAAAGCGAAAAAGATATTAAATCCATTCAACCACTAATTGAAGAGATTAAATCGTATAGTTCGAGTTTAGAAGCGCTGAGTGATGATGAGCTAAAAGCTAAAACGGAGCATTTTAAGCAACTCATTGCAGAAGCGACCAACGAAGTTAGAAATGAAATTGCAGAGCTCAAGGGTAAACTAGATCATATTGAAGAGCTTCAAGATGCGGATCATCGACAACTAACAGATGAACTCGAGGAATTAGAGAACAGAGAGTTAGAGCTAATTGAGCAAACTCTTGACCGTGTTATGACCGAAGCGTATGCGGTATTGAAGGATACTTGCCGTCGATTTGTGGGTAAATCGTGGAAAGTTGCAGGCGACGCTATTGAATGGAACATGATTCCCTACGATGTGCAACTAGTTGGTGCAATTGCACTTCATCAAGGTAAAGTGGCAGAGATGAAAACAGGAGAAGGAAAAACATTGGTGTCTATTTTCCCCGCTTATCTAAATGCCCTAGCAGGCAAGGGTGTGCATGTTATCACTGTGAACAATTACCTGGCAAAGCGGGATGCTGAGTGGAACGAGCCAATTTTTAATTTTCATGGTCTCAAAGTTGATTGTATCGATCGATACGAACCCAACACGGAGCAACGTAGACAGGCTTATCGGGCAGATATAACCTACGGCACCAACAATGAATTTGGCTTTGATTATCTCAGGGACAACATGGTTATTAACCCAGATCAACTAGTTCAAAAAGATCATCATTACACCATCATTGATGAGGTGGATTCTATTCTTATCGATGAAGCCAGAACGCCACTCATTATTTCTGGACCGGTTCCAAATGACAACAAGTCCGATAAATATATTGAGATGAAGCCTCGAGTAGAGTCATTGGTGTTGGCTCAGAAGAAATTGGTAGCCAACTTGGTCCAGGAAGCTCAAAAACATCTCGAAGAAGGCAACGAAGATGATGCAGGCCTTGCTTTATTTAGAGTGCAGAGAGGATTCCCAAAGAACACCCGCTTCAAGAAAATGCTACAGGAGCCAAGCATTCAAAAACTCATTCAGCGGACCGAAGGATTCTATCTCCAGGATAACGCGAAAAACATGCCTATTGTGGATGAGTATTTGTTTTATGCGGTTGACCAGAAAATGAATTCAATCGAAATGACTGATAAAGGTCGTGAGTTCATTACGAAGAAGGGAGAGGATACCGAATTTTTTGTCATACCCGATTTAGGAGAAGAAACATCTAAGATTGAAGCAGAATTTGCAGTCATTGAATCTGAACGTATTCATGAAATAGAAGCAAATGATGAATTTAGCGAAGAGTATAAGAGTAAGAAGCTTACAGAAACGAAATCAGAACTACACCAAGAGCGTGAGCAGAAATTCTCAGAACTTCACCGCCTATTTGCTGAGCGCGGAGACCGAATTCACACGGTAAACCAGTTGTTAAAAGCTTATACTAATTTTGAACGTGAGGAAGAATACATTGTACAGGATGGTAAAGTACAAATTGTAGATGAGCATACCGGTCGGGTATTATCAGGTCGCCGATATTCAGATGGATTGCATCAGGCCATCGAAGCCAAAGAGCAAGTAAAGGTAGAGGCGTCTACACAAACATATGCGACTATTACCCTACAAAATTACTTCCGAATGTATCACAAAATTTCCGGGATGACCGGTACAGCGGAAACCGAGGAGGGGGAATTCAATGAGATATATGAATTAGACGTTATGGTTATTCCCACTAACCGGCCTATTGCAAGAGAAGATCATGAAGATTTGGTTTTTAGAACGAAGCGAGAGAAATACAAGGCTATCATAGAGAAGATTCAGGAATTTCATACCAGTGGACAGCCTGTGCTAGTGGGTACGACCAGTGTAGATGTGTCGGAGTCGATGAGTCGTATGCTCAAGCAGGCGGGTATTCCGCACAACGTGTTAAATGCCAAGCAGCATGCCCGAGAAAGTGACATCGTAAAGCAGGCGGGGCAACCGGGGGCAGTAACGGTGGCGACCAATATGGCAGGTAGGGGTACCGACATTAAGCTTGCACCGGGAGTAAAAGAAAAAGGTGGGCTCGCTATTTTAGGTACAGAGCGCCATGAATCCAGACGTATTGACTTGCAGCTGCGTGGGCGAGCGGGCCGTCAGGGGGATCCGGGTTTTTCTCAATTCTATGTTTCCTTAGAAGACAAGCTTATGGCGTTGTTTATGAGCGACCGTGTAGCGGGGGTCATGGATAAACTAAGTTTTGATGAGGGCGAAGTCATCACCCACCCTTGGATCACCAAGTCCTTAGAGCGAGCGCAGGGTAAGGTTGAGCAAAATAACTTTAGCATACGTAAACGACAGTTAGAATACGATGATGTCCTCAACAATCAGCGTAACGTGGTATATGCTCGTCGCAAGCACGCCCTTTTGGGAGATCAATTACGTACCGATTTATTGGGCATGCTGGAATCACTCACTGAAGAATGGGTAGCTGAACACGTGGCCATGGGTGACTACAAAGGCCTCCATTCAACACTCCTGAGAAATCTTGCTGTCGATGTACCCTTTGATGAAGATGAGTGGAAATCCATGGGCGAAGATGAACTGGTTGATGTGATTGTTCGTCGTGCACTAGAGGTCTATAAAAGAAAAGAAGACATGGTCAGTAAACCGCTGTATGAGGTAATGAAGCGGATAAGCGAAACACAGGCGGATAGACGACCGGACAAAGTACAGGTCGTTTTTACTGACGGATCTCGGCGAATGCGCGTTGTGGTTGGAGTGGATGCGGCACTTGAAAATGAGGGTAAAGAAGTAGTTAGAGCTCTAGAAAGATCAGCTGTATTGTCTGTGATTGATGATAAATGGATGCAGCATTTACGGGAGTTAGATTCGGTAAAAGAAGGTATTGGGCTACGATCTTTTGCACAAAAAGATCCTTTACTAGAATACAAAAAAGAAGCCTTTGAGATGTTTAAACAGCTCATAGAAATGATTAACCGAGAGGTTATTTCATTGATTTGGAAAGCTGTCCCAGAGGCGCAAGCATCACCCAGTACCCTGCAGCAGGCTCAGCAGCAAAAGTCATCATACGATACCCAACGCATGCAAACACAACATGCCGATTCAACAGGCATGGGTCTTCAAGCCCCCGCTGCACCTAGTCCAGGTCAAGGACAACCCCCGATGGGTCCAAATGTTAAGCGAAAGCCCGTTGAAGTTGACGTTGAACCTGGAAGGAATGATCTTGTTACCATACAGAATATGGCGACGGGTGTTTCTGAAAGTATGAAATGGAAATTTGCCAAGAAAAAAGTAGAGCAAGAAGGATGGGTCATTGTCGAACAATAAGATAAACTAAAGTGAAGGTATTAGGCATCGATATCGGCAGTTATGGTATCAAAGGCGCTGTCGTAGATACGGTTAAGGGGGAGATTATATCAGGGAAAAAATCTACCGATAAATTAGAAGATACCCGTCCTCACAAAATTATTTCTAAAGTACATAAACTGGTCAAAAAATTTGATTGGAAAGGCCCAATAGGTTGTGCATTTCCCGCTGCCATTCATAAAGGCCTAGTGTTATCAGCCTCTAGAATAGATACGGCTTGGGTCGATGCCGATGCAGAACATTTGTTTAGTGAAATTACTGGTTGTCCAGTACACCTTATAAATGATACCGACGCTACAGGTATTGCTGAAATGACCTTTGGAGTTGGCAAATGCTACCGAGGAACGGTCATCGTATTGACAGTAGGGACAGGGATTGGATCATCAATTTTCGTTGATAATATACTCGTGCCAAATACAGAGCTGGGTCTTATCGAATTAAAAGGTATTAGCATAGAAGAACGAGCATCGAATAGGGCAAGAAAGGAAGAGGGAATTCAGCGAAAAACATGGGCAAAACGACTTCAGTTTGCCTTACAATATTACGAAAAGCTATTTCATCCCGAACTTTTTATCATAGGAGGTCAGCTTAGTAAAAAAGCCGATAAAACCTTCCCCTACATGAAAATTAGCACAAGGTTAAAAGCGGCGGAATTTCAAAACAATGCTAGTATTGTGGGTGCTGCGTATCATGCGGCGTCACTAAGTTCTCGGGGTTATTAAAACGCACTAACCACCCACCTGATAAGTTCGGTTCCGTAATACCAGCAAAGGATTAAGGCCGCCATCACTTTAATACCGGTGGCTGCCATAAATCCTAAAAATGAACCCCAAGCCGCCTTAAGGGCTTGCTCTTTACCTTGGCCACCCATTATTTCACCCAGAAATGCGCCTGTAAGTGGCCCTATAATAAAGCCTATTGGAGGGAAGCCAATACCGACTAGCATCCCGAGAAGGCTACCCCAAAAGCCATAGCGAGTCCCACCTGTTTTTTGGCTGGTCCAAGCAGGTATAAAATTGTCGAGCACAGAGAATAACACAATAGCAATGGCCCATCCCCAAATAAATGCAGAAGAAAAGGGTGCAATGGTCCACTGCATAATTAAAATTCCCAATAAACTGATCGGTAAACCAGGTACTACTGGTAAAAAAGATCCAATAAATCCGAATAGGATTAATAACGCGCCAAGGATGAGTAAGAGTAATTCCATATAAACAGGATTTTTAAGCCATACCTACACTAACGATTTACTTATCCAAAGGTTGCATTGGGCTTGCGGTCGAAGTTAGGTTTAGCTATAATCTAAGCTATTGCTATATTTTCATAAATAAAACTAACCTAATTTTGACATTATGAGTATGAGTACCACCTCAACGGGCCCCTTAGAGGCCCAGCAAAACGACTTTTTTGGGCATCCAAGGGGCTTATCTACCCTCTTTTTTACCGAATTGTGGGAGCGTTTCAGCTATTATGGTATGCGCGCTTTACTGGTACTTTTTATGACAGCAGAGGCCATTGGTAATAACCCTGGCTTGGGTTTATCGGTAGGTGAGGCTACCGCTATTTACGGTCTTTATACTTTTTTTGTTTATATGTTATCACTTCCTGGTGGTTGGATTGCTGATAATATCTGGGGGCAACGAAAAGCAGTATTTATCGGTGGTATTATCATTGCCATGGGGCACTTTAGTATGGCAGTCCCAACAACAACTTTTTTCTTTATTGGATTAGCACTTATTGTTATTGGCACGGGATTGTTAAAGCCAAATGTAAGTTCAATGGTGGGCGATTTATATCCCGAGGGTGGTGCAAAGCGCGATGCTGGCTTTTCTATATTTTATATGGGGATTAACTTTGGTGCTATTTTAGGACCATTATTATGTGGCCTTCTTGGTGAAGGGTATAACTGGCATTATGGATTTACTCTAGCTGGTTTTGGTATGGTTCTCGGTCTTATTTCCTATAAAGTTGGAGGAAAATATTTAGGAACAGCTGGTGATCTCAAAGTAGATGTTGATCCTGATACCCTTGCCAAGAGAAGCAAGATTTTTTACACAGTAGTTTCCATCATTGGTGCACTTATAGTATTACTAGGCTTCTTGGTTAGCTCTGGTGCTGTTGAACTTGCTTTGGAATCTTTAGCAGGTAATTTAGGATTGGTTGCCGTTGTAATTACTGTTGCGTTTTTTGGGTATATCATATTTTTTGGAGGGCATACAGGAGAGGAGAAAAAGCGCCTTGGTGTCATCTTTTGGTTATTCATCTTAGCGGCTATTTTTTGGAGTGGTTTTGAGCAAGCTGGTTCTTCGTTAAATATTTTTACGGCCGAACTAGTGAATCGTTCTGCGGGGCCCAGTGTATTCTTGGGGGGTATTGGGGCCCTTATGTTAACGGCTCTGTTAGCTATTCCACTTGGTTATTATACGTATAAAACATGGACTCGTGAGGATATTTGGTCGGTAGCTAAAATTGCTGTTGTGTTTACCAGTGTAGGCCTGCTAGGGTTAGTTTATTGGATGCTGAGCCAAGTGGGTAAAGGTTGGGAAATCCCTGCTAGTACGCTACAGCTAATTAACCCTTCTTTCATTGTGATATTTGCCCCTATCTTTGGTTTTATGTGGACATGGTTAGCTAGTAAAAATGCCAATCCGTCTATACCTATGAAATTTGCATTAGGTCTTCTAGGACTATCTGCGGGTTTCTTTGTGCTTGCATGGGGATCTGCCAATGCTTCCAGTACGAATTTGGTATCACCAGCGTGGCTAATTGTGATGTATTTTTTACATACGGTTGGTGAACTTTGTCTATCACCTGTTGGACTATCTTCGATGACTAAGCTATCTCCTAAAAGTCGGGTAAGTCAGATGATGGGTATATGGTTTGTGGCAGCAGCTCTTGGAAACTTAATTGCTGGTTTGGTAGCGGGACAGTTAGAAAATCTTGTCCCTGCTAGTCTATTCCAAGCAGTAGCTCTATTTGTTGGTGGGGGTGGAGTAATTGCTATATTGGCGGCGCCATCGGTAAAAAAACTGATGGGAGATATTGACTGATTAGTCCATCCTGAACCTAATCAAACTACATCATAACGGCTAGTTATGAGTTCACATGAAAGCCGTCGATCAGATGATTAGATATACTGTAGCCGCTAGGGTGCCTCCAACCAAAGGACCTAATATGGGAATCCATGCGTAATTCCAATCACTGGTTCCTTTATTTGAGATGGGTAGGATTGTGTGCGCTAAGCGTGGACCAAAGTCTCTTGCAGGATTTATGGCATAACCGGTGGTTCCACCTAAGCCCAAGCCAATACACCAAACAAGAAAGGCAACAGGTAGGGCACCTACTGATCCCAATCCAATAGGGGTATTTGAGTCACCCAGTAATTGGCCATCGCTAATAAAAAACACTACAAATACTAACACAAAGGTACCAACTGCCTCTGAGAAAAAATTGCTAAAAGGTGATCTAATGGCTGGTATGGTGCTGAAGGTAGCGAGAATAACTGAGGTATCTTGAGTTTCTTTGTAGTGGTCTTTATGCATAAGCCAAACAACACTTCCACCTAAAAAGGCTCCAAGAATTTGAACAATTATATAGCCTGGAACTTCTGCCCAAGAGAATTCTCCTGCAATGGCTAAGCCTAGGGTCACTGCCGGATTTAGATGAGCTCCTGAATAAGGGGCAGCAACCACAACCCCGGTAAAAACGGCCAATCCCCAACCAGTAGTGATGACTAACCACCCTGAATCATGTCCTTTTGTTTTGGGTAATACAACATTTGCGACTACTCCATTACCTAAGAGTAGTAGTAAAAAAGTGGCGATAAACTCTGCAGTTAAAGGGTTCATTTCAGACAATTATAGGGTTAATATTTATGAGTATGTCGTCCAAGCTTGCACCGCATGGATAGCCTTATTCCAACCGTCAATCGCTTCCGATACTTGAGTGGTATTTGCCCGAGCTTTAAAGCGTTGATCCATTGTCCAGATTGACTGAATCTCTTCAATATTTTCCCAATATCCAACCCTTAAACCTGCTAAGTATGCGGCGCCTAGAGCTGTGGTTTCGATATGTTTTGGGCGAATCACATTGGCACCTAATAGGTCGGCTTGAAACTGCATCAATAGATTATTCGTAGTCGCTCCCCCATCAACCCGGAGTTCTTTAATGGATATTCCTGAGTCCGCCTCCATTGCTTTCAGTACATCGTAACTTTGATAGGCCATTGATTCCAAGGCAGCACGTGCTATGTGTGATTTGGTAGTTCCACGAGATAAACCAACCAACATACCTCGAGCTTCTTGGTTCCAATAAGGTGCACCCAGCCCAGCAAAGGCTGGAACAAAGTATACTCCATCAGTATGGGTGGATTGATTAGCCAATTCTTCTATTTCGGATGAATGACGAATCATCTCCATGCCATCACGGAGCCATTGAACCACCGCGCCAGCAATAAATACACTGCCTTCTAAGGCATAATGCAGCTTACCATTAATTTTCCATGCAATTGTAGTTAAGAGGTTGTGTTTGGAGTGTACAAATTTAGGACCAATATTCATGAGCATAAAGCATCCCGTTCCATAGGTATTTTTAACCATTCCTACCTCGGTACACATCTGCCCGAAAAGAGCAGCTTGCTGATCGCCTGCAACTCCTGTAATAGGAATACGATGTCCAAAAAATTGCTCACTTGTTCTGCCAAAGTCATCGCTTGATTCCATTACTTTTGGAAGCATCGGTGAAGGAACACTAAACATTTTTAATAACTCTTCGTCCCATTTTTGGTCTCGTATGTTATAGAGCATCGTTCTAGAAGCATTGGTTACATCGGTTACATGGGATTGCCCTTCTGAAAATTTCCAAATAAGCCAACTATCAATAGTACCAAAAGCTAGATGCCCTTCATCGGCTAGTTTTTGTGCACCAGGCACCTGCTTTAAGATCCACTCCACTTTTGTAGCGGAGAAATAGGCATCTATGACCAGGCCCGTTTTGGATTGAATCTCTTCGAGTCGTCCTTGCTCTTTTAGTTGGTTGCATCGCTCAGCTGTTCTTCGATCTTGCCAGACTATGGCCTGGTAAATGGGCTGCCCCGTTCTTTTATCCCAGACGACCGTGGTTTCTCGTTGATTGGTAATTCCGATCGCAGCAATCTGGTTTCCTTTGATGTGAGCGACGCTCATCACTTCCGTTGCAACACTCACTTGAGTTGACCATATCTCGTTTGCATCGTGTTCCACCCATCCGGATTGGGGAAAAATTTGGGTAAATTCTTTTTGTGCCATAGCTACAATACCCCCTTTTTTGTCAAAAAGTATAGCGCGAGAACTTGTAGTGCCCTGGTCTAGTGCGAGTATATAGGAATGCATAACAGTTGAGTTTGGTTAAAAAGAGTACGTAGATTATTGTACTAATAATAGTCCAGATAAAACAAATAAAAACACGTGACAGAGTCTTCAAATAGTACAGATAAAGAACCCATTGCTGCCATAGCGACCCCCATTGGGGAAGGCGGGATTGCGGTGATTAGAGTTTCGGGGAGGGGGGCTATTGCGAAGGTGCAGGAAAGGTTCAAGGGTAAGAATATAGAGACAGCTGCATCGCATACCATTCATTTTGGGCGCCTTGTTGATGAACAAGGTCGCTTGGTAGATGAGGTTTTGGTGAGTTTATTTCATTCACCTAGAAGCTACACAGGGGAGGAAACCGTAGAAATTTCATGTCATGGGGGTATTCTGGTGACCCAGCGTGTGTATGAAACTTTGTTGGCAACAGGCATTAGAGCCGCGGAACCTGGAGAGTTTACTCAACGTGCTTTTTTAAATGGCAAATTAGGCTTAGAACAAGCTGAGGCTGTCGCTGATCTAATTCATGCTCGTAGTGCGAAAGCAGTAGACGCCGCGAATCAGCAGTTATCTGGTAGTTTGGGAGCTTATGTAAAAGAATTTAGGCAGCAAATTATTGATGCGACCGCGATGATTGAACTAGAATTGGATTTTATAGAGGAGGATGTTGAGTTTGCTAATAAGGAACAGTTGCAACAGCTGTTACAGGATGTAAAGACGGCCATTCATAGGTTATTAGAAAGCTATGAGGCTGGTAGATTGGTGAAAGACGGTATTAAAACAGTGCTCATTGGTCGCCCCAATGCAGGTAAATCTACACTTTTAAATGCTTTGGTAGGGACTGATCGAGCGATTGTTACCGATATAGCTGGGACCACAAGAGACACTGTTGATGTAGAATGGAATCACGGCGGGTTGCTATTTAGGCTTATTGATACAGCTGGTTTACGTGAAACAGAGGATCGCGTCGAGGCCGAGGGAGTCCGGCGCAGCCAAGCAGCCGTAAAAGAAGCCGATGTTATAGTTTATTTGAGGGATTTGAACGAGCCCTTTACTACAGAGGAAATGAGTGAGCTGGAAGATTTGCAAGCATCGGCAACGGATACCCCATTTCTCTGTATCGGAACCCAATATGACCGATTAACTAAGACTGAACAGCAGATGCATGACGATCACGCCATCAGTCAGGAAAGCGATTGGAGTAGTATTGAAGATCTGCATATATCTGCGGCAACCGGCGAAGGTTTACAGGAACTAAAAGATCGCATTAAAGAGGTCGCAATGAGTCAGACTCATTTTGATGGTGATTCTCTACTGGTTACTTCTTCTCGACACAGAGATGCCCTTGAAAAAACATTGAATCATGTTGAAGCCGCTCTCAACGGATTAATGAGTGGACTAACGGGTGATTTTCTAGCGATTGACCTACGTGCAGCCTTGCAGAGCCTGGGAACTATAACAGGGGAAATTACCAATGAAGATATCTTGGATTCTATATTTTCTAGGTTTTGTATTGGAAAGTAAAAAACCAGATTAAGGTTGATGAATTCAGATAAACGCTCACGAACGCTGACTTATACTCATGAATGCTGATGAACCTAACAACACCAGAAAAAAAATCTAAGCCAGCAATAAATATAGTTTGGTTGAAGAGAGATATTCGCTTAGCTGATCATGAAGGGTTTTATATGGCAGTGCAAGCCGATGAAGATTATATCCCACTCTATATATTTGACCGAGATGAATTAGCAGGCCCCGATTCGTCTTTGCGGCATCAACAGTTTGTATTTCACTCCTTATTGGATGTGAATAAACAACTAGAAGCAGTTGGAAGAGAAATAATATATTGTTGGGGGAATACAGAGAAAATATTTCATTTTTTTCTCACATATTTTCTGTCAAAAAAGTCTTTTCCTATCAGGAATCTGGCACCATTAGAACCTGGAAAAGAGACCAGCGTGTGGCTGCTTTTTTCGCTGGCAATGGCATAGACTGGAAGCAATGTCAGCGAGATGGGGTTATTCGTGGAATAGATAGTCGGGATGGATGGAATAAGGGATGGTTGGATTGCATGAATCGACCGTTGTTTAACCCAGTATATTCAGCGCCAAGTGAACATATAAAGGCTTTTTTTGAGGATACTTCAAATCGGCATCCCTTTCCCTTCCCATCGGAGTTAAGGGCTGAATTAGAGCGCTACCCGGGAATGCATCAACCCGCGGGAGAAAGCCAAGCATGGAAATGTTTAGAGCATTTTATGGGGGCTCGAGGCCGGAATTACCAGCGGCACATCTCAAAGCCCCTTTTATCTAGAGAGAGTTGTAGTCGAATTTCTCCTCATTTATCTTGGGGGAATGTTAGTATTAGACAGGTGTACGGATTTGTGAGTAATCATTCAGCTAAGGCGAAAGCCCCACGAGCATATGCTTCGTTTTTGACGCGCCTTAGGTGGAATGCTCATTTTATTCAAAAGTTCGAAATGGAACCGGAGTATGAAGTTCAATGCGTAAATCGGGGGTATGAACTTATGTCATACTCCAATCGTCCTGATTTTTTGGAGGCGTGGAAACAAGGCTGCACTGGTGTGCCACTGGTTGATGCATGTATGCGGTGTTTGCAGGCAACGGGATGGATTAATTTCCGCATGAGAGCTATGTTGGTGTCTTTTTTGTGTCATCATTTGGATTGTGATTGGAGGCTTGGTGTATATCATTTGGCTAAGCTGTTTTTGGACTATGAACCCGGAATCCATTATCCTCAATTTCAAATGCAAGCCGGTATTACGGGTGTGAACACCATTCGAATGTACAATCCACTGAAACAGTCCAAGGATCATGATCCAGATGGGGAGTTTATTCGGCAATGGGTTCCTGAGTTAGAGCAGTACCCCACGGCTTATATACACGAACCATGGTCTATAACACCCATTGAAAAGGCTTGTTTACCATCTGGGAATGACATTGAATATCCCGATCCAATAGTTGATGTCGCAAGTGCGGCATCGGTAGCGAGAAAAAAGATTTGGAGCTATAGAGACTCTTTATTGGTTAAACAGGAAAATCAAAGGATACTAAAAAAGAATACCCATCGCACACGTTAATGTGGATGGGTATGATAAATTATTATAATACGTCGTTTCTTGCTAAAAGGCCTTTAAATAGCCTATGCCTAGCTATATAATCGCCTATTCGTTCCCTTCTTGAACAGGCTCTATAATGTCTCCCTTCTCGGTTATATCCGCGACCTCATAACCTAGGGCTTTTAGTTTATCGCGATTACTCGCTCCATCACCTACCACCAAAATGTATGCGTTATCAGTGTTTAGGTACTTTCTGGCTAGCGCATTGATTTCCTCTCGCGTAATACTCTGAATGATTTCAGCTTGTTTGTCTACATAGGAACCGTCTAAATCATATCGGATGATGTTACCCAAGAAGCCGGCTTTTTGAAAGGGTGTTTCATAACGACGTGCATCTCGCTGGCCAATAGAGTTTCTCATAAAATTGAGTTCATCATCGGTAATCCCATTTTCTTGGAAGCCTTTGATCTCTTTTATAAACTCTACTACAGCACTATCAGTAGCACTGGCTTTGATACCAGCTGAGGCTGTAAACTGACTCCCTCGATCATTTCCACTAAACCCAGAGCGAGCTCCATACGTCCAACCTTTATCTTCCCGTAGGTTTAGATTAATTCGGCTATTAAATGCCCCCCCTAAACTATAGTTCATTAAGCTGGTCTTGAAGTACTCACCAGTGGCATCATAGGTCATATCAGAAACGTAACCGATGCGTATTTCAGATTGTGGAGCACCCACTTTGTCCATAAGATATACTTTAGTATAGTCTCCAGGTTTTGGCTCGGGTAAGTCAGGTATCTCGACATTTTTGATCTCCCAATTGTTTAAGAAAGCTAAGCTAGAGAGTGCATCTTCTTCGGAAATATCACCAACCACCACAACTTCTGTAATTTCTGGAGACATATAGGTTTCATAGAAATTTCGAACATCCTCAACGGTAATTCGGCTGACTGTTTCTTCGAGACCAGAGGTTGGGACCGAGTAAATATGTTCATCTCCAAAGAGCAAGCGGCTGTAGATTTGGCTGGCTACAGCAGCAGGATTCTGATAAGAAGCACGAATGCTTTCTAGTTGCTGTTGCTTAACCCGATTAAAGTCGTCCTCCGTAAAGGCTGGACGGTAGAGTATCTCTTCCAAAAGTTCCATAGTACGGGTCAAATTCTTGCTTAGAGTACTTACCCCGACCACTGTTTCACTTCTACCACCTGATACAGAAATGGAACTGGCTACTAGGCGCAATTCTTCTGAAACCTCCTCAGAACTGTAATTCTGAGTACTTTCATTCATCAACGCAGCGGTTAAGGATGCAAGACCAGCTTTTTGTGGGTCGTTTGCATCCAATTCATGCCCACCCTTAATGTATAATTGCACATTAACGGTGGGTACTTCGTTTGATTCGGTCCCAATAAGTTGAATTCCATTCTCAAAGCTCGCTCTCCAGTAATCTGGTACTTGCACTAAAGGAGCGGTGCCCGGTGTCGGTTTTACGCTACGATCAAAGCTATCTCCTTCTGGGCGTGAGTAGGAAAGGCCGGAATAGTCCGTGGTAGGAAATGGATTATCTCCATCTTTTTGTGCAACATAGTTGTCGGGTGCTGCAGGCGTAGTTGCCCCACCATCATTTGGTAGCACACTAAGTAAAACTCCTGGTTTGTTGTAAATATATTCATTAAAAACCCGCATGATATCTTCTTTGGTCACGGCCAAATAACGGCTTAAGTCCTCTTCTATATAATTAGCATTTCCAGCAATAGTCTGATAATCAGCTAATTGAGATACCTTACCACTAACAGAAGTGAGGCCATTGATAAAGCTAGATTCGAAGCTAGCCTTAATCTTTGTTAAGTCATTATCACTTACTCCTTCCGTTGCAAATTCATCTAAAATGACTCTCATTTCTTGCTCAAAATCGGCTAGAGTTTGGCCTGGAAATGGCAATACAAACATGGTAAACTCACCAGCTAATTCACTTACTGGATGAAATACAGAGGCTTGAATGGCTTTTTGGGTGAGGATAAATTTCTTGAACAAGTAAGAACTTCTACCAGTACCAAGAATTTGGGCTAAGAAGTCAAGAGGTGCTTCATCTGGATGGAAGCGGGGTACCGTTGGGTAGGTTGCTAAAAGTGCTGGAAACCGGATATTGTTATCTACATAAGAAACATAGCGGTCTGCGTCGA
>Ga0181564_10001489_pt1 | contig 20873 bp, 25 predicted proteins | sample 011ome_24_FD_134512 | JGI IMG/M metagenome (GOLD analysis project Ga0181564, IMG submission 134512) | Coastal salt marsh microbial communities from the Groves Creek Marsh, Skidaway Island, Georgia - 011513CT metaG (megahit assembly) | ecosystem: Environmental > Aquatic > Marine > Intertidal...
ACGTAGATAATGGTAAAGATCATAAAGGCGCCGAGTTTTACGCGTTCAGCAACAGCTCCAGACACAATGGTCGCCGCTGTGGCGGCAAACATTCCTTGGAACAAGAAGTCTGTCCAGTAGGTATAGCCACCCGAGGCGTACTCTGGGGTAAGTCCGTTCTCTGGAAGTGGAAGGCCAAATCCGGCAAATCCAAGGTAACCGTTAAAGTCACCTGGATACATTAGGTTAAATCCAGCTACGTAATAGAGCAGTAAACCGGCGCAGATGATAAAAATGTTTTTAAAAAGAATATTGATGGTGTTTTTTTGGCGGGTCAACCCAATTTCTAAGAAGGAAAATCCTAAGTGCATAAAAAACACTAAGGCGGTTGAGACCATCATCCAAATATTGTTGGCGGTAAATAAAGCAGTGTCCATAATCTATTTGTATTGACGTGTTAGTTAATTCCGGCGTGGCCGTTTTCTCGAGTTCTAATTCGGTAGGCTTCTTGAATTTCAGAGACAAATATTTTTCCGTCACCTACATTGCCGGTTTGGGCTGCGTTGAGTATGGTTTCAATGGTACGCTCCAAAAAGTCATCGGATACCACGATGGTGAGGTATCTTCGTTGGATATCAGATGTGCTGTACGAGATTCCTCGGTATACGTGGCCCTCTTTTTCATTTCCGACTCCAGTAACATCCCAATAGCTAAAGAAGTTTACTTCGATGCTGTGTAGCGCATCCTTGACTTCGTCAAACTTGGATTTGCGGATAATTGCTTCGATTTTTTTCATGGTGTTGGTTTTTATTTTTGGCAAACATATACATATATAACGTACACCCCCTAATTTTTTGGGGGTATTTGGTAAAAATTATGAATTAATCAAATTATACCCCATTAAATTATGGGGTATAATTATTTGAAATGACATTTTTTGATTAAAACACTCAAAAATAAGGGGGGGGTAAATAAAAAAAGGGCGCCAACAGCTGTTGGCGCCCTTAAAAAGGGGGTGATTGAATTTATCGTTTAAATAAAGTCAATTTAAGCAGGAAGAGCAAAGCGATAAATAAGGCAAATGCCCATAGTACCCGAGCGGAACCAGGGTAGGTTTTTTTGTGGTGCGTTAATTCTTTTCGATACGACCAAATAGTGATCGCGACAAAAGAGACAAAAAATAAGGCGGCAAAAACGAGTTGTCCTTTAGTGAACATATCTGTATTTTTGGCAAAGGTACATATAAATCTCCCTGATGAAAGACAAGATTAAAGCCGTTCAGGCATTTCACACCGCATTTGGGTTGGGTTACAGCCAAACCCCGTTGGCCACGCTAGGAGTGGATAAAAATCAATTGCGCTTCCGGTTGATGGATGAGGAAAACAAAGAATACCTAGAAGCGGCCATGGCTGGTGATTTAGTGGAAGTAGCAGATGCTTTGGGAGACATGCTCTATATATTGTGTGGTACCATTATCGAGCATGGACTTCAGGATAAAATAGAGGAGGTATTTGCCGAGATACAACGCTCCAACATGAGTAAATTGGGCGCTGATGGTCAACCGATTTATCGAGAAGACGGCAAAGTGATGAAGGGGCCTAATTACAGCCCGCCTGACCTCGCTAAGGTGCTTTCTAGTACGCCTTAACTCGCCATCCAAAAGGATCTGGCGCTAGGTTGCGTTGAAGGTCGGTTAGTTTTTGCTTGAATAATTCAGCATAACTATCCGGTTGTTCTTGCAGTTCATATTTTTGCTCTTTATACCCAAAACCTTTGATGGGACTTACTACGGCAGCAGTTCCAGCACCAAATAATTCTTTTAAGGTACCGTTTTGGTGGGCGTCTAGAATTTCTTGCACTTTAATTGGGCGCACCACTAGGTCAATACCTAAAGCCTTGGCCATGTCGATTAAGCTCTTGCGGGTCACCCCATCTAAAATACTATCGCTGGTTGGTCCTGTGATCAATTGATCCCCGATGCGCACAAAAACATTCATGGTCCCAGCTTCTTCGATGTATTCGTGGGTGGCAGCATCGGTCCAAACCACTTGCTGAAACCCTTCTTCGTGGGCAAGTTTGGTAGGATAGAATTGACCTGCGTAATTTCCGGCCGCCTTGGCATAGCCAAATCCTCCTTTGGCCGCCCTTGAATAGTGTTCGGCAATTTTTACGCGCACCTCACCAGCAAAATAAGCATTGACGGGGCTGCAGATGATGATAAAGGAGTATTCTGTCGCTGGATTGGCCGCTACACCAGCTTGAGTGGCAATCACAAAAGGTCTGATGTACAATGAATTATTGGCTCCCGGCTTGATCCAGTCTTGCTCTAACTCAAGTAAGGCACTTAGGCCGTCCATGAAATAGGCTTGTTCGAAAGCGGGCATGCACAAACGCTCACAAGAACGATTGATGCGTTTGAAATTTTCTTCAGGCCGAAACAGCCAAGTATCCCCTTGATCATCTCTGTAGGCTTTCATGCCTTCAAATACCGCTTGTCCGTAGTGGAATACTCTAGCTGAAGGGGGAAGGCTAATGTTTTGATAGGGAATAATTCTCGGAATACTCCAGGCTCCATTTTTGTAGTCGCTGATCATCATGTGATCGGTAAATATTTGTCCGAATCCCAGCTGATTAAAATCTACTTGACCGATTTTTGAGGTAGGTGCTTTTTCTATAGTGATGGGCGTTCCGAAATCCTTCATTTTGATAAAATTTGATCTACCAAAATTAAACATTTATTCCCCTGATTTCTTTTAATTTTTGTGATATAATCAGCACCTTTGTGAACCTGACATTTATTTATGGACGTGCGCCAACACCAAATTCAACCTACAGCAGACGGATCAAATACTTTGTTGATGCCGGCTTTGGGAGAAACCTACCATTCCAAACACGGGGCGTTACAGGAAGCGGTGCACGTGTTTATTGAGGCGGGATTTCACGCTGTGGAAGTTCAGCCTTTGCGTATTTTAGAGATCGGATGGGGGACAGGGTTGAATGCCCTGCTCACTTGGTCTGAAGCGCATAAAACACAGCGAAAAGTTCACTACACCGGGATTGAAGCTTATCCAGTACCCTGGGATATGGCGCAAACCATGGATTACCCTCAATGGGTAGAAACTCCTGGTGCTGCTGATTTTTTTGAACAGATGCACCTGATGCCTTGGGGTGAACCCCGCATGTTAGCTCCTTTGTTCGCTTTGGAAAAGAAAGAGATGCTTTTCGAAGATATCCGGTTTTCCTCACAATTTGATCTGATCTATTTTGATGCTTTTGGCGCTCGAGTTCAGCCTTGGCTTTGGGAGAAACCAATCTTTGAGAAAATGTACGCGGCCTTGGTAGAGGGTGGAGTGTTAGTAACCTATGCGGCTAAGGGCAGTGTGCGTCGGGCCATGATAGAGGTGGGCTTCTTGGTAGAACGATTGCCCGGACCTCCTGGTAAACGAGAGATGCTCAGAGCCGTTAAACCTATATAAATCAAACTGATGAAAGAATTTTGGAACCAACGATACGCCCAAGAAGCTATGGCTTATGGGGACGCGCCCAATGCCTTTTTTAAAGAGCAAATCGATGCCTTAGCCCCAGGGCGCATATTGCTTCCCGCTGAGGGTGAAGGACGAAATGCTGTTTATGCCGCCTCTTTAGGTTGGGAGGTTTGGGCTTATGATTGGAGTGAGGTCGCTAGAGAGAAAGCCTTAAATTATGCTGCTAAACAAGGGGTAACCATTGATTATCTACTTGGATCTTTGGATGAACTACCCCAGCGTCCTGACTTTTTCGACGCCATCGCTTTGATTTACGTACATTTCCCGGATCAAATACGCCAAAATCAGATGCGTCTTTTGCAGTCTTGGTTAAAGCCAACAGGGAGACTACTTTTAGAGGGTTTTTCCAAAAAACATCCCCAGTACCAAGCGCTCAATCCGCTCGTTGGAGGACCAAAAAATGCTGACCAATTATATGATCTAGGCGATTTACTGACAGATTTTGATCGGTGTCACTCGCTTATGGCGGTCGCTCAAGAAATTGAGCTCGAAGAAGGTTCTTGTCATTGCGGTACGGCTCATGTGATCCGGTTACATCTAGAAAAATTATGAAGTATTTAATCACAGGAGCTACCGGATTGGTCGGCACTTCATTGGTCCATGCTCTTTTAGACAGAGGCGTGGAGGTGAATTACCTCACCACACAGGTAACAGGCAAGTCTAGATTTTCTAAAGCCCGGGAATTTCACTGGGACCCCATAAATGGACTCATGGATAGCCGAGCGCTTGAAGGAGTGTCGGTAGTTATTCATTTGGCTGGTGCCTCTATCGCTAAGCCTTGGACCAAGACCTACAAAAAAGAGATCCTCGACAGTAGGGTTGAGGGATTAAACGTGTTGGCTCAAGCGATTAATGAGGGCCATTTTCCCGTGGTTAAATTGGTTGCTGCTTCAGCAACAGGGATTTATCCCAGCGATCTGGAACAGGTGTATACCGAAGAGAGTACAGCGGTTGCCCAAGACTTTTTAGGAGAGGTAGTTCAACGCTGGGAAGCTGCAGCAGACCAATTCAACAAACAGGGTATAGAGGTAGTTACCTGTAGGTTTGGCCTAGTTTTTTCCCTATCCTCGGGTAGTCTTCCTGCCATGGTGGCCCCTGTCCGTTGGGGAATAGGATCTGCCCTAGGAAATGGTCAGCAGTGGCAGTCGTGGATTCATCTGGGTGATTTAACGAAACTTTTGATCTGGTGTGCTGCTGAAGCACCATCAGGTGTGTATAATGCGGTTGCTCCTAATCCATTGAGGCAAATAGATTTGGCTCACTCGATTGCTCGCTGTTTGCACAAGCCTTTTTGGGCACCTGCGGTACCCAGTTTTGTGCTGAAATTGATTTTGGGAGAACGATCCGCCTTGGTGTTATCCAGTCAACGGGTAAGTTCGGATAAAGTGATCCGTGCAGGTTTTGTTTTTGATTTTCCTGAAATATCATCAGCCCTGACAGATTTATTGGGTGCCTCTAGATGACAATTTGACATTGACAGTTGAATTGGCCCTAGATTTGCCTTGTATAGAATCAAATTATTTCATCCTATGAGCGAAGATTTAAACCAAACGGGAGCACCGCAAGAGCCAGAAACTGAAAATAACGAACAGTCGGCTGCTGCCCCTAAAAGCGAAAAAAAATCTAAGAAAGATAAACAAGCAGAACTAGAGCAGGCTTTAGCAGACGAAAAAGATAAATTTCTTCGATTGTTTGCTGAGTTTGAAAATTATAAAAAACGCACGGTTAAAGAGCGAATGGATTTGTTCAAAACTGCTGGACAGGAAGTAATTACGGCTTTATTGCCTGTGGTTGATGACTTTGAAAGAGCGTTGAAAGAAATCGCTAAATCAGAAGAAAAGGAACTTTTTGTGGGCGTAGAGTTAATCAGTCAAAAGCTTACCCAAGTATTACAAAGCAAAGGATTGGCCTTGGTCGAAGTAGTTACTGGAGCGGATTTTGATGCAGACATTCACGAAGCGATTACCCAGATACCAGCGCCAGATCCGTCTTTAAAAGGCAAGGTGGTGGACGTTGTAGAGAAAGGATACAAATTAGGAGACCGAATGATTCGCCACCCCAAAGTGGTCGTAGGACAATAACATCATGAAGGAAGATTTTTACGCCATACTTGGCATTGACAAAAGCGCTAGTGCTGCAGACATCAAAAAGGCCTACCGCAAAAAGGCCATTGAATACCACCCGGATAAAAATCCAGGAGATTCAAAAGCGGAGGAGCTGTTTAAAAAGGCAGCTGAAGCCTACGAGGTCTTGAGCGATCCCGATAAGCGCGCTAAATACGATCAATACGGTCATGCAGCCTTTGAAGGTGGATTTGGCGGTGGTGGCATGAATATGGATGACATTTTCAGTCAATTTGGCGATATCTTCGGATCAGCTTTTGGCGGTGGAGGTTTTGGTGGTTTCTCAGGTTTTGGCGGTTCAGGAACTCGAAGAGTCAAAGGGAGTAACTTGCGCATTCGCGTTAAACTCAATTTAGAAGAAATCGCTCAGGGCGTTGAGAAGAAAATCAAGGTTCGCCGCAAGGTGATGGCTGAAGGGGTTAAGTACAAAAATTGTACTACCTGCGGTGGGTCTGGTCAGCAAATGAAAATTACGAACACCATTTTAGGTCGTATGCAGTCCGCTACTACCTGTAGTTCGTGCGGTGGTGTGGGCCAGCTCATTGAGTCTAAACCAGATCAGGCGGATGCTCAGGGCATGGTGGTTAGGGAGGAAACAGTTTCCATTCAAATACCTGCTGGGGTTGAAGAAGGGATGCAGTTAAAAGTCTCCGGAAAGGGGAATGACGCTCCGGGCCAAGGGATACCTGGGGATTTAATTGTATTGGTGGAGACTCAAGAACACGAGACCCTAAAAAGAGAAGGAGATAATCTGCACTATGATTTATACATCAGTATTTCAGAGGCTGTCTTAGGTGCGTCCAAAGAAATTGATACAGTAGGTGGAAAAGCGAGAATTAAATTAGATCCGGGAATTCAGTCCGGTAAAATATTGCGTCTCAAAGGCAAAGGAGTGCGCAATATCAACGGCTATGGTGCTGGAGATTTATTGGTGCACATCAATGTGTGGACCCCTAAGGAGATCAATAAAGAACAACGCCAGTTTTTTGAAAAAATGGCAGACCACGAGCATTTTGTTCCCAAGCCAGAAAAGTCTGACAAATCATTTTTTGACAAAGTAAAAGACATGTTTGCCTAGAAGAATGCCTTGGATGTAGTACATTTAAGGCATTCCATATCGGCAAATGATGATAAGTACCCTGCGCAATTTTTGGGAAGCGATTATCGGTTTTCTCACCAGACCTATTTACGAATCTGAAACAGCTCACCTGACTGTAGGCACATTAATGTCTATTGTTGTGGTGATTGTGGCCATCAATGTATTGCTCAAGATCATCAAAAAGGTGATTAATAGTCGATTGGCTGAGGAAGATAAAAATAAGTTTGTCAGCATCTTTGGATTTGCCAGGTACCTATTTTACATACTGGCGATCATCACTATTCTACATGCCTCCGGTCTTAACTTAACCGTATTTTTAACCGCCTCAGCCGCCTTGTTTGTCGGCTTGGGTTTTGCGTTGCAATACCTTTTTCAGGATATTATTTCTGGTATATTAATCATCATGGATCAATCTTTACACGTGGGTGATGTTGTTGAAATACAGGGCAAGGTGGGGAAGGTGACTGAGATTAATCTGCGTACCACCCGAGCGGTGACCAGGGACGATAAGGTATTGGTGATTCCCAACCACAAATTTTTAGTCGAGACCATTTATAACCACACACAAAATCACAATACCACCTTGGAAAAAGTGACGGTTGGTGTGGATTATGGATCTGATGTACAACTGGTCACTCAGCTATTGCTGGAGATCGTATGCAGCCAGAAAGGCATTCAAAAAAAACAAAAACCCGTTGTGCTTTTTGATGATTTTGGCGAATCTGCCTTAATTTTTTCTGTGGTGTATACCACAGGGGATAGTTTTACGGATAACCGTATTAAAAGCGAATTGAGGTATCGAATTCACGAAGCTTTTCAGAAAAACAACATAGTGATTCCATTCCCCCAACGTACCTTACATTGGACGCAACCCAATCAATTGACTACCGATGCATAGACTTTTAATTGCGGAGGATGAGCCAGCCATCCGCCGGGTGTTGATCAAAATAATTCAAGAAACTTTTGAGGATATGGACATCCTCGAGGCTACGGATGGTGTTCAAGCTCTGGAACAATTATCGGCTCATGCATGTGATGTATTGCTTTGCGATATCAAAATGCCTAAAAAAGATGGATTGGAAGTACTCCAGTGGGTGCGGGAGCATCGACCTCGCGTATCCGTGGTGATGATTTCTGGACACGGGGATTTGGAAACAGCGGTAGCCTGTATGCGCATGGGGGCAAGAGATTACATCGCTAAGCCACCCGATTTAAATCGCTTGATTGAGGCATTAAAAAACGCCCTAATTCCTCGTGAATTCACCTCGCCTACTTCAGATCAACAAGGTGGGGAAGTTGAGGTTTCTTTTGATGCCCTATTGGGGGATAGTCCACCCATGCGAGCGTTAAAAAAAATGATTGCTCAGGTGGCTCCTACCCAAGCACGAGTCTTAATTACGGGACCTAATGGCAGTGGAAAAGAATTAGTCGCCAAGTCAGTCCATGAAAATAGCACAAGAAAACATCGGCCATTTATAGCGCTGAATTGTGCGGCTATTCCTACGGAGCTGATTGAAAGCGAGTTATTTGGACACGTTAAAGGAGCGTTTACTTCCGCGGTCAAAGACAAGGTAGGTACTTTTGAACAAGCCCATCAAGGAACACTCTTCCTGGATGAAATAGGGGATATGTCCTTGTCCGCACAAGCAAAAGTGCTCCGGGCCCTTCAAGAGTCAACGATACAACGGGTGGGTGGGGATAAACTTATTTCGGTAGATGTTCGGCTAGTGGCTGCAACCAACAAAAACCTAGCCCTTGAAATGGCTCAGGGAAGATTTCGAGAAGATTTATACCACAGATTATCCGTGATTATTCTGGAGGTCCCTCCATTATCGGATCGACTAACAGATCTTCCACAATTAGTTGATTATTTCACAAACAAGGTTTGTGAAGAACAAGGCATACCCAAGAAAAGCTGGCATAAAGAAGCCTTAACTCAATTGACCAAACATCCCTGGACAGGAAACGTACGTGAATTGAGCAATTCGGTGGAGCGATTAATTATTTTGGGAGGTAATCCAATTACTCCTGACGACGTAAATCGATTAGTGATTAAAAAATAAACTCGATGAAAAGACACATGGTAACACGACTAAAATCTTTATTGATTATTGGCATAGCGAGTTCTGCATGTTACGCTGCGCGCGCTCAATCCGTTGAACAAGATCAATTGATGATCCAGCGTATTTTTGAACAATCCCTATCCGATGACAGTGCATATGAATGGCTTCGTTATTTAACCCAAAATATCGGTGGTCGTTTATCGGGTTCGGTGCAAGCAGAACAAGCGGTGGGGTACACCTATGATCAGCTCAAATCGCTGAAACTCGATCGGGTTGAAAAACAACCTGTGATGGTTCCCAAGTGGGTTAGGGGACCAAAAGAATACGCATATTTTGAAACCGAACCTGGAAAAACAACCAGTGTTCCCGTATGCGCTCTGGGCGGTTCTATAGCCACACCTGGCTTGGGAATCAAGGCGGAGATCATTGAGGTAAAAGGTTTGTCTGGGCTAGCTGATTTATCCGATGAGGAAGTGAAAGGTAAGATTGTATTTTTCAATGAACCGATGGATCCCAAGTTGATTGAGACTTTTTCTGCCTATGGCAAAGCAGGAAGTCAACGCACATCGGGACCTGCAGCTGCAGCGCGTAAAGGGGCCGTTGCCGTGGTTGTCAGATCGTTAAACCTTGCTCTAGACGATTACCCGCATACCGGCGTGACTCAGTATGGAGATTTGCCTAAAAAACAATGGATTCCTGCAGCGGCCATCAGCACGAATGCTGCTGAATTGTTGAGCAGTGTGTTGCAACTCAATCCAAAAACCAAATTCTACCTAAAACAAGCCTCTGAAAATAGGGGTGAAGTGCTCTCCCACAATGTGATTGGCGAGATCAAAGGCAGTGAGTTCCCGGACGAAATCATCACAGTAGGGGGGCATTTAGATTCATGGGATTTAGGTTCTGGCGCCCATGATGATGGAGCGGGATGTGTGCAGAGTATGGGTGTATTAGCCCTATTTAAACAATTGGGGTATCAGCCCAAGCGAACTATTCGCGTGGTGATGTTTATGAATGAAGAAAACGGACTAAAAGGGGGTATGGAATACGCTGCTCAAGCGGTGAAGAAAGGAGAAAAACATGTCATGGCACTAGAAAGCGATGCAGGTGGTTTTACGCCCAGAGGATTTGGATTTACCGCTCAAGATACTCAGTGGACCAAAATTAAATCCTGGTCCACACTGTTTGAGCCCTATCTCATAGATTCCTTCAAAAGAGGAGGTGGAGGTGCAGACATTGGTCCTTTAGCGCCTCATTATCCCTCGATGGTATTGGCAGGGCTTAAACCGGATAGTCAGCGTTATTTTGTTCACCACCACGCAGCCAACGATACTTTTGAGCACATCAACAAAAGAGAATTAGATTTAGGGACGGCTGCCATGGCTAGTTTGATTTATTTGTTCGATCAATACGGTGTTCAGCCTTAGACAGGCATGTTTTTGTATCTTTGCCCCTTATAAATGAAATTATCCATGCAAGAAGGAATTTATGCGGTTTTTTCCACCCCAAAAGGAACTATTCGGGTAAAGCTTACCCACGACAAAACCCCAGGTACTGTAGGCAACTTTGTTGCGCTGGCTGAGGGTCAACTTGAAAATACAGCAAAACCTCAAGGTACACCCTACTACGATGGCTTGAAGTTTCACAGAGTCATCCCGGATTTTATGATACAAGGTGGATGTCCTTTGGGTACAGGAACCGGTGATGGAGGGTATAAGTTTGATGATGAATTCCATCCGGAGTTAAAACACAATGCTCCAGGGGTGTTGTCTATGGCCAATGCTGGTCCTGGAACCAATGGCACTCAATTTTTTATCACCCATGTTCCTACGCCTTGGTTGGATGGAAAACACACCGTTTTTGGTCATGTAGTTGAAGGTCAAGAGGTAGTTGACGCAGTGGCTCAAGGAGATACGTTGTCTTCGGTAGTTATTGAGCGCGTTGGTGCAGAAGCTGAATCCTGGAATGCAGTAGAGGCATTCCGCACTTTTGAGGGCTCAAGACTAAAACGCATGGCGGAAGCTAAGGCAGCACAAAAGGCTGAATTAGATCAATTATCTGCTGGGTTTAAGGAAACCGCTAGTGGATTGCGCTACCAAATTATCGAAAAAGGAACCGGAGTTCCGGCCCAAAAAGGAAAAAAAGTGAGTGTTCATTACGAAGGCTCCCTGGCCAATGGACAGGTTTTTGATTCTTCCTACAAACGCAAAGAACCCATTGAATTTGTGGTTGGTGTAGGTCAAGTAATTTCAGGTTGGGACGAAGGAATATTATTGCTTCAAGTAGGGGACAAGGCCCGTTTTGTTATCCCTTCAGATTTAGGTTACGGCAGTGCAGGTGCAGGTGGGGTAATTCCTCCCAATGCCATTCTTGTTTTTGATGTCCAACTGATGGATGTTCGCTAAAAAAGAAAAGCCTGTCGTGAGACAGGCTTTTTACTTTTGTACAGATATTGAGATTAGATCACTTTGACGTTCACTGCGTTCAAACCTTTTTTACCTTGTTCCAGTTCAAATTCCACTTCATCACCTTCGCGGATCTCATCGATCAAGCCTGAAATGTGTACGAAATGTTCTTTGTCTGTTCCGTCTTCTTTAATAAAACCAAAACCTTTGGTGTCATTGAAGAACTTTACTGTTCCTGTGTTCATTAGAAAAAATTAAAATAATTAAATAAAGGCCAAAGGTATACTTAAATAATCGAATTAATTTGATTTCAATCAGTTATCTTTTATAAATTAATTTTATCAACCTCATAATGCTTAAATTGACCTATGCAAAGCAAGTATTTAGTCTATCCAATTGGCCGCTTTCAGCCACCCACCGAAATCAGTGAACAGGACATAAGTTCATTTATTGAACGCATCAAGACGCTGGGGACAAAACTCACTGCTGTTCTGAATCAAGATCCAACGATAGATTGGACCCAGTCCTACAGACCTGGGTCATGGACGTATGTTCAATTGGTACACCACCTCGTAGATTCACATATGAATGCGTTTATTCGCTTTAAGTGGACCCTTACAGAAGATAATCCATTGATTAAGGCATATGATGAAAACGCTTGGGCGCAGTTGCCTGATGCGCATGGGCCCCTGGAACAGGCTGTTCATTTGCTCCAGGCGTTGCATCATCAATGGGCGATATTAATGGAAAGCATGACTGGGGAACAGTGGCATAGAACCTACGTTCATCCAGAAGGGTTACAGACAAGATCACTGGCGTTAACCGCTGCGCTCTATGCTTGGCATGGTGATCACCACCTAGCTCAAATAGAACAAGGGATAACATTGATCCATGAACAGTAAACTTTTGGTTGACTACACTGATTTTTCTGTTCTTGACCTGAGGGTCGGAACGATCATAGAGGCCAAGGTATTTGAGGGTGCGAGAAAACCAGCGTATCAATTGTGGATTGATTTTGGGCCTTTGGGCCACAAAAAGAGTTCGGCACAGATTACGGCAGTATATACGCCGGAACAATTAATTGGTCAACAAGTCGTTGCCGTGGTTAATTTTCCTCCAAAACAGATTGGAAATTTTATGAGTGAATGTCTGGTGCTGGGAAGTGTTTCTGATCATCAGGTAGTGCTGCTTCAGCCCCAACAACCTGTGGCCAATGGCCTGCCAATCGCATGAATGAGGCCCCTTATTTAGATCAGGCACACATTCAGTTTGATGAAAATTCACTTTGGGTGATGAATATTGCCTTGGGTTTAGTCATGTTTGGGATCTCTTTGAACCTAACACCCCGTGATTTCAAGCAACTTTGGAGGGCTCCCAAACCTGTTTTGGGCGGATTATTCAGTCAGTTTATAGCGCTTCCTTTAGTTACTTTTGCACTCGTTTCTTGGTTGAATCCACCTGCAGGTGTTGGATTGGGCATGATCATGGTCGCTGCCTGTCCAGGGGGGAATGTATCCAATTTTATCACTCAGCTAGCCAAAGGCAACACGGCGTTGTCTATTTCCCTAACAGCAGTAGCTACCGCGGTTGCCGTGGTAATGACCCCTTTAAATTTCACCTTATACGCTTCCCTTTGGACTCCAGGATCTGCCCTAATTCAGGAAGTTACCGTCGATGTTTGGTCGATGGCTGTTCTGGTGGGCTTGTTACTTGGTCTGCCTTTAGTCCTTGGACTTTGGGTGCGTTATCGCTATCCGATTCAGGCCAAAAAATGGGCCGTGTGGATTAATCGCGCTGCCCTGTTGTTTTTTTTATTCTTGATTATAGCGGCAGTATCTCAAAATATGGCGCAGATCAAAGCTTACTCGGGTTTGCTCTTTGGGTATGTGTTCCTGCATCAAGCTATGGCTATGGCGGTGGGTTATGGGATCAGCCACTTTATGAGGTTGGGTATAGAGCATCGAAAAACCCTCATCATAGAGACGGGGATTCAAAATTCAGGTTTGGGATTGATGCTGATTTTTACTTTTTTTGAGGGTAGGGGATCTATGGCATTAATCGCCGCCTTTTGGGGAATTTGGCACTTGATTTCTGGTCTAGTAGTAGGTCTGATTCTTAGGTATTTGCATAATGGAAATCGCGTATGATACAAGATTGGTTTAATGCGGGGGTGCGCACCTTTGTGCGCACAGCACTTTGGGTTTACTACAAAGACATTCAGGTGCACGGCAAAGAAAATCTGAAAAAAGATAAGCCCCTGATGGTTTTGGCTAACCATCAAAACGGATTGATCGATCCTTTGGTTATTGGCACCTACAGCGGTCTGTATCCCTATTATTTGGCCAGAGCGGATGTGTTTAATCATGCAATCATACACCGCATACTTAGATACCTTAGGATGATGCCTATCTATCGGTTGCGCGATGGGCGTGATTTTGCCCAGAAAAATGAAGCGATTTACCAAAGATGCGCTGAGATCATTCAGAAAAAAAATAGTTTATTGCTTTTTCCAGAAGGTGGTCATGGTCGCCAAAGAAAAGTTAGAGCGCTTAAAAATGGGTTTATTCATATTTTGAGCAAAACCTTAACTCAAGACCCAGAAATCGACGTTTGGATTCAACCTATGGGAGTGAATTACACCCATCTTACCGAATTTCCCGATCGAGTGCGACTCTACATCGCTCCAGCGATTAGGGTAAAAGACTATTGGCAAGAGGGGGAAGATCAAACGCTGTTGAAACAAGCTGTTTTTGACTCGATTTGTCAATGTACCGTCCATATTGAAGAGCTAACTCAACACGATCGACGGGTCAGTCAAGTGATGGCCAGTGGGTTGGATATAACACGAGCTCCTGAGGTAAATAATTATCTTCAAAATCATCCGTTGGACACCTCTGTCAGCGATGTAGCTGCTCCAGCCATCCAGAAAACACCCTGGATCTTGAGGTTTATGTGGTGGCCCATTTGGTGGTTGTGGCCCAAAATATTTCCCCCTAAACGTATAGAACCTGAAATGCGCAGTACCTTTCGCCTTACCTGGACGGTTTTGGGAGCCCTATTCAGTTATTTGCTGTTGGGTGTACTAGGGACCATGGCGGGAAGTTCCTATGAAGCGATAACGCTGACATTAGGAATCCACGCGTTAATTACACTTTGGTGGATAAAGAAAAAAACGGATTAAATATCGTCGAAACTCACATCGGTAAAGGAGCCACCGCTTGATTTGGATTCCTGATGGTCCCCTTCATGACCTTTAAAGTCAGAAATAATTTCCTCCCCTTTTTGTTCAAAAACGTACTCCATCATATCCACCATAGTTTCCTTGAAGGCTTCAAAATCCTCCTTGTACAAGTAGATTTTGTGTTTCTTGTAGTGAAATGATCCATCTTCTTGGGTGAACTTTTTACTCTCCGTAATCGTGAGGTAGTAATCCCCTGCTTTAGTTTCTCGAACGTCAAAAAAATACGTTCTTCTTCCTGCTCTTAGTACTTTTGAATAGATCTCTTCTTGTTCCATATGCTTCATGGTATTAAGTGTCCATGAGCCCCAAATTTGAAAAAAAAACCTGAGGTGAACAACAGATTAGTTTAATTCTTTTTTTTGGAGCTGACCCTCGTACAAGCTCTTGTAGAATTCTTCTTCCTGAAGTAGCGCTTCATGCGTCCCTTGCTGCACACAATGTCCTTGGTCGATCACCAAGATCAGGTCAGCCCCCTGTGCTGCAGAGGCTCTGTGAGAGACGATGATGCTGGTTTTATTTTGAGCCACCAGGTGAAGGTTGTGCAGTATTTTTTCCTCTGTTTCCGTATCTACAGCGGATAAACAGTCATCGAGCAAGAAAATTTGTGGAGATTTAACCAAGGCCCGTGCAATGGATACCCGCTGTTTTTGCCCCCCACTAAGAGTGATGCCCCGTTCACCCAATACGGTATCGTACCCTTTTTGAAATCCTTCAATATTTTCATGGACAACCGCCCATTTAGCGGCTTGAATAACCATCTCTTGACTTGGATCGTCAGCGCCAAAGGCAATATTGTTGTAAATGGTGTCTGAAAACAGAAACGAATCTTGTGGTACCACACCCATGGAACGTCGCAGTGAGGTCAAATCATGAGATTGAATAGGTACTCCATCAATCTCAATGACACCGCTGTCCACATCATACATTCGGGTGATGAGTTCGATGATGGTGGATTTGCCAGAGCCTGTCTTGCCTATGATGGCTAAAGACATACCTGGTGTAACCTCAAATGAAAGGTTGTCAATCGCCTTAATTCCGGTGTCGGGATAGGTGAAAGAAACATTTTTAAAGGAAATGGCACCTTGGATGGGTTGGGCCGTAGATGCTTGATTGACTATGGCGGGAACTGTGTGTAAAAAGTCGTTAATTCTTTGTTGCGAAGCCTCTGCTCGCTGGATAATTGAAGTCAACCAACCCACGGTAGCTACCGGCCAGGTCAGCATATTGACGTAGATGATAAATTCAAGTATGATGCCGATGGAGTCAATTTCACCTTCGATATATTGACGGCCTCCAATATAGATAACGAACAGATTACTTACCCCAATAAGCAAGAGCATCATTGGAAAAAACCAGGCATTCACTTTGGCTAACGCCATGCTTTTATCCCTTCCTTCTTCGGCTAAATCAGCAAGTTCTCGGTGAACTGATTGTTCAATTCCATAAGCCTTAATCACAGAAATACCCGAAAAGGTCTCTTGAGTGAATGTGGAAAGTGCGGAAAGAAATTGCTGCACTTGAGTGGAACGTTTGTGTATCACCCGGCTGATAAAGTAGATCAATACAGACAATACCGGGAGTGGAAGTAAGGTGTAAGCAGCTAGTTTTGCATCTTTGAGGAACATCAGCGGCACCAAACAGGCAAACAGGGTCAATGTTTGAATACCGTACATGATAGCTGGCCCCACATACATCCTGACCTCAGAAACGTCTTCGCTGATTCGGCTCATCAAATCACCAGTTCGGTTGTTTTTATAAAAACCCTGGTGTAGGCGCATGTAGTGTTTGAAGACCTCATTTTTTAAATCTGCTTCAATATATCTGGATACATTGATGATGGTTTGGCGCATTAAAAACGTAAAGAATCCGGAAAGCAGTGCTGCGCCGACAATAATTCCGATGTATTGCAGCAAGACGAGCTCGGTAGCGGACTCACTGCCCTTGGGTTGCTGCACGTAGTGTTCTACAGCTTGAATTGATTTGTTTACGTAGGGAGGCATCACCAAAGAGAACACCCGCGCAATGATGGTGATCAGCACCCCCATCAGGAGCTTAAATCGGTATTTGGCAAAGTATTTATTGAGGTGTTGTAAGGCCTTCATCAAGCGTAAGGGGTGGAAAAATCCCCTGGCAAATATAGCCTCTTTCCGCCGCTTGTCCCTCATTTTGTCCAAAACAATTTTGGTCAAAAACCCTTCCAATGGTCGCGAAATATGTTGTAATTTTGCCCCGCTAACGCAGTAAAGTTCTTTATTATGCTCACCAGAAGGCACATCAGAATTAAAGTCATGCAAGGTCTGTACTCGCTTCATCACAGCCCGCAAACGCCCGTGACCGAACAGTGGACTTTTGTCCAAAAGAGCATGAACCAGATGAATGCACTTTATCTATCGATGCTTTCCTTGTTTATCGAGCTTCAACAGTACGCGGAAGAACAGTGCGCACATGCGGAAAAAAAATACATCAAAGGCGACCCTTCTCCATTCCCTAATCCGAATAAATGGGCCCAAAACGCGCTGTTGCAACGCCTGAAAAACGATGCGCCGCTGCGCGAGGCCTTGGCGGCCAAAAAAATGAATATCTGGTATTTGCACCCTGAATATGTCAAAATGATCCATCAAGACATCGTGGCAAGCAAAAAGTACCAAAACTATATGATCAGTGAGCAAGCCGGCTGGGAAATAGACCAAAAAGTGGTTGTTTCCCTGTTCAAAGAAGTGATAGCACCTTGTGAACGTCTGTATGATTTGCTGGAAGACGACCAAATAACTTGGGTGGATGATATTCCTACGGTAAATACGTATTTGCTTAAAGAGCTTAAAAAATGGACGGCGCAATCTTCGGGTACCGTGCTTCCAGAATGGAATATAGCGGCTGATGATTTGACTTTTGCCCGCGAACTTTTGCTTAAAACGCACGAAAACAATCTGCTGTTAGAAAACGAATTTGTTGCCAAAACGCCTCAGTGGGATAAAGAGCGGATTGCTGAAGTAGATGCCCTGTTGTTAAAGATGGCTATTTGTGAGTTGTTGTTTTTTTCTGAAATTCCAGAACGAGTCACCCTGAATGAGTACTTAGAGATAGCCAAAGAATATTCTTCCCCCAAGAGCAGTCTCTTTATCAATGGGATACTAGATGTGCTTACTAAGGAGTTTAGAGACAGCCAAAGACTGCAAAAAAAGGGTAGGGGATTACTCTAAATGTGTTAATTTAGGACCTTGAATTAATTGAACATGATGCATATGAAAACCATTACCTCCGTGTTGGTCATCGCGTTGGCCTTGACCTCTTGTAAAGACAAAGCAGTGGAATCCATTGAAACCACCACAGAAACCTCCGTAGCAACGGAAGCACAAACTCCCAGTACACAGTTACCCGTGATGACGTTTGAAAAAACCACCCATGACTTTGGTACCATCAAAGAGGGCGAGGCACAACAAACTGTATTTACGTTTACCAATACAGGTTCAGCGCCACTGATCATTACCAATGCTACTTCTAGCTGTGGGTGTACAGTGCCTGATTACCCAAAGAACACACCAATCGCTCCTGGTGACAGCGGTCAATTGACCGTAAACTTCAATGGAACCGGCATGAATAAAGTCACCAAAACCATCCGTGTTGAGGCCAATACCGCCAGCGGGTTTGAAAACATTAAAATCGAAGCTTTTATCGAAGCGAAAAACTAATCTATGGAGGCACTTAATCAGTTTTTGCCCTTATTGATGATCATGGTGGTCGCGTATTTTTTTATGATACGCCCACAGATGAAACGTCAAAAACAAGAAAAAGAATTTGTCAATGCGATGGCCAAAGGAGACAAAATTGTTACCAAAAGCGGTATGCATGGCAAAATCGTTGAGTTAAATGACGATGGAACCTGTGTCGTAGAGACGATGGCGGGTAAAATCAAATTTGACCGCACGGCCATCTCTATGGAAATGAGTCAATCGGCCAATAAGACCAAATAGGTTTCTAGTAAAGTTTAAAGGCCGCCGGAGGCGGCCTTTTTTGTACCCTTTTGCTATGTATCAAAAGATTGTCAAACCGTTATTGTTTCAATGTGACCCCGAGTGGGTGCACCACAAAGTATTTTCTTGGTTGACATGGGCAACCTCCCTGGGGCTATTGCGGCTCTACAAAAGGTTATTTGCCAAAGAGCATCCGGCGCTAGAGCGAACAGTTTTTGGATTGCATTTTAAAAATCCAGTGGGGCTGGCAGCTGGCTTTGACAAAGACGCACTTTGTGTTCAGGGGCTGTCGGATTTAGGGTTTGGATTTATAGAAGTGGGCACCCTAACTCCCAAAGCGCAACCTGGAAATCCCCCCAAAAGACTTTTTCGCTTACCAAAGGATCAAGCCATCATCAATCGAATGGGATTTAACAATCAGGGGGTTGATGCAGCGGTTCAAAGATTGAGACGCAATAAAACTGTCTTGGTCGGAGGGAACATTGGCAAAAACAAGGTGACAGAAAACCAGGATGCCCTAAGCGATTACTTGATTTGTCTGGAATCTTTGTACCCTGTAGTTGACTATTTTGTCGTTAACGTGAGCTCGCCCAATACCCCTGGATTGCGCGCACTTCAAGACAAGGAGCCATTGATGGCGATGTTGACTGAACTTAAAAAGAGAGGAAAAGAGTTAGCTGACGTTCACGCTTCGGTTGAAAAACCAATTTTGCTCAAAATCGCACCAGACTTGACCCAAGAACAGTTGATGGATATAGTTGAAATCATCCAAAAGACACATACAGATGGTGTTATTGCTACCAATACCACGGTCGAACGCGGAGGATTACACAGCGATCAATCCTTAGTGGAACAAGTTGGTGGTTTGAGCGGTAAACCCCTCACTCGGAGAAGTACCGAGGTGATTCGCTTTTTACATCAACACAGTGGAGGATCGTTTCCGATTATCGGTGTGGGTGGTATACATTCCGCACAGGATGCGCTGGATAAATTGGAGGCCGGTGCCTCTTTAGTTCAGCTCTACACAGGTTTTGTTTATGAGGGACCTGGTTTGATACGATCAATCAATCAGGCCCTGATCGATCAAGCCCAAAAAAGTTCCCCGATTTAAGGTATGGAGCTGCTCTGGTTGTTTCTGGTACAATCAGTGATCTTGGCTTTGATGCCTGGACCAGATATTCTCTATGTGGCTGTTCAGTCGATGGTTTATCGACCCAAAAATGCATTGGCAGTTGTCTTTGGTTTAGTGACGGGTTGTCTTTGGCATACCCTATTGGTCAGCGCAGGAATCTCTACCTTATTGTTTCAACTACCCTGGTCAAAAAATCTGCTCCTACTGCTCGGAGCGCTTTATTTTTTCTATCTCTCGTTTCACTCTTTTCGGGCCAAGACTATCCAAACCCCTACCATGAAGGATGATCGTGTTAAAAGCCGATTAGCGCTCTACGGTCAAGGTTTTTTAATGAATGCCATGAACCCTAAAGTAGCTTTGTTTTTTATGGCATTTTTCCCGGGATTTATATTTTCTACTTCGTTACCTATATGGTGGCAAATGACCGTTTTGGGGCTTATTTTTTCCACAGTAACCTTGGTTGTTTTTAGCGCAGTTGCTCTGGCGGGTAATCGACTTCAAAAAGTGATCAGCCAATTGCCTTCAGCTGCTTTTTGGATGAATCGTATCCAAGCAATCATACTGCTGCTTTTGGGGGTCTTCCTCTTATTTTCACTGGATATTGCTTACTTTTAAGCATGCAAACTCCACAGGTTCAATTGGTCGAGTGTCCCCGAGATGCCATGCAAGGCATCAAAACCTGGATTCCTACCTCCCAAAAAATTGCCTACCTGCAGTCCTTGTTGAACTGTGGATTTCACACGTTAGACTTCGGGTCTTTTGTCTCTCCAAAAGCCATTCCTCAGATGGCAGATACTGCCGAAGTTTTGGCAGGTCTTGATCTTTCGAGAACAAAAACGGAGTTATTGGCCATTGTGGCCAACCTAAGAGGGGCGGAACAAGCGGCTAACCATAAGGAAATAACGTATTTTGGTTACCCGTTTTCGATATCTGAGAATTTTCAAATGCGCAATACCCACCAAACTATTTCAGAGTCAGTGCACATTTTAAAAGATATATGTGCCCTGTCCAAATCATCCAACCAACAGGTGGTGGCCTATCTCTCTATGGGGTTTGGAAATCCCTACGGCGATCCATGGAGTTCAGAGTTGGTTGCCCATTGGGTGGGAAAACTTGTCGAAATGGGGATTGAGATCATTTCCCTTTCCGACACGGTTGGGACTGCGCGTATAGAGTCCATCGAAGGTGCTTTTTCTACCTTGATTCCTCAATATCCTCAGGTGGTTTTCGGTGCCCACTTGCACACACACCCAAAACATTGGCATGAGAAACTGATCGCGGCATTAAAGGGTGGGTGCCGAAGGTTTGATGGTGCCAT
>Ga0181564_10001491_pt1 | contig 20862 bp, 13 predicted proteins | sample 011ome_24_FD_134512 | JGI IMG/M metagenome (GOLD analysis project Ga0181564, IMG submission 134512) | Coastal salt marsh microbial communities from the Groves Creek Marsh, Skidaway Island, Georgia - 011513CT metaG (megahit assembly) | ecosystem: Environmental > Aquatic > Marine > Intertidal...
AATTACCGTTGCACTAGCCCTAGTTCCTGAGGCTGTTGCCTTTGCATTCGTTGCAGGCATAGATCCTCTAGTGGGTCTTTATGGCGCCTTTATGATGGGACTCATCACAAGTTTGTTTGGCGGTCGTCCAGGAATGATTTCCGGAGCGACGGGAGCAATGGCGGTCGTCATGGTGCATTTGATCCAGCAAGGGAATGCAGTAGGTGCCGAAATGACGGTTCCTATTACCAATCTTGGGTTGTACTGGCTCTTTATCACCCTACTTTTTGTTGGGGGAATTCAAATACTCGCGGGACTTTTTAAGCTTGGAAAATTCGTACGACTCATTCCCCACCCCGTAATGATGGGCTTTGTGAACGGTCTAGCAATCGTCATTTTTTTGAGCCAATTAGGCATGTTCACCCGTGTCATCGGTGGTGAAAAGCAATGGATTCAAGGCACAGAACTCTACACCATGCTCGGACTTGTAGGACTCACCATGGCCATCATGTGGCTGCTGCCTAAAGTGACCAAAGTAGTTCCCGCAGCTTTGGCGGGCATCATCGTTGTTGCAGCGATCGCGATTGGCACAGGCTTAGAGGTAAGTACCGTAGGTTCGTTTATCCGTGAAGGTGGTGGCGAAGGCCTTAAAGGAGGGCTTCCTCAATTTCAAATTCAAATTTTTGATTATTTCGGCAGCATCCAAGGGCATTGGGGCACCGTACTTTCCACGGCTTTTTTATTGGCTGCTGTAGGCTTGATTGAATCATTAATGACTCTGAACCTCGTTGATGACCTCACGGAAACTCGTGGTTCGGGAAATCGTGAGTGTATCGCTCAGGGTTCAGCGAACCTCATCAACGGACTCTTCGGTGGTATGGGCGGTTGTGCCATGATCGGACAAAGTATCATCAATGTGAACTCTGGAGGTCGTGGAAGACTCTCTGGCGTAGTTGCAGCTATAGGATTACTCTCTTTTATTCTCTTCGGTGCGCCCTTGATTGAGCAAATTCCTATTGCAGCACTTGTGGGTGTAATGTTTATGGTCGTGATTGGAACTTTTGCTTGGTCGAGCTTTAGAATTCTTCGCAAAATCCCAATGGCTGATGCCGTAGTATTGATTGCAGTGAGTGCAATCACCGTTTGGCAGGATTTGGCTATCGCAGTAATAGCTGGTGTCATTATGAGCGCTTTAAAATTCGCCTGGGAAAATGCAACCCGTATCCGCGCGCGTAAACGCATTAAAGAAGATGGAACCAAAGTATACGAAATTTGGGGGCCATTATTCTTTGGTTCAACACAGTCCTTTACCGAGAAGTTTGATGTTAAAGGGGACCCGAATAGCATAGAAATAGATTTCATAGAAAGTCGAGTAAGCGATCACAGTGGAATGGAGGCATTAGAACGTATCATGGACAAATACCTCGATGCGGGTAAAAGCGTAACCTTGACGCATTTAAGCCCGGAGTGTCAGACCATTTTAAAGAAAGCGAACCCCAATTTCGAGAAGTACATTCAAAGTTCAATTGAGGACCCACGTTACCATGTGGTGACCGATTTGATGGACGCAGAGATTTAATCAGATGCATGTAACGAGCGTTTGGTCCTCAAAGATTGCCATTAAACTGTTGCTAGCACTAGTGGTGCTGGTAAGTTGTGATCGAATCTCCGGGGTACCATCTCCAGCTCGTCCTGCCGCGCCATACACTCAGTATGGCACTCCGTTTGAAAATGTACCTGAGCCTCAGGATGTAGTTCTGTACGAAATCAATCCCCTCGTATTTTCCTCATCCCGTGACTTACAAGGTATTATTCCTCGCTTGGACAGCATAAAAGCGCTTGGAGTAAACACCTTATGGATCATGCCCATCTATGAGATGGGGATTGATCGAAGCGTTGGCTCACCTTATTGTATCAAAGATTACCTTTCCATTCGCTCCGATTTTGGCGACCTCGACGACCTGAGAACACTCGTAGAAAAGGCTCATGAAAAAGACATGGCCGTATTGTTAGACTGGGTCGCAAATCATACGTCTTGGGACCATGTATGGATGCAAGATTCGAGCTACTATGTTCGAGAAAATGGGTCCATAGTACATCCACCGGGGACTGGGTGGACGGATGTGGCTGAATTGGACTACAACAACCTCGAGATGCGATCAGAGATGATTTCAGCCATGAAATATTGGGTTTTGGAAGCCAATGTTGATGGGTACCGTTGCGACTATGCGGGTGGGGTTCCAAATGACTTTTGGAAGGCTGCTATCGATAGTCTCCGCGATATACCCGGCAGAGACCTCATCATGTTTGCTGAAAGTGACCAGTACGACTTACTCGACGAGGGGTTCGATCTGAGTTTTAGCTGGAGTTTTTATGGTTCGTGTTGGAACATTTGGAACATTGGTGCGCACGCCTCTACCCTTTTTCAATCTCATCAAGACGAGCTAGCACTCCTTCCTGAGGGAAAAACAACCGTTCGCTTTTTGACCAATCACGATCAACATGCATGGGACGGAACGCCCGAAACCATCTTTGGCTCTAACGACGCTGCCTTCGGTGTTTTTATCGCCGCCACTACCATGGGTGGCGTTCCACTGATTTACAACGGACAAGAAAAGGCCCTACCGTACCAACTTCCTTTCTTTACGCCGACTACCAAAGCGATAAATTGGGGACTGAATGTTGTAGAAACAGTACGCCACAGGCAACTGATGGATGCGTATTGGCAATTCGATGCTCTTAGAGGCAATCAAGGTCGAACCGGATTAGGTGATCAGAACATTATTGCCTTTACTTCAAAGGGGGCTACTTCAGAGGCGCTCGTGGGTATTAACCCTCGCGGTAACACGCACTCTATCGAACTCCCTGAAAGTTGGAAGAATCGTAGGGTTTGGGATATTTTCACCCAAGACAGTCTTGCGCTCGGGACCAACCTTACCCTCTCCGCTTCGGGATATGCTGTTTTGATTCAGTAAGGATACCGGCTTGTTTATAAGTTTCCCTTAATAACAATTTGAAGATTCGTAACTTGCTTTCAGGGCGGCATTACACGGTGTTGCAACTGGTCGAAATAGGAAATGGAAACAATCAAAGAGCGCATATATACTCTAACTAATCTCAATCAAAGTATTGAGAATCTAGTCACACGCGAGCTTAGTTTCCGAACCTTTTGGATCAAGTGCCAGATCGCCAAAATCAATTCTAAAGGGGGACACCTGTATTTAGAATTGATGGACTCGGTCAATGGCGAAAAGACCGCTGTAGCGCGTGGAATCATTTGGCGGCTTACCTACGAGGATATTCAGAAGGAGTTTGGAGCGCTGGGACTTCGAATTGAAGAGGTACTCAAGCCAAACATGGAGATTACCGTACAAGTCAAGGTCAATTTTCACAAACTCTATGGACTGAGCCTTCATATTCTAAAAGTCGACCCGAATACCGTCATAGGTGATATTGAGCAACAAAAGCGCGAGACCCTGCAAAGGCTCACCAAGGAAGGGCTTTTGGAAATGCAGAAACGTCTGTATCTAGGACCTATCAACCTGAAAATTGGTATTGTTGGCTCTCCGGATACCTCTGGGTTCAATGACTTCCTCAAGGAGTTGAAACAGAACTCCATCTTTACGCGATTTGAGGTCAAAATATTTGAAGCATCGGTACAAGGGGCACATGCTGTGAGATCCATAACGGCAGCCATTGAAGAAGCGGGACGCTGGAATCTTGATGCTCTTGTCGTGATTCGCGGAGGTGGATCAAAAATGGACCTGCATGTCTTTAATCACTACGATATTTGTAAAGCAATAGCCTATTCAAGGATTCCTGTGTTGGTTGGAATTGGTCATGAAACCGACCAAACGTTAGCTGATATTGTGGCGTATCACAGTGAAAAAACCCCGACTGCTGTCGCAAAATATTTTTACCTCGCGATCGGGATTTTCAAGAGTGAGTTGAATGACGCACTTGCTAGAATTCGAAGAGCAGCTGAGATGAATGTGTATTTGACACGTGAGGAAACGCAGATGTACCAAAAGCGCATATTCGCACATGCCGACCACATTATTACTGGCTTACAACAGTTTATAACTGGGACTGAGGAGAAATTACGTGCGGGCAGTGTTGCTCTGGTGGTACACCACAAAGACCAAGTTGCACTGCAGTTATCAGGGCTTTTTTCAAAGGCCATGGACCAGCTCGGCAGTAATGCCCGACTCTTGCAACTAACGCTGCAAAACACCCTAGATGGTACGCAACGCTCCTTGCAATCTAAGGCAGATCAAGTAAATCGGCTTCAAAATAAAGTAGCGAGTGAAAGTCTCAACTTTCTGAAAACTGACCAATTACGTGAAGTAAAACAAGCTCAAAGTCTGCTTGCTCTGCGCGCTGAACACCTCATCCAAAGTGAGACTGAGACCTTGCGTTTCATTGAAAAGAAAATAGATTTAGTACACCCCAATCAACTCTTCTCTAAAGGATACACCATTTCCACGGTGGAAGGAAAAGATTTGCGCTCGCAAAATTTCACTGACCAAAGTTTGAAAGGAAAAACGATGACCACCTTCGCCCAAGGTGCTCGATTGGAAAGTACCATCACTAAAATTATACCGACAGATGACTAAAGAAGAAATTGGCCAATTAAAATACGACGAGGCACTACGACTGCTGAAAGAAATCTCCGAACGACTCGAAAACAAAGAAGTCTCTATGGACGATTTGACGGCAGAAGTCCAAAAGGCAAATTTGCTAGCTGAACACTGCAAGGCTAAATTAAAATCTACCGAAACTGAGATTAAGCGGATTTTAGATACGGATGCCTAAAGCGTTCAATATCTACTATACAATTTTACCGAGCCTACTTTTTGGCCACCTAGAGATCCAGGAATACCATAAACATATCCACGCCGCAAACACGCCTACAACGCAGGTATAGCTTCAGATTCAATACGTTATACACACCTTTACCTCTATCCACAAGAGGGGGACTTTGTGTATTTCGTACAATTTGATGTATATTCGTCCTCGATTTGGACAACCATAAGGACATAACGAGCATACAAGAAATTACTGACATTGCGTTAGAATCTTTCCCTATAGAAGATTATGTGGAGCAACTTGATCCCTCTGACGCTAAGCCAGAAAGCAAACATACTTCTAAGCCTTTAGCCCAATCGAACTCTAAGCACGCCTTCCCTTTTGGTGCGCAAATTTCTACGCCTTGTACATACGGCGTCTTCTAGCCTTTTTATTACTCGAGGCCCTTTTTACCAGTCATTAGAATTCAATCCGACAGAACTACTGTCAACCTTTTCCGTGCGTTTGGAACAGCGCGGGAATTGTAACTATTAATTCCAAAAATCAACAACCATGCGAAAACGAACCACTCGTTATTCACATCGTCTTGCGCTCGCGTTATTTTTATTCTGCAGCGCTCAAATCGCTGTAGCACAGCAAAAAGTATCAGGAACTGTAACAGACTCTTATGGAGATCCAATCATCGGAGCTTCCGTCACGGTTTTAAATGCGGAACAATCAACTGTTACTGATGGCATGGGTGCCTACAGTATCACTTTGTACGATGATAAAACCACCCTATCCTTTAGTTACTTCGGATTTGAGACACAATCTGTAGACGCAAAAGGCAGGGCTACACTCGACATCACCTTGCAACCCTCTGAAATACAGCTCGAAGAGGTGGTCATTACCGCGCTCGGTGTAAGTCGTGAAGAGCGCGCCTTAGGGTATGCTGTTCAAGGATTGAAAAGCAAAGACATTGCCTCCGTACCTGCACCTAATGCCGTGGATAACCTTAGTGGAAAATTAGCGGGTGTGTATGTCACTGGCGGATCTTCTGGACCTACGGCGTCTTCTAATGTGACCATTCGCGGTCAAACTTCATTAAACGGGAACAGTCAAGCACTCTTTATCGTAAATGGAGTTCCCATCACTAACGGTTTATTCTCGCCTGGTGATGGTCTAAACGGATCTTCTACGATCGATTTCGGTAATGGTGCACAAATCGTGAACTCATTTGATATTGAGAATATCTCAGTACTTAAAGGGCCTGCCGCCGCCGCATTGTACGGATCTCGTGCCGCAAATGGGGTCATCTACATTACCACGAAAACTGGTAAAAACAACGATGGTTGGGGTGTTAGTGTAAACTCCAACACCGTACTCGAGACCCCTTTAAAGCTTCCAAATTTCCAAGACCAATTCGGAAACGGGGGCTATGGTAAATACAGCTATAACGACGGAACCACGTACACCGGTGAGTATTACGACGCATTCGGAGAAAACTGGGGACCTCGAACTAATGGTCAATTGATCAAACAATTCAATTCTAACGGAGAGGCAGTGCCCTTCGAAGCTGCTCCTGACAACATGCGTAACTTCCTTCAAACAGGAGTAAGCACAAATAACAACGTGAGCATCTCTCATGCTGATGAGCACGGAGATTTTAGATTTTCTGCAACACAACTCAACAGACGCGGCATCGTTCCGAATACCGATTTGAACCGTACTACGCTTCAAACATCGATGGGTAAGAACCTGTTTAACAACCGCTTGGAGTTCAGAGCTAATGCGATGTATGTAGGTTCTGGATCGAACAATGTTCCGAATGCGGGCTACGATGAAAGCTCTTCTGTGATGTACTCTTTCCTCTGGTTGCCGCGCAACACAGCAATCGATGATCTACGCGATTACTGGAAACCTGGACAGGAAAACGTTCAACAATCGTATGTAGAGGAACTTTGGGGAAATAACCCATGGTTGATCGTCAACGAAAACACCAACAGCTTTAATGCTTCGCGTTTATTAGGTGATATCAATGCGACGTATCATATCAACGAACGCATGAATCTACGAGTTCGCACGGGACAAGACATGAAAAATGACATCCGTCAGTACAAGCGTGCTACCTCAACTAAAAAAGTGTTGTTCGGTAGCTACCGTGAAGATCGTTTGTCCTTCAGTGAAAATAACACAGAAGCGCTGCTTTCATGGGCCAATGCAGCACCTATGGAACAAAAAGACCTTCGCATAGACGCCAAACTAGGTGGTAACCTCATGTTGCAACAAAGCTCTTCGCTTATTGCAAACAACCCGCAACTTTTGCAGCCTGGTGTCTTCACATTGACCAACAACCGTTCGAATGTGCAAACCGAAAGCCGCTATGCTCGTAAAGCAATTCGTTCGCTCTTTGGTATGGCGTCATTTGCCTACAAAAGCACTTATTATTTGGATTTAAGTGCACGTAATGATTGGTCTTCTACCCTTCCAACTGAGAACAATAGTTACTTCTACCCTGCTGCATCTGCCTCTATGGTCGTGTCAGAAATGGCCGATTTAGGAAAGATCAGCTTCCTTAAGCTTCGTGCTGCAGTCGCTGCAGTAGGTTCGGATACTGATCCTTATTTGTTAAACAACACCTACAGCCCATCGGCAATGTTCGGCGGTTACCCAGCGTTTGGAATCAACACATTTGCGACGAACCCTGACCTGCGTCCTGAGCGCACAAACTCTAGCGAATTCGGTGTAGATGCACGTTTTGCAAAAGGCCGTTTCGGGGTTGACTTCGCAGTGTACGATATGACCACCAAAGATCAAATCATATACTTACCTGTAGCTACGACCACAGGACGTACCAGTAGATTAGCCAATGGCGGTGCCATTAGAAACAGAGGGATCGAGCTCCAATTGTTCGGAGATATTATCAAGAAGAAAAACTTTACTTGGAACTCTCGCATCAATATGGGTGCAAACCGCGCTGTAGTTATCGAGCTTCCTGAAGGTGTAAGTGGTGGATATCCTATCGTGGCAAACATGTTCCCAAATGATGGTGGAACAGCAGGCCTCGAATATGTAGCCGTAGAAGGAGAATTGTTAGGTCAATTAAAAGGCCTCACTTTCGTTCGCGACAATGAAGGAAACATCATTCACCAGGACGGATTGCCTATGGTTAGTGAAGAGAAAAGTACCATCGGATCTTATCAGCCTAAGGCTCGTATTGGTTGGATGAACTCATTCTCTGTGGGGAACTGGCAAGCGAATATTCTATTTGACGGCCAGATTGGCGGTTTGATTTACTCTCGCTCACACACCCTTCACAACACAGCGGGTAACCTTGTGAACGACAACGATCCACACCTAGACATGAACGGTATTGACGGTCGTGTTATCTACAGCGTGAGTTACGACAGCAATGGTCAGCCTGTATACAACCTCGATCAAGAAGGTGGTGTAGTTGGTGCCGGTACGATGTACGATGCAAACGGCAACCTCGTTGCAAACGACGTAACCGTACCATTGCGTGATTACTACTACAAGTACTACGGAAATGTATGGAGAAGAGATAATATCGAACCTTCAACCTTCGATGCTTCTTACCTCAAATTACGTCAGCTCAGCATCGCATATACCGTTCCTGCTGACAAACTCAAAAACACGGGTCTAAAAGGACTCACAGTAAGCTTCATCGGTCGCAATCTATTGTTGTTCACTAAGGTGCCAACGATTGACCCTGAAACCTACTCGATTCGCAATGGCTTATTTGTGAATGGCTATGAAAGTACTTCGATGCCTTCGCTCAGAAGTTTCGGTTTTTCAATTAATGCGAATCTTTAAGAACTAGAACAATGAAAAAATCATTATTTGTAGGCGCGCTCATCGCAATGGCGGGTCTTAGTTTTCAAAGTTGCGAGAAACTATCATCGATCAACGAAAACCCTAATGAGCCTTCGAGCGTCGATGCTGGTGTGCTGTTTACTGAAGGGGTCCGTTCAAGTGTAAACACCTCTGTAACTCAGAGTTATTTGCTCGGGAACGTCGCTTCCCAATTGGCCGCAAAAACCCTGCGTGCAGAAGTGGGTGAATACAGCTGGAATGCATTTCCAAATACTTGGGAGCAGAATTATGCCAGCTTGGGAAATATCATCGAGGCGGAACGCGTGGCAGAAACTGAAGGAAATTCTCAGATGCAAGGCGCTGCGAAAGTGATGAAGAGCTGGGTGTTTACCACACTGACTTTAGCCTACGGCGACATCCCTTATTCTGAGGCGATCACAGGTTCTACAGATGGTAATTGGTTCCCGAGTTATGATACTCAGGAAGAAATCATCACCGGCAATGGCGGACTTTTAGAGGAATTGGCCTTAGCCGTCCAATTACTGAATGAAGGTGGTGCTATTGAAGGAGATATTCTCTTCGATGGCGATGCTGCCAAGTGGACAAAACTTGCCAACGCAATGCGTTTGCGTCTGCTTATGTACATCTCCAGCCAACAGGACGTGAGCGCTGAATTTGCGGATATCGTTACAACTGAATCGTTAATGGAAAGCAATGCAGACAACGGTATTCTTACTTACACCGGCAGTTTTCCCAACGAATACCCACTCGTTCCTCTAAAGCAAGGTGATTTTGATGCTGTTGCCATCAGCGAGAATGCTCATGCAACGCTTTCCAGTCTCAGCGACCCAAGATTAGGCGTTTATGCTCGACCAAGCAATGCTGCAGAAATCTTCGCAGACCCGAGCATCACCCCAACCTATAAAGGTGCCGAGAACGGATCAGAATCGTGTGATAAAAACGGATCCCGTCTTGGTTATGCGTTCTACAACTACCCCGGACATGCACAAGCGGGTACTATGGCGGAAGGCATCATTATGACATATGCCGAACAACAGTTTTTACTTGCTGAGGCTGCGCATCTAGGATGGATAAGTGATGATGCTGCAACACTCCACGCAAGTGGAATTCAAGCCTCTATAGACTACTACAATGCTGACTTTACTTCAACAAGTTGGACAGATTTCAACGACTATTTGACCAATTCTGGAGCAGCTTACGACAACACATTAAACAGTATTCGTCAGCAAAAGTGGTTAGCCATGTTCTTTACCGGACTAGACAACTATTTTGAATTGAGACGTTGGTACATACAGGAAAATGGCGATTGGACCCAGCTACCGTTTGTAGATGCGCCGTGTTCAAACACCAACAATGATGCATTACCGATGCGCTTCCTATATCCAGGAAACGAGGCTAGTTTGAACCCGGATAACTACTTCAATGCTATCGATATCATGGGCGGCAATACCCAAAACACAAAAATGTGGGTAGTCCAATAAACCTCGAAAAGATCTCGAATTAACAACCTCGAACCACGGTAGGCTCTTGCTTACCGTGGTTTACTATTCTGTAATCATACATGAGTGAAAAGCCCATTAGAAGCGACAAAAAAACATTATTCGGAGCGGCAATAAATCCTCCAGTATTCTTTGGATCACTGTTCGTATTACTTGCTGTTATCGTTTCCACCATTGCCATCGGAGAACCTGTAGAAGAGCTCTTCGCGAAAGCCCAATTGAAAATCAGCGATGCCTCTGGATGGTTCTTCATCCTACTGGCCAACCTCTTGTTGTTTTTCTTGGTCTACATGGCCGGGTCCAAATTTGGACAAATCCGTATTGGTGGTAAAGAGGCTACTCCCGATTTCTCTAGAATCTCATGGTTTTCGATGCTATTTTCAGCAGGTATGGGAATCGGACTGCTCTTTTGGGGGGTTGCTGAACCTATTTACCACTTCAACGACAATCCTTTTGTCGATAATTCCGACACCATCGCTGCCGCTAAAAGTGCCATGGGCATCACCTTTTTCCATTACGGAATACATGCGTGGGCAATTTATGCAACCGTCGGTCTTGCGCTCGCATTTTTCACATTTAACCTCAAGCTACCCTTAACCATTCGAAGCATCTTTTACCCGCTTTTAGGAGACCGTATCTACGGCCGTTGGGGAGATCTAATCGATGTAATATCAGTAATTGCTACAGTCGTGGGCCTTGCCACTTCACTTGGTTTCGGTGCACAGCAAGTCAACGCTGGTCTAGAGTATCTCTTTGACATACCGTATTCAAGAACCGTGCAGATGTTGATCATTGTGGCAATCACCGCAATGGCTACTTTTTCTCTGTTAGCCGGTCTAGATAAAGGAATCAAGCGATTGAGTGAAGTGAACATGGGCTTAGCGGTGCTTCTTTTGGTCTTTGTTCTAATCATTGGACCTACGGCCTACCTGATGGAAGGATTTGTGCAAAATATTGGCTACTACATCGATAACTTCTTTAAAATAGGCATGTGGACCGAATCGTATACAGGAGTACGAGACGATTCAAATTGGCAAAACACCTGGACCGTATTTTACTATGCCTGGTGGATAGCCTGGTCACCATTCGTCGGTATTTTCATCGCACGCGTCTCCAATGGTCGTACCATTCGCGAATTCATTTTAGGGGTATTATTGGTACCGTCATTACTCACCTTCCTATGGATGAGTGTGTTTGGTGGAAGTGCGCTATACTTCGAACTGATGGGCGATCATGGCATTACAGGTGCGGTCAATGAAAATGTAGCCACAGCTATATTCAAATTACTGGAGCGCTATCCTATGGTAACCGTTTCTTCGGGACTCGCCATACTATTGGTAGCGAGCTTTTTTGTTACCAGCTCTGATAGCGGCTCTATGGTCGTGGATACCCTAACCTCGGGAGGTCGACACGATGCCCCTAAAATTCAAAAGATTTTTTGGGCAGCTATGGAAGGAGCGACAGCTTCTATCCTATTGTTGTACGGGGGACTTACCGCCTTACAAAGCGCCACTACCATTACCGGACTTGCCTTTGCTATTATACTGGTAATCATGGCGATTAGTTTCTATCTAAGCATCGAGAAGTACTACGAAACGCATTTTGGAAATAAAGAGAAAACCAAGCCGTAGCAACGTTATACCTTCAAAGAAAAGGCCTCCCGCTTGGGAGGCCTTTTCTCTTCCGTGATTTTTGTTTCACTGAGCGAAGTCACAAGTCCTATTTTCGTAAGACAATCTTAACCCGAATGAAGGTGCGTGCCCTGTCCATAGTTTTGTTTGCTACTTTGCTCTTTCCGACATTGTACAACATAGGTATGCTGACTGACTACGCTCTGCGCTACGACCATTACAAGAATGTACTTTGTGAGAATCAGGACACCCCTGAATTGAAATGTAATGGTAAATGTCAATTTGCTCAAGAAGAGCAGCGCCAGCAGGAACAAGAGCCGCCTACCCTGAACTCTTTATTCGAATGGGACCATTTGTATGGAACTCCTTCTGCATTATCGACTGTAATACCTGAGGACCTCGCTTATCACCACCACGACTTTTCATGGTTAAACTCCGCAAATTGGAAAGAGTGGAAAGCGGATATACCCGCACCTCCACCAAGAAGATGGGCTTAAAGTAATCATCCATCGCATCCGATGGACCTCTCTTTATTAGTTACATCTTAATTGCACATCATGAAATTCATTTCAAAACTTTTCTTGGCAGCCGCAGCGGCTACCACGCTATATTCTTGCGACAAAGAACCCGTAAATACTGACGGAGATTTCCAAATACAAATGGAGTACCAATGGGCGATGAGCGGCGCTCCTTTTACTATGAACACCATGCTCTATCATCCGATGAGCGGTGACTCATTGAAGTTTACCACGTTCAAGCATTATTTGAGCAACATCAAGCTACACCATGTCGATGGATCTGTTTGGGAAGCTCCCGAATCGTACCATCTGCTCGATGTAGATGATCCCACATCACTCGTGTTAGATTTCACTGGTGTCCCTGCCGGTGAGTACAACGCATTAGAAATAACCTTCGGTGTGGATAGCCTTCGCAATGTTAGCGGCCTACAAACCGGAGCACTCGATCCTGCAAACAACATGTTCTGGAGCTGGAATACAGGCTACATCATGATCAAAGCGATGGGTGAAAGTCCTCAAAGCCCTAATGGAACTTTTTCCTACCACTTAGGTGGCTTCAGTGGCCCGAATTCAACGATTTTAACGAAAGAGCTAAACTTCCCTGCAGGAGAACTTCTTGTAATCACTCCAGATGGGACTCCTGTGATTCACACGATGGCCAACCCTGCTAAACTCTTTCACACTCAAGGAACAGTAGCCAACTTGACCTCTATTCATATGCCAAGCACTGAAGCGGGAATCATGGCATCGGACTTTAATCAGGGTGTTTTCATAGATCACGTTCACCTGTAACAACATGATCCGCCTTCGGACAGCACAACTAGCGGGGATAACTATCGCCGCTAGTTTACTTTTTTCATGCTCGGACAATCTTCGAAAAGACCGCTCGTGGCGTAAAGACATGCTTCCAGAGCATTTCCCGGCGCCTGTTTATTCGATAAATCCCGACACGCTAAGCGAAGAAGAAGTAGCACTGGGTCGTGATCTGTTTTATGACAACTTGCTCTCCTCTGACAGTTCTATTTCATGTGGTACTTGTCACGCCCAAACACACGCTTTTGCTGGACATGGAACCCCGATAAGTGCGGGTGTGCATGGTCGATTGGGCACTAGGAATACACCGGGGTTAAGCAATCTGGCTTGGCACAGTAGTTACATGCTCGATGGCGGGATTAATCATTTAGACCTCGTTCCGATTGCGCCAATCACCGCATTTGTCGAAATGGACCTGGCTTTGAATGAGGCAGTACACAGATTGAATTCAAGCGCCTACAAGGCCCGATTCCAAAGAATCTACAATACAGATTCTGTACATACGAAAGTACTGATGAAGGCACTAACGGCCTTCCAGTTGACCTTAGTCTCTGCAGATTCAAAATACGACCGTGTACTTTTAGGCGATTCTGTTTTTACCGAAGAGGAAGCGCAGGGTGAGGTTCTTTTTCAATCGAATTGCGCTTCATGCCACACTCCCCCATTATTCTCGGACTTCTCCTACTCTAATCATGGTTTTGAGTGGCCCTCGATCGATGCGGGACGTGGGAGAATTACTTTGACCGCTGAGGATAGTGGTGCTTTTAAGGTTCCATCTTTACGCAATGCAGCGCTAACCCATCCCTACATGCACGATGGAAGTGTTTACTCTTTGGAGCAAGTACTAGATCGTTATTCTGATGAGATTCTTGTCCACAGCAATCTGGATCCACGTATAGAAGGACCGATGCATTTCAGCGACGAAGAAAAAGCTGCGTTGATTGCCTTCATACAAACCCTCACCGACTATACCCTCACCACCAATCCAAGGCATAGTGCCCCTTAAAACGTATGTTAAGAACTCTAACTTTCTCACTCCTCACACTACTTCCTAGCTATTTGATGGCTTGCGATGTTTGCGGTGCTCCTGCAGCCGGCTCCAATTATTCATTAATCAATATTGACCAACTAAAGTTCCTGCAATTCAAGACCAGCTATAGCCAGTTTAACCACCTCGAAGGAACGGTAGACAACGATGGCTTCAGCGTCCTCAGTGATGTGATTGTTCGCCACACCCTACAAGGCAGCATGCCTATGAATGATCAATGGACGGCACAGGTTGAAATACCTTTCGTTCAGACGTTTAGACAAACTTCTGGACCTACTAGCCTCGTTCAAGGAATGGGGGATTTTAAAATTCAATTTCAATGGCAGCACGTATTACTGAGCACCGACACCCTAAAAAGAGTGGTTCGTGTAAGTCCATTCATTGCTCTTCCTACCGGTACATACATGCAACGTGGTACAGATAAAACTATTCTTCCAATCTGGCTGCAACCAGGAACAGGTGCTTGGAGCACGGGAGTATCCGGTGCATTTATTCAAAAAGCTAAATTCATCGGGATCAGCGCGCAAGGCGCCCTTCAGGTATTCGGCGAGAATGAACGTTCCTACCATCCTGGAGAACGAGCCTCAGGACAAATCGGCATTTTTTATGATCGCACGATCAAGCAAATGGCTGTAGTTCCTCAATTGGCCCTCCAATTTGACACTTTTGGAAAAGACCTACAGTATGGTGCACCGATCACCTACACAGGAGGTCATCGCTGGTCAACGCAGCTGGGCATAGGATTAGCAAAGAAACAGTGGGCCCTTCAAGGCTTTATCCAACTGCCTTTGGAGCAAACCATTCCAGAGGAGCAACCTCGCGCACAACCGTATGGTTTCCTCTCGCTCTCTTACTTTTTCAAGGAGTAATTCGCTAGAGAACAGAAATCCGAACTTTCTTCTTCTTTAGCTTGGTGTTAGTGGTCTTCTCAGCAACTTCATATGCCTTTTCACGTGCTACACCTACATAGGCACAATTCTGCTGCAGCTCGATTACACCCACCTCTTCTTTGGTCAGTCCGCCTTGTTTAAAAAGAAGACCTGCGATATCTCCTTTGGATATCTTATCCCGTCTTCCTCCACTAATGTAAAGGGTAGAAAAATCAGGGAGAGCTACAGAAGTATGCTGTTGCGGTGAAACCTGCTCGAGGTCCAATTTCATATCGCGGTAGTACTGCGGCAATCTTTGATCCTTGTGTTGAAGAACTATGGCTTCGCCCTCTCGGTGCATACGCGCTGTACGTCCATTTCTATGGGTAAATTCTTCCTGATGAATTGGAATTTCAAAATGAATGATAAAAGCGATCTCGGGAATATCCAAACCGCGAGCTGCTAGATCTGTAGCTAAGAGAAGTTGGTGTGTACCATTCCTAAAGGTAATTAGCGACTGATCTCGATCCAGCTGCTCCATCCCTCCATAAAAACAACCATGAAGGATTCGTTGATCGCTTAGAAAGTCACTTACTTCAAACAACGTGTTTTTGAAGTTGCAAAAAATCACACCCGGCTTTCCTTGGAGGGTCAGCAAAAGATCTTTCAGCGTTGCCAATCTATCTTTTGTACTTGCCTCCACCCCACGTATTCGAAGACCACCGGTACGCTCAGCGCTATAATCTACGATCTCAGGGTCAATGACCCCAACAAATTCTGGAACTGCCGTAGAGCCCGTGGCAGAAGTCAATACGCGCTGGCACACATTCGGTAAGCTGCCGATGATTTGTTTCATTTCTCGTTCAAAACCTATCTCGAGCGATTTATCGAATTCGTCCAAAGCTAAATAACGCACTTCATCGAGATTCAGATCATCACGTCTGAATCGATCAGCGACTCTTCCGGGAGTACCGATCAAAATGGCCGGGCGATGTTTGAGATCCAAACGATCCTGAACCCCTGAACGTCCGCCGTAAACCGAGTTCACTTTAAAACCAGTGCCCAACGTGCGCGCGACCTGTTCGATTTGCTGCGCCAATTCACGCGAAGGCACCAAAATGAGCAATTGGATTTCCTGACAATTCGGATCTAGCAGACGCATTAACGGAAGTAAGAATGCTAACGTCTTACCCGTTCCTGTTGGCGAAAACAGCAGAACATCTCTTCCTGATTCCACGGCCGCAAAACTCTCTGACTGCATGGTATTCAATGAAGTAATATTCAATTTACTCTTCAGGCGTCTTGCCCAATCTCTTCCTATTTGCTCTTCCATATGGCGGTAGTGTACGTTCGAACCGAATCAAAGTTCGGGATTTTTATTCATCACATCATTGGAATCGTGCAACTCCAATTCAGAACATAAAAAAAGCCTACAACTTTCGTTGCAGGCTTTTCAGGGTAGCAACCCTATGGTGACCGAGGAAGGATTCGAACCTTCAACCGCTTGATTCGTAGTCAAGTACTCTATCCAGTTGAGCTACACGGCCATCATTCCCGTTTGGGACGGCAAATATACAGGTGTTTTTTATGAATACAATAAGTATTCGAACATTTTTCTCCTTATTTCAGTAGGTCGTTTTTATAGGTTTGAAAATCAATAAAATATGCTCAGAACATTTTTTATATCGAGCTACAGTAAACGACGATGAGTACTGAGAATTCTGACCAGAACTAACGATTGCTGTTAGAAGAGCTAGTATAGTATACACCGGGAATTCCGAAGTACTATTGGATTTCCACGGTTAGACCTACATCCCCCATTAAAATCGCCTTTACACTGAGTTCTTCATACGAACCTGATAATACTTGGCATTTTCCTTTGTAATGAGTGATCCAAGCACATTGCTCGGCTTGTTCCTCTGTATGATCACAGACCGTACACAAAACATCAATGACAAAATCAAAACTATTGACCTCATCATTAAATAAAATAAGTAATCCCTCCTTTTGTAAGATGGATTGCTCTTGTGCCTTTAATTCTGTTGCTTCTTTCATACTCAGTAAAAATATAAGATATAGGTAAAGTTTATGGAGGTTCTGGTATAGGAATTCACCAAATAAGTGATTTATACTAAGTTTACTATATGATGAGTAAGATAAATGCGAAGAGAAAGTCTCACTTTGGTAGTGTAACTTTTTTATTAATGCTAATTGATACGGCCGTTAGTGTTTTCATTTTAACCCAAACGGAGTATACTGCGACTTATCCTGGTTTTTTGTTTTCGATTCTCTTTTTTGGAGGACTAAGTGCATTGCTCTTCTCCAATTACGGCATGCATCCTCAGTTAAGTGCATTAGTGCTACTTCTTGCCGTTGGACCGGAACTCGTAAACATTTTTGTCGTTCACCCAAGTAGCTATCCAGCCATCGTTTTAACAGCACTTTGTATTGTGCTGGCTTTTGAGATTAGTTACCCTAAATGGCTACGTAATGGTCTTATTGTTACGGGTATTTCTGTTCTTCAATTTACAAAATTGGATGAGTTAGGTACGTATTTCATAGACCTCACTCAAGGCGTACTGAGCACTTTAAGCATCGGTCTACTTATTTTCTACTTAGTATTTCGCTATTTCAATTTTGCCTCAACAAATTCACCTAATAATGCTATTATCACTCCCGAATCAGCGTTGGAGACCTTAAAAAAAGGGATAAACCCTGATTTCAAATATAAATTCCAACCCGAGCCAGGTGATTTTTTAACCGCAGAAGGTTTCTCCCCCATTCTAACCGCAGTACCATTTTTGGCCAAATGGTGTAACGAAGGAATTTTAGAGACCATTCCAGTACTGCGTATGTATCTCTTGAACAATATTCCTGTATTGGAAGCATCAAACATTAAACTCAGCTGTTCGAATCAAGAGTTTAACGAATTGAACCTTGAACTCAGCATAGAGGGATATGAACTAATTCTATTGGACGAAGAGCGTCAAGGCTTTGTCTTAGTTCCGAAGGAGTACGCTCAAAATTGGAAGCGAGGTGCTATTGCTGCGACTACTAATCACTCGGAAGAAAATGAATTCATACCATTTGATGATCCGGGGGATAAGATTATCGGTGAGATGTTGAGTGATGAAACTGCGTTAATCCCTTCTCATGATGGACAAGAAGCTTTATCCGATTCACTTTTGCACGATCAAGCACAACCTGAAGAAGTGAACGGTAAAGAATTCTCAGAAAACGAAATCAATTCACCTAAGGAAGAAGAAGGGAAAAAGTTAGTCGATAGTATGGAAGCGTTCCGACAAAGACGCAGGTTCAATCCGAATGCCGGCCGAGGCATGAAGCGAATTCGCAACATTACTAAAGAACAAGGAACAGATGACTTCCAATGGAATGTCCCTAGTAAGTAAAAGGTAAGAGATCATTCTTACTACTTACTGCTTACTCCGTAATCCCGAATCTGCGTTTTAGCAACATTATTTTGCCTTTACCCGCTAGGTTATAGGTGAATCCGGCTTGATCCTTCTTAGCAGCAACGCTTCTATCTTTAGGATCCTTGGCGAGGATGGCTTCATTGAATGCTTCATCGCTACTGCGGATACTCATTACAATTCCCTTGAAGTTGATGTAGAGATAATCTGAGCCGTTGTCCAAATAGATGGTGAACTCACCGCCCCTGCGACGCTCCTTCACCTCTATCAAACAATCCACTTTGGCAAAAACAGGAATATTATAGATGTTTTGAATGATAGCCTCTTGCTTAGATCGGAAACTTTTGAAATTACCACTGTATTCCAAGTCCACTCCACTAAGCACCAAACTTTTTCTAAGCTCCCGAGGGAATTTACCCTCTGCCTCATGTAATGCAATATTCTCCAAGAACTTATCTCCATCTTTAAGGCCAAGCAAACCGTATATCCCTTGTTGATAGGCGACATCGTAGCTTCGAGTTCGACCAGAGCCGTCTGCAAATAAAGAAGCTACGTTTTCCCAAGCGTCTTTATCTAAAGGAGCATCGATCATCCAAACCGCGTCTAAGGTGACTTCGTCTTTTTTCAAATCATGTAAAGCGGAACCGGCCAATGCGGTGGTAACGGCACCTGTCTTTTCTAAGACTGTTAATTTCCCCGTTCCGTACAAGTCACAGTCGTAGTTATGGAAAACTAAATATGGATCTGGCACCTTGTAATCTTTGAGCTTCTCAGTGGTCGTGATGACATAACCTTGCTCTTCATTATCGTAAAACAAAACTCCGTCAGCAGATAGGATTTCAATATCAGCACGGTCGGCATATTTCGACAAGAAGTTACTATGTCCTCCTAAACTATCCTGAGAGATGTAGATACCGTTGAATGTGTTGTCTCGCAACTGAGTTGGATCGTTCACCGGTAAGTCGATAACGATATCCATAGGGTCTATTGAACTGGCAATATCGTACCACATACTTTGTAGGTTCTTACAATCGTGCTGAATCATAATGGAGCCCTTGAAGAACATATTTTTTTGATCCGCAGTCAATTCTACCCCTCCGCGATATCCAAAGTAAGGACTTAAGTAGAAATCATCTTTTTCCTCTATAGTGGCTTTACCAATGGTGGTTCCAGAAGTATCTGGCTTGATGCTTTCAAAATAAATTGGCCAGGCACTTCCCTCCTCGTCGAGATAGTCATAGGTACCAATCGCATTGTAATTTCTTTTACCTCGGATGCGAGCCGTGGCTTCATAAAAGGTGTGGAGCTTTGTCCAACGATTCGCCTCAATAGTAGAATTTTCGAGAGGGTCCATAGCGGCATTCTTTCGGATAACCACATACCCACTATCTGGTAAAACACGTGCATCGGCGACTTCGATTTCCTCAACCTCAAATGCCTCGAGAACACTTGGTTCAAGGGCAAACCTGGCGAAACCTGCTGTAAAGTCTAGACTGTCTTGCAGCGGATGTGTACTTACGAGATAAGCCTCGTCGTCCTGATTGTGTTTCACATCGACTGTAGCCTTGTCCATTTTCCATTCCGCATGATCCATGTAGGCCATGTACTGATTCGCCGGAAACTCGAGTGTGCTATAAGGGTCGACTTTATCAAAAACACCAAGCTGCTTGTCAAAATCGACCTCAGCAGCAGCGCTGATCATCTGAAAGGCCCATTGCTCATCAGTCAATCTCGTTTTTACACGGAAATCTTGGTTATCAGAGACAAAAGAGCGGTGATAGAATTCATATCCTTCGCGTTCACTATTGTGTTTTGCGGTGTAGTATCGCAGCTCACCAGTACCCTGTAAACCTGTGTTACCATAGGTCAATTCACCCACGGCTACAACAGAAGGCGCTGTGTACATATCGAAGGGAGTTTTACGCGTTTTCGCTTTGATATAGCCTTCATAAGGCCTCCAATCAAAGGGGTTGTCCGTGCCGTTAGCCTGCGGATATCCTGCGCCCATGGTGCTCTCTTCAATAGCAAAAGTGGTGGCTCTCCCTGTCGCTTGTTCCGGGAAGAACAATACGTCTGGGCTGACCGTTTTGCTTTGCAAGTAATCAATCACCCCACCTGCATGAAGACCTTGATTGGACAAATCCAATGTTCCCGTGTAGGTACCCGCTCCTTTATAGGCAGGCGTAGGAGGCATCTGTGTGGAGAACCCTAAAGAATAATCCGGCATCACCGTCAAAGGCTGGTCAAAGACGGGGAAAATATCTGCGCTGTGAAAAGTCGCGTCGAACACAATACCATCTGTGGTGGTGTTGTCCAAAGAGTCAATCGTGAAGGGATCGAGGGCCATGTAGAATCGGCCACGGTCGTATACGCCATTGTGAATCTTAGGATGATCGTAGTAGACGTAAGAATCGTTCAACGCTTGGAAAAT
>Ga0181564_10001492_pt1 | contig 20861 bp, 29 predicted proteins | sample 011ome_24_FD_134512 | JGI IMG/M metagenome (GOLD analysis project Ga0181564, IMG submission 134512) | Coastal salt marsh microbial communities from the Groves Creek Marsh, Skidaway Island, Georgia - 011513CT metaG (megahit assembly) | ecosystem: Environmental > Aquatic > Marine > Intertidal...
CAGTATTATTTCGCTTGTTGCTGGCATATGTGTATATTTAGCCTATTGGGCGGTTTGACGTTTAGGCTTGTTTCTCAAGCAATTTGACACCGTCGCCTATGTCTAGTGCTAGTTCTTTCTCTTTTACTGTGACCTTCACTACACCACCGTTTTTAAGGGATCCAAACAGTAATTCTTTTGAAAGATCCTTTTTAATTTTGTTGTCAATTAATCTCTGCATTGGTCTGGCACCCATTTTGTCATCATATCCATGCTCAACCAAATAGTCAATTGCTTCATCTGTTAGTTCTAACGCAACATCTTTTTCTTTCAATTGTGTCTTAAGATCTAACATAAATTTGCCCACAATTTTAATTAATACTTCTTTAGCAAGTTTTTTGAACACCACTGTGCCATCTAATCTATTTCTGAATTCAGGAGCAAAGAAACGTTTCATATCTTTATCATCATATTCTGTATCCGCACTTGTATTGAAACCCATTACATTTTTCTCTGCTTGATCGGCACCTAAATTAGTTGTTAGTATCAAACATATATTTTTAGCACTTGCTGTTTTACCATTGTTTCCTTGAATGGAACCTTCATCCATTATTTGTAACAGTATCTGTGAAACATCAGGGTGTGCTTTTTCTATTTCGTCTAACAATAATACACAGTTAGGATATTCTTGTAGTTTTGTTACCAACAATCCTGTGTTTTCTTCAAACCCTACATAACCTGGTGGTGAACCTATCAGTTTAGCCACTGCGTGTTTTTCCTGATATTCTGACATATCAAATCTTACAAGTTTCACACCTAATTGTTCTGCCAACTGTTTTGCTGTTTCAGTTTTACCACATCCTGTTGGTCCCATAAACACAAATGAACCTATAGGTTTATTATCACGTTTTAGACCTGCTTGAGCAACCAACACTTTATCTACTACCATGTCTATGGCTTCATCTTGTCCGTAAACATTGGCTTTCATATTTTTAGAAAGATTAGCAAGGTTGCTGGATTCTTTTTCAGCAATATTTTCTACCGGCATTTTAACAAGTTTAGACAATTCATATTGTATAGACTCATCATTTACTATTCTATCTGTTTGTTGTTCTTTAAGATTAAATCTAGAACAAGCCAAATCTATTAAATCAATTGCTTTATCAGGTAATTTTTTATCTGTTTGATATTTTATGCTCAACTTGACAGCCGCTGTAATTGCCTCGTCTGTAATTGTTGCCTTGTGAAAATCTTCATAGTATTTTTTAAGTCCTTGTAAAATTTCTAGTGTTGTTTCTTTACTTGGTTCATCTACAGTGATTCTAGCAAAACGTCTCATTAATGCTCTATCTTTTTCAAAATACTTTCTATATTCTTCCCAAGTTGTAGAAGCAACAACTTTCAATTCACCTTTGGTTAATACAGGTTTCAAAAGGTTCGCTAAATCATTGGCAGTGTTTCCGCCACCACCTGCTCCTGCTCCTGATATATTGTGTGCTTCATCTATAAAACATATTGCTTTACCTTTTTTCTTTAAACCATTCAATACCATTTTGAATCTTTCTTCAAAATCACCTCTGTATTTGGAACCTGCCAACATTGCTCCGATATCTAAATTGTATACCTCGTATCCTTTTAAAAAGTCTGGACAAGTTTCATTTACTATATTGAATGCTAAACCTTCTGCTATTGCTGTTTTACCTACTCCAGGATCACCAACAAGTATCACATTGTTTTTCATTCGTCTTCCAATAGTGAGTGCTATTTGATTTAATTCATCTATTCTGCCTATTACAGGATCTATTTTTTTCTTCTTTACTTCAGCATTTAGATTCGATGTGTATTTGTTAAGTGCTCTTTTAGTTTCAGTTTGATCAATTTCATCTTCAAATATTTCTTCTATTTCACTATGCAGGTAGTCCATAAATTTTTCTTTATCAACTTTTGCTTGTACAAGGAAATAATATGCCCAACTTTTTGTTTCACTCATTAAACTTAAAAATACATCTGTTAAGTCTATGTTAGTTCTACCGCTGAATAAAACTTGCGTGAATGCTCTGTTTAGCACTCTTTCAACACTAATAGTTTTTTTAGGTTTGTATTTGGCAACTGATAATTTAATGCCATCTAGTTTATGATCAAGATATGTTATTAGATGTGATTTTAAATTATCCACATCAGTACCATAACCTTTTAGTATGTTACAAAATTTTTCATCCTCGCACATAGAAAACAGCATATGTTCAAGAGTAACATATTCGTGCTTGTATGACTTGGATAAATTTACTGCTTTATCAAATACACTTTGTAAAGCACCACTAGGTTCAACCATTTACAAATCCTTTTAATATTTTTTCTTGTTTCTTTTTTGCCATTTCCAAACGCATTTTTGAAACTCTTTGATCAAAGGTAATGCCTTGAAGATGGTCGTATTCATGTAGAAATACTCTCGCATGAAAACCTTCTAACTTTATTATACATTCTTTTTGTTGTGTGTCAAGGTATTTTACGCCCACTATATCTGGTCTTTTTACTTTCATAAACAATCCTGGAAAACTTAAACAACCTTCCATCATTTCAACCTTATTTGTGCTAACTTCTGTAATCATTGGATTAATTATTGTCATAGGTTTGTCTTCACCCATAATAAAAATTTGAGCATCTATACCCACCTGATTAGCCGCCAAACCTACACCTTCATATTTTTTCATAATGTCAAACATTTCTGTAGAAATTTTTTCTGCGTCCATACTATTGAAATCGAAATCTTTTACTTTCTTTTCTAAAAATTCATCGGGTGCTTTAATTAATTTCATTTCTTATCCTTGTTAATGTTTCTACCCATTCTGTTTTACTTACTGAAGGTATATCTGCTTGGATTGTCAAATATATGTTTCCTCTTCTTCCGCCTCTTGTTGGCAATCCTTGTTCACTAATACTTAATACAGTGCCAGGTTGTGTGCCTTTGGGAATAGTAATCGCCAAACTTCTTCCTTCAAGTGTTGTAATTGTGTGTTTAGTTCCTAACATCAAGTCAAATACATTCACTCTCTCAATACAATGTAAGTTCACTCCATCTCTTGAATACTTTGCGTGAGGTCTAATTTTTACTCTAACAAGTAGATCTCCTCTAGGTAAATGCTGTTGTAAATCATCTCCCAATGATGGAAATTTTATGGTGCTGTTGTTTGCGACACCTTTTGGTAAACTTAAATTAACACTTTGCTCACGACCATTTGTCAGTCTATATGAAGCAACTAGTTCTTTGCCTTTTAAAACATCTTCCAACTCAATCTGTGCTTCAATAATGATATCTCTATTTTTTCTTGGCTGTTGTTGTCTTCTTCCGAATGGACTTCCTCCTCCGAAAAATTGATTGAACACATCACCTATATCTTGTGGAAAGTCATCCGTTCTGAATTCGTATGATCTATGTCCACCTTGATTAGCATTTGGAGTCGATCCAAATCTATCATAATAGGATTTCTTTTGCGGATCCTTTAAAGTATCATATGCCTCATTTAATTTTTGAAATTTAGCACTGTCGCCACCTTTATCAGGATGATGTTTCATGGCTTGTTTTTTGTATGCTTTTTTAATTTCTGCCTCAGATGCGTTTCTATTCACGCCTAATGTTTTATATAAATCCATAGTTCTTATATAGTAATTCTTTTTATAATGTCAAGTGTATTTAATGTTTTGTTATTCATAGTCAAACAGTTTTTCAAAATTTGTGTCTTCACAGTGTTCTTTGATTCTCTTTTGAGCAATATCTACATAGTGTTGATTGCTGTCAACACCTACAAAATTACGTTGTTCTTGAATTGCTCCTATACCTGTTGATCCTGATCCCATGTATGGATCTAGCACAATACCATTTTTAGGAGTGTATATTCTCACTAGATATCTCATTAAACTAATTGGCTTAGGTGTTGGGTGGTCATTGTACTCACCCCTTTCTTTACGTGTGGCTCTAGGAGCATAAAAATATTTTTGATGTTCTGGATTGTCAAGTACTCCTATAATATTGCTTGGATATCTACCTTTGGGATTTGCGTCTTCTTTTTCAATCTGGGTACCTTTTGCTTTTTCAACTTCCGAACCAAATGCTCTACGTTTGCTACCACCTTTTATCCATCCTTTAGGTGGAGCACCATCCCATGGTACTCTAGCATTGTTGACATTAATTTTGCCAGTAGTCCATGTTTCTTGATTCTTTTCAATTGATCCTTCTAAAGGTTTTTGTCCTACAAAGATAGGTTCATGTGCAGGTTTAAGTCTATTTGTTTTTGCCATCTTGGTTGTGACCATCCATACAATCATATCCATAGGTCTGAATCCAGCCTCTTCAACATTCACAGCCATTCTATGATAAAATTCTGGAGCACAAAAACTTAAAACAAATGCTCCTGGTTTTAGTGTTCTATAAACTTCACGCCAAGTATCAACAGGCGGAACGTTATGATCCCAACCCACTCCAGCAATTTCCATTCCATAAGGCGGATCTGTGATACAAGAATCATATGTGTTGTCAGCAACTGTTTTCAAGAAGTCGCAATTATCTTTACAGAATAAATTGTATTTTTCCATACCTATATTATAGTGGAAATTGCCAAAAAAGTCAATAAAATTATTTGGATTTTGCTCTTGATCCTGTGTACAAACCAAACCAAGCCGCACCAGCACCTACAACGATACTGACTAAACCTGATTGTTCCATTGTAGGACTTGGTAATTCCATATACCAAACTACCACTTTGTACAGCAAAAAGATATAGGTTGTAATGAATACTCTAGGAAATATTCTCCAGGCATCAACTGCTCTTGCCAAATGAATGATCCAAGCAAAAGGATTTGGTCCTAGGTCTTTTACTGAAGTGTCTACTTCTAATTCGACTGATACTTTTTTCTTTGCTGTTTCTTTATTTGCTGGTACTACCAATTTATCTTCTTTTATTTGTTCAGCCATTATTTGACTCCTGGAATTTTACTGTTTCTTTTTCTGTGACCATTCCAAGCAACAAAGCCACCCAATCTCAATGAGTAGTATGCTAGGTAGTTCATTACGTAGAAACCGTTTACAATAATATTGATGTCTCTAAAAATTTCGTCTGCTCTTTTTTGTGTTAGTTCACCCATTGTGTCTTTTTTGTTTGCTTTTAACAATGTTTTATATTTGTAAGCATAGTCATGAACAAGTCCACCAATTAATAATACGCCTACAGGTGAAAAGAAAGTTCTTAAAAATTTAGGAATACTTGCTCCATCAAAAGTAAATCCTGCTGGAATTACATATTCAGTTCCGTCTATGTTGTATTTCCAATCTTTTGTAAGTTCCCAATTTCTTGTAGATAGCAACCATAAAGCAATACCTTTCCAGAAGCCTTTGCCTTTTGTTTTAATTGCTATAGGTTTAAGTTCTGGGAATCCTTTGAAGTTGAATTTCTGTGCTGGTTTCTTTCTCTTGTCTGCGAAGTTGATAATTGCTCCAATTATCACGACTGCGGTCAACACAGTCCATTGCCAAAATTTCATTGCTAGTGCTATAATAAATTCCATATATCTCCTAATTTTTAATAGTAGTATTTATCTACTTCAAAATAATTGCCTTGATTGACTTTTGGCCCATGTATATCTCTGTTTCGGCTTCGCCTTTCCAACATTGATATTTCACACTGGCACTGTATTGTCTCTCGGCTTGTCTTTTACCTCTAAGGCATTTTGCCATGTTTTCCTGAATACGGTGTTCTTTAATCTCACCATTCACAAACATTAATAAGGCTACAACTGATTCAATCATTTGTGATCTCCATTTCCGTTTTTGTAAACAATGTCTCTGTCAGCATCTTTCAATTTTTCAATGTTTTCCAATGCCTTATCCATTTGTTCTTTAAGGAATTCAATGTTTACTTTGTTGTTTCTACTGGCATCTAATTCTTTTATAATTCTATCAACACTCTTGTAAAGGTCTTCGATCAACATGAATTGTTCTATGTCCTGAGCACTTTGACCTAATTCACCTCTTGGATATTTGATTCTAAACTCTGTGTTTTGTTTAACTTCTGTGTGTATTCTTTCATGAGCAGAATCCATATCTTTTTCAAGTAACAATGACTTGTTTTCTAAAAGATTTAGTCTTTCGATCACACCAAAATATGCCCATACTCCTACTGCCACTGCTGACACAATGGCTATCAGATTCTTCATTGGCATACTGATTGCTGTCTGATCACTTATATCTAATCTTTTCATTCTTCAGTTCCTTCGTAATATTTTTTATATTCTTCTAACAAGTTGTTTGTTTCTTGTAACTTTTGTCTTATTTGAGCAAAGTTTCTTGCTAGAACTTGGAAGTCCTTATCTGTAATACCGAACAGCACAGGATCTATTCCGGCTTCTTCTAATTTTTTAAACACTTCTTCTGCATTTTCACTTGTAATAATGTGCCAGTAGATTTCTTCCATTTGTAATGGTGTGGGCATAGGAAAGTTTAATTTTTCTCTAGGCTGTTCTACAGAGAATATTTTAATTTTCTTTTCGCCGCCTATTGAACAGCCGGTTAGTGCAACAATAATTAAAACAAGTAATGCCCCTTTTATAAATGATATCCAAGACACGGCATACCAACTAACATTTAATTTTTTCTTCCACCAGTCTATCTGGGAATTATGCCATTTAATAAATCTATTCATAAGGTACATAATTTGGATTTGCTAACGCCGGACACTCCGGGTTAATCTCTGATTTCTTTGTTGCTTTCAATTCTTCTTCTGTGTGTTCGGCGCCAGATGCCAACTCTATACATCTTGCGGCATTTTTACCACCACCGTTCACAATACGTTCAATTGCTTTGGTTCTTTCCAATGCCAGTTTACCAATATCTCTATTTTTCTTTGTGAATCTTTTGTCTAGGTCTTGTAAATCTTTTTTAAATGTGTTAATTAATATGTTCAGTTTCTTGTTGCTTTCTAAAATAGCATTGAAGTCTTTTTTCTGTTGTTCTAGCACCTTGTTTTGTTCTTCAACTGCTGTTTCAAGTTTGATTTGATTGGCTTTCAGTGTGGCATTGTCTGCTCTCAATTTCATCACGTAGATACCAGCACCTGCTATACCTGTGATAAGCAAGATTGTAATCAACATTTTTATTTGACCAAATATCATTCTGTTTCTAATTCTCCACAACGACAGTGTCTACACACTTCTATTTCGTATTCTATTGATCCTTCTGAAGCATATGTCTTTTCTTTTCTAGTAAGTATTCTACCTTCATGACATTCATTGCCACAGTTGAGACAATATTTTTTATTCTGTTCCATAATTAACTACTACTATTTATCAAAAGCCACGTTGCCGCTGACCACTAGTCTACAGTCATTCACGTTGGGCATCGCTTCATGAGGAAGGGCTCCTGGAAAAATCACACATCTGCCTTTTTTTGGCTTCACTTTGTAGTGATTGTGATCAATGTATGGATAGCCAAAATTATAAAATACTGTTTCTGCTGAATTTTCATCACAATCCACATAATACACAAATGACCATTCATTTTTTAAAGGACTGTGAATATGTACTCTGTGTGAGTGTCCTTCATTGTAGTGCTGAATCCATATGTGTTTTAATCTAAAAGCCGTGTAGCCATGCATTATTCCTACTTCTTTCCAAAAGCCTTTAACAACAGGAACCAGCAATTTTGCCAACTGCTCTTGATTATTTTCAAAAAATGATGTGTGATGTTCTTTTACGTCTTGTAAATTTTTTTCTTTACAATAATTTTCTAGTGCTTCGTTTGGTTCTAAGTCTTCTATGTGAAATGCTGTGATAAATTGTTCAGTCTTCATTCTATCAAACCAGGCTTGTAAACTGTTTTGCCATTTTCTTTCATGGCAGTGAGACTTTGTTTTCTGTTGCCCTCACCTACATAACTTACATGAACCCAACCTGAATCAGGTATTCCTGGAGTATAAAATTCTAATATTAATTGATCGTAGTCTATATTGTCTTCAATGAACTTTGCCACTGTGTAATTGGAAGTACCAGGACATTCAATGTCTACCGCTTCACCTTTACAGTGCTGTGATCTTTCAGAACCGCCAATTGCTTTGTTTAATTCTGGTCCTCTGTATCCTGAATTGATAACTGTGACACCAAATTGATCTCTTACTTTTTGTACAACATTTTCAAACAATGCAGTAGCCTTGCTCAAGTGTTCATCACCTGGCGTATTATCAATACCCATTCTGGTTGCTGTTTGGCTTTTTGTATATTCTTGTAAGGTAAAATTTTTAGATAGTCTCATATTTTTTCTCCAGTATTACGCAGTGTCCTTTATTTTCAAATACCAATTTTTTTCCATATTTGGTAATGTTGTAATCTCCTACGTACTTACTTAAGAAAATAATTTCTGGAAAGGCTTCAATTTGGATCGAGTCTTCAATGCTTTCAAGTATTTGTGTTTTGTAACCAACATCAACAAATTCAAATATTAAAGTATCTGCATATTTTTTGGTTAAAATTACTGAGTTACCTTCCATGAATACTTCATCCACGTAACTGTCAGCAAAGAAATTTTTGTAGTTTTCCATGTGTGTTTCATTTGTTTTGATATCATACGCACCTGGGTCTAAAGGTAAATGTTCGTTGATGCTGGATTCATCTGCTGTATGACTTCTAAAGTTCTTGTAATATCTAAAACGTAAATCTTCTTGATTGGAAATTTTTTTAATACCATCTAATATTTCTAAGATTTGATTTGGAGATTTTTTTGAACGTTCGATTTCAACAAACACTCTGTATTTGCCATCGCTTTGCTCTCCTGATGTTTTGTCAGCGTCTAATACAAAATCGTAACCTGTTTCAATAAACTTGACTAAATCTTTAGCAGGCTGATCACCTTTTACAGCAAAACTCAATGTTACTATATCAGAGTCTTCGCCCATTTTTGATTTGTATGAATCAATTTCAAAAACGTTGTCGATTGTGTATTCTAAATCGTTCTGTCTTAAACCCATTATAAGCCTTCCGGTGCTATTTCATCTGAGGCTTCAACTGCCTGACTGCCATCAACTATTTCAGCATTAGCAGGTTCTTTGTTGTATTCTTGTTCTATTTCGTAACCACTGTAAATTGTTCTAATCAAATCTTTAGGCATTCTGATAGTGACCAACCAAATTGGCATTTGATCCAATTTACCTTTTTTAGTACCTGGTCTGAAATCATCTGATTGTAACACTTTTCTTGGATACACATAAACGTCTTTTTTGTAGAACACTTTACATCCATAATCTGTAAGTCTTTTACCACCATCAGGATCTGGCATTTTATCTCTAGGCCACATGAATGTGGCTGTAACAAAATGTCTAAGTATTTCAGGTCCTTCTGCTAATTCACCATCCATCCAGTTATCATACACATATAGATTCAATTCATCTAATACACGTTCAAAATCCTTTAAAATAGTGAATGCTGTGTCATTGTCGTACACATTTTCTATAGTTTTAATGACGTCTTTTATGTCCTGCATTGCTAGATACCTTTTTTATGTATTTATCATAAGGACAAACTTATGTGAGCATTTATGTCTCCGCCAATGCACCGTAAATATTAGTATGCAAATAAACATTTTGCTTAATAAACAAAGGAGTGCTAATGGGTAAAAAAACGTCCAGAAAGCGCCAGAACAGGACCAACGTCCTACCAATCAAACAATACCTTCCAGAAAAACCACAAGATGTGAAGATCGTTCCTAGAAACATCAATCAGGAGTCTTATCTTCTAAAGTTACTCGACCCAAACAAAGACATTGTGTTTGGTGTAGGTCCGGCAGGTACTGGAAAAACATTGATTGCTGTTCAGGTTGCTATCAAAATGTTCAAAGAAAAACAAGTCAATAAAATAGTGGTTACACGTCCCGTGGTAAGTGTGGATGAAGATATAGGTTTTCTTCCAGGTAATTTAGAGGAAAAAATGGCTCCTTGGACCATACCTATATTTGATGTATTCAAACTATATTTTACAACAGCAGATATACAAAATATGTTGTACGAAGGTGTGATTGAAATATCACCGTTGGCTTTTATGCGAGGAAGGACTTTTCATAATTGTTACATAGTGGCAGATGAAATGCAGAATGCCTCTGCTAACCAAATGAAGATGTTGTTAACGAGGATCGGAAGTCGAAGCAAACTAGCAGTAACTGGAGATCTCGCTCAGACAGATAGACCAAATGACAATGGATTGTCTGACTTCATTGGGAAACTGAATCGGAGATCAAGTAACTTGATAGGTTTAGTTAACTTTGGAAAAAGTGACGTACAAAGGCACGAAGCAGTCAAAGAAGTATTAGATATTTACGCAGACTGATTTATAGTAACATCTTGATTTCTACGTATAATGTGGAAACCAAATGCTGTACAACTAATTCCACTGGTTTCGCCAGGTTGAAGTCCGTCTAGGTAAATCATAAAATCTTTATCCATTTGATTTCTTTTTATTACACCTAGGTCGCCACCGTTGGCTTTACCACTTGGACAATCGCTGAACATCTTTGCGGCTTGTTCAAAAGTTAGTTCTTTGTTTAATAATTTTTTTTGTATATCAGCAATTAAAAATAATGCTTCTTCTCTAGATACATTACGTTGACTTCTAGTTGCGTCTTCGTGTGCTATTAATATGTGACTACATCTCATTTGTTAAATACTTCCAACTATTTGGAAACTCCTTATTACAAATATTATGTATTTGATTTGCGATATGTCTTGTTTCTTCTTGAGTGTCTTTAGCACATCTTAAATTACACACTCTAGCGAAAGCATACAAAGTACCAGACCATATCCATTCAGTCATCATACTTTGTGGCAGTACCATACGTGCTTGTTCTGGTGCTATGCCTTTTCCTATCAATGAATTATAAATTATCTTACATTGTTCCATGGTCATATCTAATCTGTGTTTCTCATTTGAATCTATAGAAACTGTGCCATCTGAACCTTGTTTTGAATTTTGTGGTCTACCTCTCCATTCTTTTGGTTCATATAATTCAGGCTCGTAATCCACATAACGTCTACTAATTTCATTCCATACTAAACCTACTTGATGTTTAACTAATTGTCTAGCAACAAATATTGGAGCCTTTATTCTAAATTGTAAACTAGCATGAGCAAATGGTGACCAGTGATTATGTTTTGCTAGATACTTAATAAGTTTTTCGTCCTTTTCAGAAAGTGCTCCTTCAGTTGGACCTGCTGGAGTAATACTTTCCCATTCTGATTCTTTGCTGTAGGAAACTCTAGCGGCATTTACTACCGAAAGATCACTGCCCATTTTATCTACTAATTCTACTTTCATTTGTCTTTAAAATATTTCTCAAGTTTATTTGCTTCACCTGAATGTTTTTCGTATCCAGGCATTGGTTCTTTTTGTGTGTCTAATACTGTCCATGCTTCTGACCATTTACGATTGAATTCAACCCAACCTTCGCCATCAGGATCAGTGTCTGGTTTAATAGCATCTTCTGGACACTCTGGTTCGCACACACCACAATCGATACATTCGTCCGGATGTATAACAAGCATATTTTCTCCCTCATAGAAGCAATCTACAGGGCAAACTGATACGCAGGTAGTGTGTTTACACATCAAACACTTGTCATTAACAACATAGGTCATAACTTTAAATATTTTGTAATTTAATCATTGTTGCCGCAAGATTGATCTCAGGATCAGCAACTAATGTATGATCAACAAGTCCTTGTTTGACAACAAGTATTGCTTTTTCTTGTCTTGCTTCATCGCCAAACAATGAAATATTATCATACAACCATTTGTAGATATCTTCTATTTCATCTGGACGTGCTTGGCTACATACAAGTTTTCTTGCTTCTGTGATCTTGCCTTGTTTGAACAATTCAGTCATTTCTAATTTGTAGTCTGCTTCTGCTTTGTCTGATTTTGCTGGAGCAACCAATGTACCATCTTGCGAATTCATTTGAACTGTGTTGATACATTTTCTTAAATCAGGATATGTTGCTTTTACATAAGTGTCTAGTATATCTAAATCAGGAGTAACTCCTTCATCCATTAATATTTTTGCCACTCTTGTTGTAAATTCTGTTTGATCAATACGTTCTATATGAAAGCCTTGACATCTAGAATGCAGTGCAGGAATAATTCTGTTTGGATAGTTACAAGTCAATATGAACCTGCTTGTTGTATGATATTCTTCCATCACACCACGCAGTGCCGCCTGTGCATTTGGAGATAGATAATCCGCCTCATCCAACAACACAATTTTAAAATCACCAAATGGAATCATTTGAACAAAATTTATGATTGTGTTTCTTATATCATCTACTGAATTTGTTCTACTTGCGTTGATTTCCAGTATGTCTAAATCATTGACTTCTAATTCATTGAACAATACTTTTGCCAATGTTGTTTTACCTATACCTGCGTTACCACTGAATAGCAAGTGCGGAATAGTTTTTTCTTTTATCCAAGATTCAACTTGTTTACGTTGATGATCATCTCTAAAAACATATTCACTTACAGTCTTAGGACGATATTTTTCTACCCAAAGTTCTTTCATATCATTGGTACCCAATACATTATTGTCGCTATTATTATACTTGTTATTGCTATTGCTGTCAATAGTGGACCCATTATTTTTTCCTTTTAGTTGTTGTCGTTAAAGTCATCATATAAACCATATTTGGCAGTAAGTTCCTCTCCTGCCTTGATAGGTTTTACAGTCATTAAATATTTTACTGGCAGTTGATGCCAAAATCCTTTTACATTCTTACAGTTAGGTTCGTCAGAATGATTATAAAATGCTCCTAAGGCAGTTCTGATCGCTCCATGTGGAAAGTTTTTATTTAGAATGTGTACAATACCTAGTATGACATCAGCGTCAAAGTCTTTGGTTGCGAACACACCTAAACCCTGCACATTGGACTCTTTGATTGTGATCCCATCAGGCAAAGGTTTATACACTTTTAATCTCTCCTCATATATTCTTGACCCATACCACTCATAATCAATAATATATAAAGCACGGGCCATCCCCATCCTGTGATGGTTCCTGTCAAATGCAGTGTCATTAACACAATACCAGTGACCCCGGTTGTGTTTAATCCTTTAGATTGTATTACTGGAAGTTTCATTCTAACAGTATATGCGGTATACTGTGATTTGTCAAGTGTTAATCAGCCAAATGTACTTGTTCGTTGTCAACTCTTCTGGACAACACGTCTTTTGGTTTTTCTTTAGAAGTTCCTAAAACGGATTCTGCTTCAACAATACGGACAACTGTTTTGACATTGTTATCATCCTGCATTGTTATACCTCTGCTCCATCTACCGTGTTCAACCAAAATCCAATCACCAATTTCATAATCATCATCATTCTTGTGACCTTTGGCAATTACCCTTCCCCATCTTGGGTGAATACCTCTTGTTTGACCATCATCGGATGAAATTATAATTCCGCCAGCAGTTTTTTGCTCGCCGAATTCCATATCGGTTACAAGGACTCTATTATGGATTGGAGTGAGTGTGCCTTTGTAGATGCTATACGAGGACATTACTGTTCTTTTTTAACAAAATTTCCGTCTGCGTCTTCAACCCAATCTTCTTTAGAAGTTTCCTCTGCTGGTGCTTCAGCAACTGGTTCTTCTACAACTGGTTGTTCCACAGGCTGTTCAGTTTTTTCTTTATGAGCAACTGTTCCAGGATGATCTCTGTAATAATCTGCTAAAACGTCTTCTCTTTTCTTAACAATTTTACCACCTGGTCCTAATTCATCACCTCTAGCATTCACTTTGGCATTGCCAACTGCTGGAGTTAATTCATTTCTTTTTCTCAAAAGATCCATGTCTACGGTTTTACCCTGCATGGTCTTGTAAACTTTTTTGCCTGTTTGTTTTACTGCCATTTTCTATTCTCCTATTATATGTGTATTTATCTAATGAATTCCTTCCAGTCTAGTCGATACTGGATCGAATCAATTTTATGGATGCCTAGTAGATACAATACATAACTTGCTACCGAACTGCCTCTGCCTACACCCCATACAATCTTGTTTTCTTTCATAAATGTTACCAAAAAGTGTAAAAACTTCAGCAGATTCAAATGTCCTAGTTCTTTGAACTTGCTTAATTCTTCAGCCACTCTTTGTTTTGCTTCTGGAGTATCTGGGCATTGTGTATCCAAAAATTTTTCTATGTCAAACTGTTTGTAACTGTTTGGCATGAACCATTCTGATTGTAAAAGATTATCAAAATCATTTAGATCAATATCTAATGGCTCATAAAATTTTAATTGTTGCCCATCACCTGTTTCTTTAATAGACTGATTAAATTGTTCAGACTCTGAATTTTTTTCTACATATACTTTAAACAGTGTATCCAATTTGCCTTTGTATATAAGATCCATACAATCCTCAATACCATACTTAGGCAACCCTAAAGCGTCAATTTTCATAAGTGTATTATATGTGAATTATATCAAAAAGTCAATGATTAATCTACTTTGATCAAATCGTCGATGTCTGTGCCAGAATTTTTGGATAGTTCTTGTTGTTCTTTGTACCAACGCATTTTAAGTTCTTCTGTGTAATCCATGATGAACATATTGATTTGGTTTCGTACTTGTGGATTTGTTGCTCTCAAGTATTTGGTACGCAACTCTGTGAGTTTGTTTTCTAATTCTTGAGTTGGAATGTCTTTGTAGTCTTTTCCTAAAGGATGAAACATAAAATATTAACTGAATTGTCCAATATATCTGGCAAATACAGTCACTCCATTATCATATGTGTAAAACTCAACCACCAAAGGATTAGTTGTGCTGTCCACTGTGAATGGTGTAGGGAAACCTGTTGCTGTTTTGATTGTTCCACCATCAGCGGCCCAAGTCACTGTTCTATCTCCACCTGCTTTGACTACTTGGACAACCACACTTTCTAAAGCATTTGATTGGTTGCTCCAATCAGCCAATGTCAATGTTACGTTTGCTCCAACAACAATAGTTTGAAAATTACCATTGGACAAACTTATATTTTGATTGGTTGTCACTGTTCCAGCATCATGGCTTTTTGTAAAGTTTCCTTTGAATAAAGCACCGCTGACTTCATTGCCTGCGAAATTGTTGTTGCTGTTAAGTTTTGCTGAGTTTGTTTCTAATGCGGTAATTTCAGTTTTTGCTGTGGCAAAATTTGTTTTAATTGTAGAAAAATTGTCTCTAAATCCTTGGCTATTGTTATCCTGTCCTGCGACTGGATATGTTGCGTCTATGCTTGTTGAATCTATTGTGCTCATATTTTTATGTCCTACTAATATTTATGTTATACATTATAATGATAGTTAGGAAAGAGTATGTATTGGTCGGCATTGTTGCCCTCAGTTCCTTCTACCACGTATCTATCAATTTCAAAATTTATATTTTTGATATCAAATCCACTGTTTTTGACTGCTAGAGCGATGCTTTGGCTAGTTCCTGGCTTACAATAACATAATGGAACTGCTGTCGTGTAACCTAATGCTGTGTTGCTGTCTTGTGCTGTACGCATCCAAAGAGGTAAAAGACCTCCTTCAGTGACTCCTAATGCTTTGATGTTATCTCTCATGTTAGAAATATTGCTTATGTATCTTAACTCATCATCACTCATACTTGCTTTTAACAAATCACTATCAACTTTAATTACAGAATTCTTTGGTCTGAATCTAAAAGGATCGCCATTGACTTGTTCCACAGTGCCAACCACTAAATCAGGTCCTGACTGCATATCTATTTTTAATTCTCCATTAGGAACATCTACTAATAGTCTACCAGTTCTAGCAAATATTTCTAAACTTGTTCCTACACCTGAAACAGATAATGATGAATTTGCTTGAGCAAAAATAGTGTAAGCAGAGCCTCCAACATTTAGTTTTGTTGAATCATCTGTAACTTCTATTTGTGTTTGATTTATTTTAATTGTGCTTTGCGGTTTAATCTTTAATGTTTTTCTAGTATCACTTTTGTTTGAATCTCTTACATCAATTATATCAGCATACACTAATTCATAAGCAATATTATTTGTGCCAGGGTATTTGGCAACTGCTGTTTTTATATCCCCAAAATTAAATTTACATCTTTTATGATTCTTAGATACTGCTGTCACATAGTTAGCAACAGATTTCTTTTCAATTCCTGAATAAACTAGCATCTTCATGTTTTTCTGCAATCCAAACATAGGATCATTTGGTCTATAAATTTTATCTATAGCAAAAATATTTGTGTTACTGATAAAGTCTTTGAAATAACTTCTTTGTGAAGATTTAAGTAAAGGTTGTGCGTATAAATCTGTGAAAGTTTTTGTAACATTTGTGTCAATAGCAAGTGTAAATGTTCTTTCAACAGAACTAAAACCAAATCTATCTTGTGCTCTTACAGTAAATGAATAACTTTCATCAACAGTTGTAGTTCCACCATCTAAAGTTAATAGGTTATTATCAAAAGAAGTAATACCTGGTAAACTGTCTTCGCTGTATAATCTAACATTGCCAACAATTTCTCCATCTAAAGATAAACTTAATCCCGGAGGAAGTGTGCCACCTGTTAAAAGATATTTCATTTTAGCATCTGTAACACTGCTTGTGGCTTCTAATTTTAGATGACTGGTTAGATTTGCTTTTAATGTTCCCAATGAAGATGCTGTTGTCCATGTTATTGTGCTATCAACTTCTCCTAATACTTTCACAGTGAAAGTTTTTGTTGCTTTAGGTTCTGTGTCAGTGCTATTCAATAAGAAGTTTTTAGATTCTGGTACATCTTTGAAAGCGGCTATACTTATATTTTGTTCATTGACAAAACTGTCCACTAGAGGAATATTTAAAACCAGTTTTTCCATTGCTGTGGCATTGGCTATTCCTTGTAGTGCAGGCTCACCTTCTGCTAATAAAGACTGTATGTCTGAAATTTCATATTCACTAGAACCTATTCTCAATGTTCTACCTTTGTATTTGTCTTTGGATATTCTATTGTAAACGAATATCTCATTGTTTGCTCTGTTTATTGTTGTTTGAATTCCATTTTTGTAATCATTGGGATCGTAAACAGTGCCTGTGTAAACTTTTAAATCATTGGCAGTTAAATTTCTATTCAAAGTTAATAAATCATAATTTTGATCTGTACCATCTACACCTAACACTGTGTATTCTTCACTGTTGATTATGATTTTTTCTCCAACCAAACTTTCTAAATCATCTAATCCATCTGCTTGTCCCACAGGTAATTTTTGTATTTTTAATTTGTCTCCACCTTGTTGTTGATCTTCATAAGGAGTAATAACCACAGTTACAAGATCACTGCCTATATTGGCTCTGACAGCACTTACTGTGAATTTGTATTCTTTGCTCACAGCAGGTTGGTAAGGAACTCTGCCTGCTATTTCTCCAGTCAAAGCATCTAGTGTCATTCCTGGTGGAATAATTGATTCTGAATTATCGTCATTTGTGTTTTCAAGAACATAACTGACTTTTCCAGGTACTGTGTTTGGATCATACAGTTCTAAAAATATTGTAACGTAGTTATTGGCTCTTTTGAAACCCAAGTCTGATGGTGTTAACCATTGCGGAGTTCTTAAAAATGTTCCGTCTGACGTGAATACACCTGTACCCACCTGCATTATTGTGTTGTCTGCTCTAAGGAAATCATCTCCTACAACAAATATTTTAAATTCTCTACTGATTGTGGAATCTCCATCAGTGACATTTACTGTAAAATTATAATAACGATTTAATTTACGTTGATTTCTATTCTGCACTTGCTGATTGTACAAGTCTGAAAACTCTTGTACATCAAAGTAAAAACTTTTATTGGCAATTGATCCTTGTAATCCAAAATCAAATGGAGCCGATGCGTAGTCGTTTGAATCATAATATCCTGTGCTAGATAAGATGTCTAGTGCTAATATAGGATCTACCACTCCTGAAATTTTTCCAGTTGAACTTAATGATAATCCCGGAGGTAATTCTCCTCCACCTTCTGGAATATAAAATTCTAAAGTTGTATTGGCACTTAAATCTGCATCTTCAGCCTCCAGTTGGAAATCCACAAATGAACTATCCAAAATGAATAGTTGTGAATCTTGACCAATTGGCAGTGTGCCTGCTGGAGTAATCCAAGTAGGTGCGTCTGGACCTTCTATGTTTACTGTGAAAGTTCTATCTTGGATTCTAGTATCGTGCTTTGCTCTTAAACAAAATTCATATTGAGTAGAACGTGAAACTTGAAATGGTGTTCCAATTAATGTTTGTCCTTCTAATCTTAATCCAGGAGGTATAGTGCCTGCTATTGTGGTAATTGTGTCTGCTCCTGAAACTGGTAATGTGATTGTTGTTGGTACTCTTTCTTGATATGTACCTAGATTAAATCCTGTCTGAACTGTCCATAAATCATGCATGATATAGGTATTTATCGAGTTTTAAAATGCTTAGATAGAACCAAAGTCAATACCAGTTGCTGTAGGCGACGCTATTGTGCCCATATTCACTGGATTGAACGATTCAAGCCACTGTAACAAGTTGTTCACAGGGTTTTGTACACCACCAAAGTCAAAACCAACTAGACTGTCTAGGTCATCAATGTCCACACCTTTTACTAAACCATTAAAATTGTTACCTGTAATTGTGCCAACGTTGATCATATTGTTACCATTAGCATCAAGTGTTGCTGATAGAGTTGGTGAAGTTTCGTTTGCTAGTGCTGAATTAATTGTAATGTTTTGTCCTGATCCTGTTGTGGTTGTACCACCTGTACCAGTCACAGTGACCTGACCTTGTGATCCTATTGGATTCAAAGAGCCTTGATCAGTTGTGAATAAAATACTTACAATTCCTGATGATGTGATTGTGATTTGATTGTTGTCAGCACTTAAAACAACATTAGGTCCTGCTTTTAAATTTTTGAAAACTAAATTATCGTTTGATTTTTCAGCAAACACACCTTTTGTTGTACCATCATCCGCTAGTCTGTTTGATGCTGTTGTGTTTTCTGCCTGACGAGCATTTAATTCAGTGAAATTATTATTGACCTTGATGAACGCTTCTCTCAGATCATCACCTGTGCCGTCGTTTGCCAGTGTTCCTATGTTGATTGTGCTTATTGCCATACTAATATTTATCCTATATTAAAAGGTCTTTGTCCATTCATCGGAAAGTAAGCCATTCTATTGTTCCCACCGTGTATAGAATAATTTGTGTCGAAATCATTGTTGTTGCCTGTTTCATATAGTGTTGCTGTTGAATTGCTTTCTAAATACTTCTTAATTTGACCAGGAGTCCAATCGGGATGAGCATGAAGCAAACAGGCTATAATACCAGCAATTTGTGGAGAAGCCATTGATGTTCCTGAATATTTGGCTTGTCTATAAGATGAATTAGCAAAATATGTTGAGCCTTGATTGCTTGGTTGAGCACTTATAATATATGTTCCAGCAGAGTAAATGTTTACGCCTGGACCTGAATTGCTGAACGTAGCCTTTTTATCAACGTATGTACCACCATTATTAAATGCGGTAGTGTCCACAGCACCAACATTGTGACCATCGTTTAAATCACCAGTTGGATTTTCACTTCTAAACGGGGCATTGCCATCAAGAGGAAATCCTTCACCACCTTCGAACGGTGCAGGTGAGCCTCCTCGATGATAATAAAATCTATAATTACTATTCAGTACTTCAAGATAATTTTCATAGTCAGTACCTCCAGGAAGGTCCACTTTTAAACTGGAGTTTCCTGCAGAAATACACACATGAATTCCAGCATCAATTAAAGATTCTATTGTTGCATCTTCGTCTGATTCTTTAATTGTTAATTGGTATAAAGTAGACGAACGTTGACTGCCTGTGACGCCGTATCCTGTGAGTGTAGTTTTGTCAGTATCAGTGTGTGTAGTGCCTCTGTACCTGCCTCCTGTAATATCATACTGGTCACTACCTGATTGAAAAGAAAATTTAATAGGAGTAGTACTAGTGTGTAAAAAGCAAGAATTGCCAAAACTCATATTGACAACTGTGGGTCTACCTGTGTATGCTGGATCATTAGGATCCATTTTTTTATTGTGCCAACCTAACAATAATTGATAACCAGTTGATACTGATACACTGCCACTTCCACCTTGTCCTAAATTAACTTGAATAGAATAGATGTCAGCATTTTTGGCCCAACCAAATGTTTTTCCTGCAACAGTTCCTATACAATGACTACCATGACCATCTAAATCTGTATAAAAATCTGCAGGCTGAGTGCCTGCTAATCCTGATGCTGTGTACCAATCAATCTGTTTCAATCTCGAAACTCCGTTAGCATCTTCCCACTCTGGATGATCTGCTTGTACTCCTGTATCCATTACAACAATATCTACACCTGTACCATCTAATACATAATCATAGGTACCTGCAAAATTAGATGTATTATTGCCATACACGTTAGTTGTTTTAATATGTCTTATTAGTCCCCAATTATCATGCTGTCCTGATTGACTTGAAGTTTTATTGAATGAACCTGACTGTGTTCTGTGTAGAACGTACTCTCCTTTACATTCTAAAGGTTTAATAGATAATATTCTTGGGTCTTGACTTAATTTTATTTTTTCGTTTTCAGAAAGTCTATAATGAATCACTCTAGGATTAAGTGGCATTTCGTCAGATGCTTCACAGGCTCTATCAGGAATGATATTTGAATCTACTGATGCGTCTGCGGAAGTATCTCTAATGATTTCGTCGTGTAATATTTTCCAATCAACACCACGTTTTACAGTGACTATGTATATTCTTTGTTCGTTTAGGTCTTGATATATCATACATCATTACGAGACAATGGATCTATCACTGACTCTTCTCCAATTTGAA
>Ga0181564_10001514_pt1 | contig 20717 bp, 13 predicted proteins | sample 011ome_24_FD_134512 | JGI IMG/M metagenome (GOLD analysis project Ga0181564, IMG submission 134512) | Coastal salt marsh microbial communities from the Groves Creek Marsh, Skidaway Island, Georgia - 011513CT metaG (megahit assembly) | ecosystem: Environmental > Aquatic > Marine > Intertidal...
GGGGGTAGGCGCGCGGGGCGGGTGAGGCGCGGTGAATAAAAGAAAAAGCACTTTAAACATGTATTACTTGGACGGCTTGCTGAACCCTCTCGAGCTCTTCGAAGCGCAATCCGCTATCCGCGCGTCACTCGTCCCGCTCGAACGCCTGCGGCGGCGCGACCGGCGCGTCCGGCGTGCCGCTCCATCGCCCTCCGTGCGCGCGCCCTAGCCCAAATACCAGCGCCTCGAAAACCCCCTGCGCCGCGCGCTGTTCCGCCTCGCGCTTGGTGCGCGCGCGCGCCGACGCCGACGCGCCGTCCAGCTCGGCCACCGCCTCAAACTCCCGGTCCGGCGCCTGCGGCCCGATCCCCTTCGAACGCAGGCTCCCGGGCACGCCTTTCGCGACGAGCTCGACGAGCGCGCCCTTGTGGTTCGCCACGTCCCAGGCCATCGGCCCGGCCGCGGCCTCCGCGAGCAGGAACGCGCCCACCTCCGCGATGGCCGCCGACGCGGCTTCGCCGCCGTACTCGCGGTGCACTAAGTGCGCAGCCGCCTCGACCATCGTGCCCGCGCTGTGCGCGCGCCCGCGGCGCGCGGCGTCCGCTGGCGTCGCCGCGACCATGTCCTCGCGCAGCAGCGCGGGGAGCAGCTTCGCGAAGAGCTGGTTGGAGCGCGCGCGCGCGACGAGCGTGGACATCTCGCCGGTCGACAGGGCCAAGCCGTGTCGGTCGTATAGCGCGGCGGCCACCGCAGCGTTCAAAAGCTTGTCCCCGAAAAACGCCAGGCGCTCCGCGGTCTCGCCGTCGCGCTCCAAGGCCACGGCGTCGTCCGCGCCGGCGCCGAAGTCGGCGTCGCGGGGGAGGATGCGCGCCAGGGGGACGTCACGAAGCGCGCGGTGCCACGTTCTCAAGCCGGGCGGGAACGCCTGCTCGTGGGTTTCGCCAGGCGCGTCGGCGGGGCCCATGGCGCCCCAGCGACGAGCGCGCGATTCGGCGTCGGCGGCTCTGAGCGCCGCGCGCGTGGGAACCCGGCGGGTCGCGCGCCACGGGACGACCCTCTCGCGGCAAGCGGTAGTGCCCCGCGCCGCCGCCGACTTCATGTGCGCCGCGCCGACGCACACTGACCGGGTGGGCCGAGGGGCGAGCTCGACTTCTCGCGAGCGAGGGCGAAGTCTCGGCACTCCCGAGTCCGCGGACGACGAGCCACGAGCGCACGAGCGAGCGCGAAACGACAAAACGACGCTGAAAACGAATCTCGCGCGTCGTTCGGCATCGCATCTTCTCCCGCGCGGCGACGATGTCGCTCGTCGCACGCGGGATCCCCGAGCAAAGCGCGGTCCGCGTGTTCACCTCCACGTGGCGAGTGTCCGTGACGGTCGGGAACGACGAGGACTCGAGGTTCAAGGTTCGCGCGCCCTCCCTCCCGATCTCCCTCGAGATTTCCGCGCGCGCGCACGTCCGGTCCCGCTCACACCCGTCCCTCGACGTTCTCCACCCCCAGGTACCCTGCGGCGACGGCACGCTCACCGTGGAGGCGCTGGCGAGGGAGATCGAGCGGCGCTATGCCATCCTGAAACCGGAACGTACTGACGACCGCTCGAGCACCGCGGTCACGCTGCGGGACGCGCGCGGCGCGCAGTTGTTCTTCGAAGACCGCGTCTGCGACGTGCTGGAGAACCGCGCGCGCGTCTTAGCTCGCTGTTTCGCGTCGGGAGAGGGTTTGGGGTCAGGGAGCGGCGCCCGCGTCAAAAGCTCGCGCCCCGCGCCGAAACGCAAGCGCGCCGTGAGCGCGCCGTACGCGCGCGACGACGCCGCGTTCGAGTACGTCACGCCCGCGTCTTCGGATCTGCTCGCGAACAAACCGCCGTTTTCCTCCGCCAACGCGTTCGCGTGTCCGGTGTGCGTCGCGCCGGCGCGCGCCTTCGCGCAGCCGCAGCAGCTCCAGTTCCACATCCGGTCGCACAACACCGCGAAGATGACCGCCGCGCAGCGCGCGAAGGTGCACGCCGCGATCCAGCGCATGGACGACCGGCGTATCGACGGCGCCGAGCGCTCGGGCGGCCCGCCGGCGAGCGGCGGGGCTGGCGCGAGAGACGACGCCGAACGAGCGGCGCCGAAAAAGGAGGGTCGTTTTTTCTGTCCCAACCCGGAGTGCGAGCACAACCCCGAGGTGGAGGCCGGCGCGCACCCGTTCGCGAGCTTCAAGCTGTGTCGACAGCACTACCTGCGGAGGCACTCCGCGGAGAGGCCGCACGCGTGCCCGAAGTGCGGGAGGGCGTACGCGGTGAAGGCGGACATGCAGACGCACGCCAAACGGTGCGCCGACGCGAGCGGAGAGCGGGTGTGATGACGACACGCGTTGGAATTTCGGCTTTCGGGCCGTTGCGTACGCGCGAAACGGTTTCTTCGATAAAAGTCGCGACTCGTGCTCGTCGTCGTCATCAAGCACGTCGTTTCCCGAGGCTCGGGTGATCAATCAGACGCGCCCTCGCCGGTAGCCGCGCGGAGGTCGACGCGACATCGATCCTCGACGCTCGCGACTCGATACGGCGACGGAGGCGGCATGGACATCCACCCCCTCACGGGTCTCGGAACGCCCGATGGGCCCATCGGGACGCTGGGGAGCGCATCCTTGCCGAGAACGCCCGCCGCGGGGGAAGGGGTGGAGACTCCACCCGTTCATGGGGCTCCGACGCACGTTCCTGGACCTACCCCCGAGTTATGTGCGTCCCTCCCGTCCGGATCTCTGGCGACGTGGTCCGCGGAGGAGGTCTCCAGGTGTCTGCGCGTGCTCGGTCGAGACTTTACGCGCGACGAACGTGACGCGACAGACGTCTCGATCTTCGACACCGCCGCCGTGACATGCCAGCTCGACGGGAACCAGCTCGCGGCAATCACCGGCGATGCGCTCCGCGCGATGGGGTTCGTCCGATACGAGCATCGCGCGGCCATCATGGACTGGATCCGTCATCGTCTCGAGGTACGTCCGGGCGTCTTTTTTTCCCCCCCGCTGGCAGTCCGGTAACGAAAGACGCGTTTCGGCAAATGGACCACGACACACAGCTGGCAAGAACGGCGAAACTTTCCGCGACCGCACGCGCGCGACACTCGTCGCACTTCCCCCCTCGCGCGTCGCGGCAGACGCTCCGCGCGTCGGTCAGCCGTGCGAAGGCCACCGCCATGTCGCCGCCGCGCGTTCGGCACCGGAAACTCGCCGCGGTCGAGCACCTCGTGTCCGCGGTCGCGCGCCTTTCGGTCGTCTCACAACCCTCGCCCCCGAACGCGTCCACCTCTCGACAGGACGAAGCGCTCAGCCCCGTGGCGGCCTCGGCCGCGGACGCGTCCTCCCCCGAAACACCCGCGGCTGATCCCTCACGTCTCGTCGACGCGCTCGCGGAGGCGAACGAGCGCGCGTTGCGATACGCGCGCGACGCGACCGAGTCGCTTCAGGAGGCGCGTCGGGCTTCGGACGACACGCGCCGCGCCGAGGCGGCGCTCGCGTCGGCTCGCTCTTCGGTACCGAAACTGCGCGCCGCGCACGGTGCGCTCCGCGGCGACACGCGCCTGGCGCTCGAAAGCATGCATGCGGCGTTCGCGAACACGGTGGCTCTGGTGGAGTCGCGGGCGAAGCGCGCGGTCGCGGCGCTCGAGGCGGAGAAGGCGTACCAGACGAACCGCGCCGCCGCGCTGGCGGCGAAGAATCGCGCGCTACGAAGGCGGGCGCAAGAGTCGCGCGGCGCGATTCGCGTGTGCGTGCGCACGCGTCCGCTCGACGCACGCGCGAGCGCCGCCGGCCATATCCCGAGCGTGCGCCCCGCGCGCGGTCTCGACCCCGGCGCAGAGGGAGAGGAGGTGCTGTTCGCGAGTGCTGTTCGCGAACAGTCGGCGTCGGCGTCGGGGCCCGGCGGCGGCGGGGGCGGGGCCCGGAACCGGAGCGCGTCGTCGCGCGAGGCGGAGCGTCGGCCGGCGTCGCGCCGCGCCGAGGAGAAGCGGTTCGCGTTCGACCGCGTGTTCGGCCCCGACGCCACGCAGAGCGACGTGTACGCCGAGATCTCGCCGCTCGTCACGGGCGCGCTGGACGGGTTCAGCGCGTGCGTGTTCGCGTACGGCCAGACGGGCAGCGGCAAGACGCACACGATGGGCGGCGCCGCGGACGCGAGTCCGGGCGACGACGCGGGCCGGGGCTTGAACGAGCGCGCGCTGGCCGAGTTGTTCGAGGCGGCGGAGGCGCGGAGGGAGGGCGCGGAAGGAGGGCTCGAAGACGCCGCGGTCTTCACGATCGCCGTCGAGATGCGGGAGATCTACAACGAGCGCGTCCGCGACCTGCTCGTGCCGCTTCCGGAGAAGGAGGAGGTCTGGCGAGGAGGCGCCGCCGGCGAGCGGATGCTCGACGCCTCCGCGAAGCCGGCGCGGAACGCGGAGGAGGAGGACGAGTGCGTCGCTTCCGTGACCCGAGTGGTCGTGCGTGACGCCGCGCACGCGCTGGATGTGATCCGCGAGGGCGCGTCTAGGCGCGCGTCCGCGGCGACAGCGCTCAACGAGCGCTCGAGCCGGAGCCACTCCGTGGTGACGGTGTCCGTCGAGGGCGCGCTCGTCGCCTCCGGCGCGCGCGTCGCGGGCCGCCTGCACCTCGTGGACTTGGCCGGCTCCGAGCGCGTGTCCCGGTCGGAAGCCTCCGGTGACCGACTGAAGGAGGCGCAGCACATCAACAAGAGTCTGAGCGCGCTCGGGGACGTGGTCGCCGCGTTGCTGGAGAAGCGAGCGCACGTGCCCTTCCGGAACTCGAAACTCACCGGGCTCCTCGCCGACAGCCTCGGCGGCGACGCCAAAGTGGCGCTGCTGGCGCACCTCGCGCCGGAACCCGCGTCGCTGCCCGAGACGGCGTCCACGCTGCTCTTCGCGCAGCGGTGCAGCCGCGTCGAGCTCGGCCGAGCCAGGGCGAACGCCCTCGCCTCCAAAAGCGCGTGCGGCGCGGCGCCGTCTGCGGCGCTCGAGGCGGCGCTGCGGGAGGCGCGCGCGCGCGCGTCGGCGGCGAAGGCTGAGAACGACGCGCTTCGCGCCGAGGTGGCTTCGCTCAAGGCGCGGCGGGGCGACGGGAACGTACGTTCGCCGGAGGACGCCTCCGCCGAGCTTACGGCAAGCGTACGCGAGCCGCTTTCGCCGCTGGCCAAGACCAACGCGCGCGGGTTCGGCGGGTCGCTCACGCCGATGCGCCCGCAGTCGGCTGCGAAGGCGAGACGCGCCATCGGGAGAGCCGCGGCGAGCGCGAGCTCGACGATCATGCGCGAAGGTTGATGAAGCGCGAGCGCGCGGCGCGGGAAACCGAGCCTCCGCGAGTCAGACGCGCGTGCGTCCTCACGCGTCGTGGGTGGTGGTGATACGTTCGCTTGTGTTTTCCTCGGTTCACGAACGAGTCGACGAACGCCGTGAGTGTCTCTCCGTATGAAATAAGCGTATCTCTCGTCATCGCCGCGGCGTCTCGGAACCTTTCCCGTTCAACGCCTTGATGGCCAGCGCGAGCTCCTCAGCGAAAAAAGGGTTCTCGGCTTCGCTCGCGCGGAACGCCTCCTCCGGCCAAAGCTCGCGGAGCGCGGCGAGTCCTTCGCCGATGTCCTCGAACAGCATGCGCGGCTCCATCTCCACGAGCTTGTCCGCGGAGACGCCCGGTAACTCCCGCTTGATCGTCTCGACGGACCGCCGCGCGCCGCGCAGGATCTCGGCGCCGTCGCCCGCCAGCAGCGCGCGAGGCTCGGCGCGCAAAATCACCGCCGCGTCCGCGCTCGGCAGGAGCTCCTTCAGGGAGGCCATGCGCGCGGCGAGCACCGAGCGCGGGGTCTCCAGGATGGCGGGGAAACGGTGCGCCACCGCGATCGCCTCGCCGGGCGTGCACAGCAGCAGACCGGAGAGGTCTTTTATCCTTCGAGCGATCTCCCCCGGAGCCGCCGACGCCGCCTCGGGCGCCTCCGCCGCTTCCGCCGGCGTGATGTTCCCGTACCCGCCTCCAGTCAGCGCCATGGAGTTCCCGCCCCCGCCCCACCCGGAGAGGAGCTCGGCGCGTCTGTCCTGCGCCTCCTCCGCGGCGGCGTCCATCTCCGCGGGGTTCGCGTCGCGGCTCGCGCCGCCGGCGCCGCCGGCGGCGGGCGCGGCGGCAGCGGCTCGCCGGAGCGCCAACGCCAAGCCCATGGTGTCGGCGACGAGCGCGCGCGTCTGGCCCTCCGTCATGACGAACTTCTTTTCGAGCGCCACCAGCCCGGGTCGGTTCAGCGCTTTGCGCCTCTCACCCTCCTCCAGCGCCGCCCTCGCCTCCTCCGACGTCCGCGTCCAGAACGCCTCCACGGCGCGCTCGTGCGCGAGCATGGACGCGACGCCGCCGACGGCGGCGGCGTCGTCGCGCGCCGCGTCCGCGTCGTCGGCGCTTCCGCGTTTGAAAGCCTCCCACTTCTCGAACGCGCTCGCGGCGCGGCCGCGCGGGAGCGCGCGCGCGGCGCGGCCGTCCTGGCGGCGGTAGGGCAGCCTGTCGAGGAACGCGCGGTACCAGCCCGCGAGCACGTCGACGCCGTCGCGCAGGTCCTTCGCCGCGCCGAATGTGTTTTCCGAGAGCCAGTTCAGGGAGTTGGAGATGCCGGGCAGGTTGTCCGCCCAGCGCGGGCCCCGGCGCATCAGGTCCTCGCGGATCTTGTCGTAGTCCCCGCCCCAGTCTTCGGGGTTCTTCGCCGCGCGCTTCGGGGTCGAGGACGAGGAAGGGGACGCGCGCGACGCGGAGACGCGCGCGCGTTCGCCGCGACGCCTCGAGCGCGCGCTTCGTGCGAATGCCGCCGAACCGACGCGGTGGGGGCTCGACCCGCTCGAGAGGCGGCGGGACGGCGCAGGCGCCGCGCCGCGCGCGCAGGAGACGGCGAGAGACATCCTCGCCGTCGGCGCGTCCTCGAAGCGTGACGATCGCGAGGCGCGGGTGCGTGTGCCGGCGAGTCGAGTCGGACGACGCGCGCGTTGCGTATCTTCGCCTTCGGTATCGGTACGTTCGGAAGAGGGAAGACTGCCACGTGCCACGCGCCGACGTTGTTGCTTTCGGGGGGACCACTTTCGTGGCGTGTTTTCTCGGCACCGGCACAAATCAGCGCGGAGGCAGCCTGGACCCGTGGAGGTCGGGAGCGGGCCAGTCGGACGCGCGACGCCATGGATAGGGTCAACGTCGCACACGTGCACGTGCGGGCGGAGGGCAACATCCTGCGACGCGCGCTCCCCGCCGCGGAGTATGCCGACATTCTGCATTTCGAGGTGTGCTGGCTCGACGGCATGGCGGGGGACCGCGTGGTCCCCTTCTTGCACCTTCTGGGTCGCGGGAACGTGTACCTGGCGATAACCACCGCGAACGCGCACTTCGTGGCGATGCGTGGCGTCGAGCCGACCGTCGCCACGCTCCCGCTGTCTCAAATCGACGGGGTCGAGGGCAAAGGGCCGGTGCCCGCTCGGTTCTTCCACAGCCACATCCACGGCGAGCCGGACGCGATGCGCGTCGCGAAACGCTTCGAGATTCGCGCGCGGCGCAGGCGGCCGTGGCAGGACGGACCGAGGACGGACCCCTCGGCGGCGACGGGAGGGTCCCCGGAGGAAGACCTCGAGCCGAAAACGCTCGCGGGCGCTGGCGCTGGTCCGGAGCCGGTCACCGAGAGCGACGAAACCGCCGGGGGAGCGACGAGTCTCTCGACGAGTCATTCGCGCGTCGTCGGCGCCGCGACGGCGGACGCGTCTCTCGCGTCTCTCGCGCCTCCCGCCGACGCGACACAAACGAGCGGTGTGTCCATGCGTGACGGCGAGTCAGTCCAGCGCCAAGTCCCTCCGTACCCCACGCGAGCGCTCGCAAGTGAGCCCCCCCCCGTTTCCGCGGCGGCGCCCCCGGGCGGCGACGAAACGCGCGAGTTTCCCCGCCGCGATGGCGACCCCGCCGAGCCCAACCCGACCGCCGCCGCGCCGTCCTTCGACGTGCGCGCGGCGCTGGCCGAGGCGAACGAGCGCGCGATCGACCGCGTGCAGCGCGCGGTGGTGCGCGCCGCGGCGGACGCGGAGAAGAAGAAGACCGAACGCGCGCTGGCGGCGCAACCGGGGCAGCCGGCGGTGTCGGACGCCGTCGTCCCCGACGACGAGCGCGGCGCGCTGTTCCAGACGGAGATTGTCAAGATTGTCAGCGTCGAGCGCGGCTCGCAGGCGATGTACCAGCTGGAGTGCGCCGTGCTGGTGGCGCACGGCGTGAAGGCGGCGAGGGACGCGAGCGCGCGCGACGCCGCGAACGGCCTTCCGGTGGGGGGCGTGCGGCTGGCCGCCGCGGAAGCCGCCGCGACGCTCGCCGCGCGCCTGCCGGTGGAACACCTGTCGTGCCTGGACGACTTCGCCGCGGTGGTGGACGCCGCGGACGACGCCGAGGGCGGCGTCGCCGCTGGACCGGTCGTGCTCGCCGCGGATATGGCGCGCCTGGCGGACCACGTGGTCAGGGACGCCGACGGCGCGATGGCCCTCCGCGATCCCGGGGACGACGCGGAGGATGACGACGCGCACTTCCTGCCGCTCCCGGAAGCCTCCGGCGCGGCGGCGGGACCGGAGCCGGGGTTGGCGGCGGCGGCCTTTTCGTCCGCGCCTGAGCCGGTCGCGCGCGCGCCCGGCGACGCGCCGAGTGTGTTCGCTTCGCGGCTCACGCGAGGCACATGCGTCTCCGCGCCGCTGGTTCCCGCGCTCGCCGTCGCGGTGGCGGCGCTGGAGGCGGCGCGCGTGCGCCGCGAGGTGGAGGCGGCGCGCGACGCCGGCGGCTCGGACGCTGAGTCCGATTACGCCGTCAACTCGGCGCGCCGCGACTGGGACCGCGAGCGCGAGCTGTTTCGCGTCCTGGAGCGCGCGATGCTCGCGCCCAGGCGCGGCGCCGTGGTCGGCGGCGTCGGAGAGACGGCCGGGCTCGTCGTCGAGCGCGTCGGCGCGTTTGAGACGGACGACCTGTGCGCGGCGGCGGCGATGGCGGAGCACGCCAAGAAGTCGCGCGCCGTTCGCGGGCTCGCGCTCGGCGCACCCAAGCTGTTTGACGCCGTCGCGCGGCGGCTGTCGCGCGCGGTGTTCGAGGCGACGTACCCGCACCCCGCGCTGAGGCGGCGGCGCAGGTTCAGGGATGACAAGGCGGGCGGGTTCGGCGGCGTCGCCAACTGGGCGAGGCTGGTGCTCGCCGCCAGGCAGGGCGCCGCCGCGCACAGGGCGGCGCACCTGCTCCACTGGACGAAACACGTGCTCGCGCGAAGCGAAGGTTCGCCTTTCGAGCGGCTGGACATCGCGACGAGGGAGAGTAACGTGCTTGAGTCCATCACGCAGTCCGCGCTGGTGTTCCGGCCGAGGATACACGCGGCGGCGCGGAGACGCTTTCTCGGAAGCGACGTCCGAAACGATTTCCAAAACGATTTCCAAAACGCAGAGACCTTCTCCGAGTCGGCGTACGCGGCGCTCGGCGAAGCGAGCGACGCGTCGTTCGCGCGGCTGCGCCGGCCCGCGGACGGGTGCACGGAGGGCGTGCTGGACCTCGTCGTGGACGTTCTTCACGAGTGCGTGTCCCTCGCGCACCACGCGCACCTCCTCGGCGGCGCGGACGGCTGGAACACGCAGAAGCACGCCGTCGCGCACCACCTGGCGCGCGCGGTTCCGCCGCGCGACGTGCGGCCGAAAGTCGCGGCGATGTTCGCGCGCATGGTGAACGTCTCCTTCGACGCCTTCGCCGCGGACAAAGCCGTGGGCCCGCGCGGCGCCGCGGCCGTGCGCGCGTTCCGCTGTGCGAGCGTGCTGCGGCACCTCATCGAGGGCGCGCCGGACGCGCGGGTCACGCGGTGCATCCAGGACGAGTACGACGTCGAGCTGCGTTACGTCTTCGCGCGGGCGGACGTGTACGCGCGCACGACGGTGCCCGGCGACGCGTTCTTCGAGAAGCACGCGCGGAGACACTTCAACTGGGTCATGCGCGAGGTGTGCCCCGCGTTCGGTAAGGCGCAGAAGGAGGTGGCCAAGGCGGAGGCGCTGGCGCTCTGGCGCGAGGAGATGCTCGCCAGGGGGGCGGAGGAGCTCGAGGCGCATTTGCCCGGCGAGGGGCGTTTGCCCGGCGAGGCGCGCCGGGAAAACGAGGCGGACGAAAACGAGGCGCCCGCCGGCGCCGGGTCCGGCGCGAACGCGGAGGGCCCGGACGCGGTCGCGCCCGGGAAATCGCTGGAGAACGCGCAGCCGCGCGTCGAGCGCGCGGCGGCGTGAGTGAAGAGACGCGCGGGACGGATACAGAGGCGAAGCGCCGGCGGCGCGCGTCTTATTAGAGAACAAAATCGACGCATTCGAGATTCGAGCATTCGACGTCGCACTCGGACGTGCGTACATGCGTTTCAGCCCCGCTCGCGCGTTCTCTCCACCTCGGCACCCGTCGCCATTTTCAAACGCGCGTGCAGACCGGGGCCATGCCTCTGGCATCGGACGCGCGTCCCCGGGGCGGCGCCCGGGAGGAGGGTAAGGGCGCACTTCGGTGGAGCGCGCCGTTGGTGAAAGCCGCGCGCCCCGAGTCGGGGAGACGCGTGACCCGCCCGTACGCGTCTTCCGATGCTTCTCCCGCAGCCACGACTCGGACGTCTTCCAGAGGCACGCATTCGACGTCGACTTCCGGACGAGGCAGACCCACCGGCGGTCGCGGCGTTCGCGGGTCAGGAAACGGGGTTGGCGTCGATCGCCGTGATGTCGACGGTGTCGACGACGCGCCGTCCGACCACCGCGAGGGCGAGGCTCGCGAGGAGGAGAGCTTCGACCGCGCGTTCGCGGCGTTGGCGGAGGAGATGGAGCGCGAACTCGTCATGGAGATGTCGCCGTCGCCGGCGCCGGCGCGCCGCGCGCGCTTCGTCTCCGGGCACGAGGTCGATCAGTCGCTCGAGTCGGAGATGGCCTATAGCGCCGAGGGGCTCGAGGAAATGCCGGACGCCTCGTCGTTCCGAGCCGCGTCGCGCACCGCCATGGGGGCCTTCATCGAAAAGTTCAGAGGGGAGCCTCACGCGGCGAGGCTCGCCGATGACGACGACGACGACGACCGCGTCGCGTCGGCGTCGCCCGTGTTCAACCCCGCGCGCGGCGCGCGCGCGAGGCGCCTGATGCGCATCGGCCCAGATCAGGCGACGAATCGCGACGCGTCGGACGCGTACCGGAGCGACGGAGGAGGCGACGCGACGCCGCGTTCGGGGGGATTCCAGTCTCGGATTTCGGCGGGCGCGGATGACGCGGTGGCGTGGGCGCGGTGGGGCGGCGGGCGCGGCATCACCATCGTAGAGACGGACGCGTCCGTCCCGACCTCCGACCTCCGCGCGGACCCGCTGCGGTCGCGGCGGGTCGAAGCGGGCGCGCCACTCGACGACGCGCGCTCGCAGCGGGACGGCGAGGACATACTCGAGGCGTGGCGCCGGCGGCGACGCCGGGAAGCCATGGAGAAGGGGGACGAGGCGTCGGCGGCGGCGCGCGCGGCGGCGGCGGTGGCGGCGCTGGAGGGCGACGTCTCGGCCTCTCGCTCTGGCGCGAGAGATGAAAGGCACGAGGCGATGGGACATTCGGGGAATGGTCTCGGCGCCGCGGGTCCGGTCCCGATCGCCGCCCGGTCGCGGTCCCCGGCGAAGACGTCCGCGCCGACGGCTTCGCCGCGATCGGACCGGACGTCCCCGGTCGCCGCCGCTCGCGCGTCGAGCGTCGCCGCGCAGACGGACGCGCCGTACGAGCCTCAGGTTCTCGGCGCCGAGTCTGACTCCGGGACCCCGTCCCGCGCGCGCCGCGCGCTCGAGTTCGCGCGGAGACATCGCGAAAACGAAAACGAAGACATCCGCGGAGACGCCGAGGAGGACCGCCGCGAGCGTCTGGACGCCTCGGCGCGAGCGCTCTCGGACGCGCTCGCCGGTTCCGACGGTTCCGCGTCGTCCCCGGCGCGCGCCTCTCGCGCCTCCGCGCAGACGAGCTCCGCGTCGACGTCCGGCGCGACGACGCCGGCGACGCCGTCGCCGCGCCCCTCCCCGGGCCGCGGCTCCGCGAGCGACGCGCGGAGATGCGCGGAGAGGGCGGCGGAGTCGCTCGATCTCGCCGCCGCGATCGACGTCACCGTGGGCGCCGCGCTGTTCGACTTCGACGACGAGGCTCTCGGCGTGACCGCCGCGCCGACGCCCGCGCCGTCGCCGGCGGAGGCGCCGCGCGACCGCCACCTTTTCTCATCGACGGACGACGCGGCGAGTGTGGGCGGGCACGGAGAGGGTTCGGCCGGGATTCCGACGCGCGCGGGGCTTCCCCCTCGGCCGGGGGCTCGGAGGGGCGCGCCTCCGAGCGTCGGCGGCGACGCCGATCGAGAGAGGCGCGTCTCGCCCTCGAAACCGCCGAGGTCCGGGGCCCCGTCGCGTCGCGGCGACGAAGAAAAAGAAGTCTCCGCGAAGCTCTCTCCGATCGAGGCGGTCGCCGCGGAGGTCCCCGACCGCCCCCCGCTGAGGCCGGTCGAGGCGCGGCCGCCGCATGTCGGGACGAAGGGGGCGCGATCGCCCTCGGTCGACGCGAAAGCTGCGGCGACGGCCGCGGCGGTGGCGGCGGCGGCGGCGGCGGCGAATCCATGGCTCCCGTCGCGCGTCGCGCCCGCCGCGCCCGCCGCGCCGGCGCCCCCCGGGGACGCGCGGTCGCCCGGCGGGCGCCTGGGCGAGGAGTGGGCTCGGCCGGAGGACGAGGACGATGGAATGGTCGTGATGCTCAAGGCGCGTGTCGCCCACCTGGAGGGGCAGATCGCGCGGGTTCTCGCGGAGAGCGGCGCGGCGCGGCGAGACTAGGCGGACCGCTTTTTATGGTTTATCACTATGAAGAACACGGGTACTTACGCGAACGCGCGTCCTCGCACGACGGCTCTCATCGTAACGAGTTGGCGAACCTCTGCAGCGACGCGAAGACGCCGAAGACCTTTTCCACCGCTCCGGCTTCGACTTCCTCGCCGTCCTCGCCCTTGGGTCGGAACTCCTTCATGACCACGTCGTCCAGGTCGTCCCCCGCCAGGCGCTGCGGGGACTCCTTCACGAGCTTGAAACGCCCCGGCCTGGTTTCGTCCTGCAGGTACAGGCGCCACAGCCCGGGGAACCGCTTGAAGATGTTCCCGTTGCACCAAGGCAGCGGCTGGATGCAGTAAACCACGCACATTTTCCCCAAAAACTCTTCGCGCATCCGCCGGAAGTTTAATCCGAGGCCGGCGTCGCCGGACGCGAGGCGCGGGTTGATCAGGACCACGGCCGTGCCGTTCTCGTTCGCCACGCGCGAGGCTTTGCGCACCGCCTCCAGCGAAGGGGGGTCGGGCGCGGCGAACACCAGCACCGCGTCGCCCTCCTCGTACAAAACGCGGTCGTTGGTCGAAGCGAAGGCGAAGGGCGCGTCCGGCCAACGCGCCTTGAGAAGCGCCGCGCAGCCGGCATCCGGGAACACGGCTTTGACTCTCTCATCCGGCCCCAACTGCTCGGCGAGCTGCGTGACGTACTCCCTGGTGATCTCCCACACCTTGAGCTGGTCACCAGCCTCGGCCATGACGTTCCCCGAGATGGGGTCCCACAGCTCCGGGATGCGGAGCTCGACCAGATTACCCAGGGACCCCGCGCTGATGGCCTGCTCCGTGGCGACCGCCGCGGTCGCGACCGCGTCGAACAGGTTGTCAGGAAGTTCGTCGTCGTCGTGCGCGAGCTCGCCCTCATCGTTGACGCGGCCGAGAATCTCGAGCTTCGCGGGCGAGGGCGTCTCCGGCGCCTCGCCGGAGGCGTCACCGCCGGACGCGCCAGCGGCGTCCCCGATCTTCGTGAACTTGCCAGCGGCGACGCGCACGGAGCGCGCGGGGCGCGCGCGCGGGCAGCCGATCACGCGCGGCGCGAGGCACGACGCGAGGACCATCGAGGCGGGCATGACGCAGGCGACGATCGAGCTTCGATGCGCGCCAATGCGGTGGGGAATGGCCCTCGACGCTGTCTTGGAGGGGGATAAGAACTGTCGGATCCGCCAGTTGGCACGGCATTCGTAATACCGCTTCACACTTCGTATCGGTGACCAAAACGGCGTCAAATCGCGCTTCGGTGCCACTCCCTCCGCGCACTGGTCGGCTGCGGGCCGCTCGCGCATGAAGACGTGGTGGCAGTTCCCGAACGCGTCTCGAGTCTCGGACCTCGCCCGCTGGACCCTCGCGTCGTGCGGCGTGGCCACCGTCGCGTGGGCCTTCGTCGAGGGCGATCCCGTCTCCCCCGAAAAAAAGCGCGAAGCCGCGCCGGGACCGGCCGCTTCGCCAGAGGAGGTCGCCCGGTGGATGCGCCGCGCGTCCGCCGAGGGCACGGCGGGAGGCACGCTCGCGGCCGCGCTCGCGCAGGTCGGCCCGTGGGCGGCCGAGCAGACCGCCCGGGACAACGACGTCCCCGCGCGCGTGCCGCCTCGCGCGTGAGGTCCAGCAACGACGACCGACGCGCTACGGAACGCTCCCAGCTTGCTGAAAAAACGAAAAGAGCTTGTCGTCTCTTCGGCGCCCGCGTCCGAGAATCTCGATGACAAACGCCGCCGCCCCCGACGGCGTGCCTCCTCCTCTTCCCATGGACCCCGTGGAGCGCGTCTTCCCCGTCGCGCGCGTGTGCTCGGTGACCACCCCCGACGGCGCGGGCCACGGCATCCTCTGCACGCTCAAGGGCGCGCCGTGCGTGCTGACGCCCGCGCACGTTCTCGGCGCGGCGGAGGACGCGCCCGGCTGTTTCGACCAGCACGACGCGCGCGTCGCGGCGGCGCGGCGCGCGCGGGTGTTCGTGGCGCACCGCGCGGATCCGCTCGCGGCCGCGGCGACGGTGACGAGGCTGCGACTCCTGCCCGAGGTGTTCTTCGCGTTCAGCGCGGCGCCGGCGCCCGGGCGCCCGCCGGACGCCAACCGGATGGACTACGCGCTCGTCGCGTGCGACGCCGAACTTCCCGACGCGCCTATCGACGCGTCTTCGGACGTGGCGAGCGATGCGGTATCCGCGTCGAGGCGCGCGGACGCCAAAAAGCGCCTTCGCTCGATTTTGTTCACGCGCGCGCTGGAGGAGGCGCGGCCGAGCGAGACGTGCGAGCCCGGCGACGAACTGCACCTGGGCGCGTGCGACGGCGGAGCCGAGCGCGCGTCGGGCGTCGCCTGGCGCCGCGGCTTCGTCACCGCGCCGCCGCGTAACCCTAAACCGCGCGAGCCCCCTCCGGACACGCGCGAGCGCCTCTTCCGCACCACGCGCGTCTCGCTGCGGTACGACGCGCGCACGGCGAGCGGCGAGAGCGGCGCGGCGGTGACGAGCGCGCCGCGCCGCGCCCCCGGCGAGCTCGACGCCGACTTCGCGGCGCGCCGGAAAGCCGCGCACCTGGAGGGCGCGCGCGGGCGCGGCGCGCTGGTGGCCATGCACCGCGCGGGCGGCGACGGCGAGGATGGCGAGGGGGTGATGGTGTGTGAGATCCTGAAGGATGTCAAGGAAACGCTGGCCGTCGGGAAGGTGCGCGACGCCGCCGGCGAGGGGAACGCCGCGGTGGCGGTGGCGGAGCTCGCGCGCGAACCGCGCGCGGCGTCGCGCGGCGCGCGGAGCCGCGCCGCCGCCGCCGCCGCGGAGGTGGTGGCCTCGCTCCCGGAGCAGGCCGTGCAGGCGATGGCCTCCTGGATCGACCGGGGGGGGTACGTCGCGGTCGGGCCGGCGCGCGTCGCGGCGGCGGCGGAGGCGCTCGAACAGGCGCTGTGCGACTGGGTCGCGTTCGACCCCCGGTCCGCGCGGCTGGCGGCGGGCGCCGCGCACGCGCTCGGCGCGCTCGCGCGCGCGCGCATGCGCCCCGCGCGCGGCGGCGGCGCCGGGGACGCGTGCGTCGTCGAGACGCTGGACAGGCACTACGCGAACGAGGCGGTCCGCGAGAAGGCGCGGTGGGCGCACCGCGTGCGGAGCGCCGGGAAGGCTTGATGAGGTTTAAGTATTTTTATAATGTGGAAAATCCCTAACAAATCGATGATTTTCCTCGGCGACCGATCCGCCTTTCGCCTTCGTTCGCTGCGTCCGAGCGCACACAGGCGGTGCGCGCGAGAGTCGAGCGCGGTCGCGTGCCGCGGGCGAGATGCACGGCGGGTCTCTGCAAACTCGCGGAGGGGACTGGTTCGGGTCCCTGCCCTTGGGCACGAAGAGCGTTTTGCTGCTGAACGTTTGCCTGTACGTTTTGTGCGTGCTCTTCGGGTACGATGCGTTCCACGAGGTGTGCATGGCCCCCCACTGGGTGCTCCACCAGCTGCAGGTGTACCGCATCCTCACCGCGCCTCTGTTCCACGGCGGCATCATCCACCTGGCGTTCAACATGACCGCGTTCGTGCCGATGGCCTCCTCGCTCGAGCGCCTTCTAGGCAGCGTGCAGTTTTTGCACATCGTGTTTCTCTTCGTCGCGCTGTCGTCGTGCTTCCACGTCGCGCTCGCGGTCATCGCGGGCGCGTTTGGCTTCAACTCCATGCACGAGTGCGCCATCGGGTTCTCGGGGGTGGTGTTCGGCGTGATCGTCGTCGACACGCACCTGCAGATGGTCCCGCGACGGTCGGTGTTTGGCTTTTTCCAGGTGCCGAGCCAGTACTACCCCGTCTCGCTGCTGCTGTTCCTGCAGGTCATCATCCCCTCGGTGTCGTTCCTGGGGCACCTCGCCGGGTTGCTCGCGGGCTCGGCGTACGTCAGCGGGTACCTCAACCCGCTGCTGCTCCGGCAAACCACCGTCGCCGCGCTCGAGGGAAACGCGCACGCGGCGGCGATCGCGAGGAACCCGTCCTTCGTCGCCGGCGGCGCCTCCGCCGACGCCTCGCCCGGCGCCGGCGGCGCCGCGTTCCCCGCCATCTTCGGCGGCGGCGGCGGCGGCGCGGTGCTCACCGGCGGCGCGCAGAGCGGCGGGGACGCGCAGGCGAGCAGGTGGTGGCAGATGCCCACGTTCGCTCGGAGGGGCGCGCCGGACTCGCAGGAGGCGTTCGCGAACGGAAGGGCTCGGACGGCGCGGACGGCGCCGGAGCCGCCGGCGCCGGCGCGGCCGAAGCCGAACGCCGCCGCCGCCGCCGCCGCCGCCGCGGAGGCTCGCGCGGGAACCCGCGCCGCCGGCGCGAGCCTCCCGGCGCGTCGGGCGACCGAGCCTTCCCCTCCTTCTTCGCTGGGACGGGATGACGATGAGGAGGACGCCACGATGGAGTCCATGGAGACGGCGGCGACCTCCGCGATGACCTCCACCGCCGCCGCCGCCGCCGCGGCGGAGGCGGGGGCGGGGGCGGACGACCCGGCGCTGGACGCGCTGGCGGACATGGGGTTCGCGCGGGACCGCGCCAGGGCGGCGCTCGACGCCGCGGGGGGGGACATCGCGGGCGCCGTCGACGCGCTGTCGCACGCGTAGACGCGAGACGCCGCGAGACGACGCGCGAACGAGTGTTTCACTTTTTTGTAAAGTTTCAAAGATCCTACCAAACAAGTCTCGCTCAAAGCGAGTTTCGATAGACGGAGCCCTCGCTCCGCTCTCCCCCCCCCGACGCCCGGGGGGGCTCGCGCCGGCGCTCCGCGTCGCCGACTCGACATCGCGTCGAATCCGCGCGCGCAGAGGCGCGGCGCGCCGTAGCACCGTGGTGCTGTGCGTTCGACCCGCGCGGGTCGACGCGCGGCTCTGTGGCCGGTGAGAAGTGTGTGTGTCGCGGAGACCGAGCAAAGAAAGCGCGCGGGGAGCGTTCGCTCGACCCGCGCGCTTCGTCTTCACCGTCCCCGCTCGTCGTCTCTAATAGAATCGTTCGTTCGTCTTCGAACGACGCGACGCCGTCGCCGGCGCCGCGCGTCTCGAGGCTGCAAAAATGCTCGAGCGCGCGCGGCATCCAACCGGCGACCGTCGCGCGCGGTGGCTAGTTCCGGCGGCGCGCGAGCGGGCGGAATACCCTCGCGCGCCGCCGAAGTGCGTGCTGGTGTGGCCCCAAGCCGAGCGGCGGCACAGTGCCCCGACGCGCGGAGGCGAAGCACCGATGTCTTCGAAAAGCATCGACGCCTCGCCGCCGCGGCGGAGCTCGCCAACCCCCGTCGGCCGGGTCCGACCGTCGCTTTTTCTTCCCGAAAAAAGAAAAGCCGACGGCGCGAACCTCGCCGAGACCCCAAGTCGTGTGGTTGCTAATCCCAATCCCAATTCCCGATTCGGGGTTCCCCGTCGAACCCCGATGCGTTCCCCTAAGCCGCGTGCTCAGTTGCCCTCCTCCGCCGCCGCCGCCTTGAGCACGGCGAGCGCCTCCTGCACCTTGGCGCGCAGCGCGCCGTTGTCCTCGATGAGCAGGAGCACCTCGCCCTGGTCCATCTCCAGGAGCATGCCGGTGATCTTCGCCGCGCTCGCGGGCTCGATCTCGTCCACCATCGGGTACAGCGCCTCGCCGAGCAGCATGCGCGCCTGGTCGGGGGTGGCGCTGGGCAGCTGCTGCGCGAGCAGCGCCACCGGGTTGGCCTCCTCCGCCTGGGGGGGCGCGCCGCCGGGCAGGGGCGCCGGGGGCTGGTTCTGCACGGGGAAGCGCATGTTCTGGCGTCCCTGCCCGCGCCCGCCGCCCTGCCCGCCGCGGCCGCCGCGGCCGCGCTGCCCGGGCACGCCCTGGCGCTGGGGCATGGGCATGACGTACTGCATGCCCGGGCCGCCGGGGCCCATGGGTCCGCGGCCGGGCCCGCCGGGCGGCATCATCGGCATGCCGAAGCCGGGCTGCGGCTGCGGCGGGCCCATCACGCCGGGGGGGGGCTGGCCGTAGTACATGGGCGCGCCCGGGGGAGGCATACCGTAGGGGCCCATGTTGGGCATGCCCCCGGCAGCCACCGCCCTCTGCGCGAACTGCGCCTGCAGGCGCATGCGGCGGTCCTCCTTGCGCTGCGCGAGCGCCACGTACAGAGGCTTGTTGCCCGCCATCTTGCCGTTCATCTCAGTCACCGCGCGCGTCGCCTCGTCCGCGGAGGAGAACGCCACGAACGCGGAGCCGCGGCTGAGGGAGGAGAGACGGAGACGTTTCAGGGAGGAGAGGGGCAGGTGTCAGATACTCGAGCGCGGAGGACGCGCGCGAGACGTCGAGACGTCGAAAACCCTAAAAAACACGCGTGTCTCGAAAATTTTGCCGGAAAAAAACGCTCCGACACGCGGTGGCGCGTCTCCGATGGCGCGAATGGCGCGAGAATCGTGGTGTCGGAACGCGCGGCGGCGCGGCGCGCGCGACCTCGCGAGCTTCGGGAAACGCGCGGCGTTCGTTCGCGCGATACGTGGAGAACGCGGTTCGTCGGTCGGGAGGCGTACCTGGCGCCGGCGGTGTCGCGCATCACGCGGCAGGACGTGATGGTGCCGAACTCCGCGAAGAGCTCGCGGAGCTTCGCGTCGTCCACGGTGTCCTCCAGATTCTTGATGTAGAGGTTGGCGCCAGCCATCTTCTCCATGCGCTCGCGACGCTCGGCGTCGAACTTGGCCTTGAGCTCCGCCTCGCGCTCCGCCTTCTTCTGCGCGCGGCAAACGATCCACGCCTTGTCCTCAATCTTGTCGTACCCGTCGAGGTCCTCCACGGCTTTGCTCGCGGCTTCAGATTCCTCGAAGCACACAAAGCCGAAGCCCTTGGACTTGCCCTCGCCGTCCTTCATCACCACCACGGAGGTGAGCGTGCCGCACTTCTCGAACACCTCGCGGAGCATGTCCTCGGTGACGTTCTCGTGCAGGTTCTTGACGTACACGTTGTTGAACGTGCTCGGCCCGCCGCCGCGCTCGCCGCGGCGCTGGAAAGGTCCGACGTACACCTGCTTGTCGTTCATCAGCATGCCGTTCACCTTGCTGATGGCGCCGTCCGCAGCTTCCGCGGTGTCGAACTGCACGAAGCCGTACCCCTTGCTCTGGCCCTGGGAATCCGTCGCCACCTTGGCGGAGACGATGTTACCGAACTGCGCGAAGGTGTCGTACAGCGCCTTGTTGTCGATGTCCTTGTCGAGGTTCTTGATGAAGATGTTCCCGACGCCGGACTTGCGCAACGCGGGGTCGCGCTGCGAGTACATGATGCGGATGGGCTTGCCGTTCACCACCTGGAAGTTCAGGACGTCGATGGCGCGCGCGGCATCGGGGCCCTGCTGGAAGTTCACGTACGCGTACCCGAGCGAGCGGCGCGTGATGAGGTCGCGGCACACGCGGATGGACACCACCGGGCCGATGGTGGAGAAGAGCTCGTAGAGCTGCGCTTCCGTGCAGCTGGGCTCGAGGTCGCCGCAGTACAGGCTCGTCGCCGAGAGGTTCGACGCGGCGGGCGCCGTGGCGGCGGGGGGAGCGGCGGGGGCGGCGGGAGCAGAGGCCATCGTCTTAGTTGTTCTTTTTTTGGTTTTTTTTGGTGAGCTCTGAGCGACCGCGTGCGGCGTGCGTCAGCGAGAGAGGGATGCCGGCGCGGCCGCACGCGGCATTTCACGGATTGCGCCGTCGCGTCAAACAGTCCGCCGCCGGCGCGATTTCGGGCGGAGCTTTTTCGTTTTTCGTGACTGCCAAGTCGTTTCGTTTCTCGCGCAAAAATCGCGATGAACGTATCGCGACGTTTCGTTTGTGGCTCCGATGTTCCCGGTTGTCCCGCGCGCTTTCCAATCTCGCGCGCCGAAGCGGCGAGAAAGGCGCCGGCGCTGAAAACGTCGAGGAATGTTTTCGCTCGCCGCTCGAGCGCCCGACCGAGAACGGCCA
>Ga0181564_10001530_pt1:5000-20578 | contig 20578 bp, 17 predicted proteins | sample 011ome_24_FD_134512 | JGI IMG/M metagenome (GOLD analysis project Ga0181564, IMG submission 134512) | Coastal salt marsh microbial communities from the Groves Creek Marsh, Skidaway Island, Georgia - 011513CT metaG (megahit assembly) | ecosystem: Environmental > Aquatic > Marine >...
CGGTGAAATAGACTTGTCTGTGAAGATGCGGACTACCTGCACCTGGACAGAAAGACCCTATGAAGCTTTACTGTAGCCTGGAATTGGGTTCGGGCTCTTCTTGCGCAGCTTAGGTGGAAGGCGTTGAAAGAGAGCTTCCGGGTTCTCTGGAGCCACCAGTGAGATACCACTCTGGAAGAGCTAGAATTCTAATCTCGACCCCTTAGCGGGGCGTGTGACAGTTTCAGGTGGGCAGTTTGACTGGGGCGGTCGCCTCCTAAAAGGTAACGGAGGCGTGCAAAGGTTCCCTCCGGCTGGACGGAAATCAGCTGTAGAGTGTAAAGGCAGAAGGGAGCTTGACTGCGAGACCTACAAGTCGAGCAGGGACGAAAGTCGGCCTTAGTGATCCGACGGTGCCGTGTGGAAGGGCCGTCGCTCAACGGATAAAAGTTACTCTAGGGATAACAGGCTGATCTCCCCCAAGAGTTCACATCGACGGGGAGGTTTGGCACCTCGATGTCGGCTCGTCGCAACCTGGGGCGGAAGTACGTCCCAAGGGTTGGGCTGTTCGCCCATTAAAGCGGTACGTGAGCTGGGTTCAGAACGTCGTGAGACAGTTCGGTCCATATCCGGTGTAGGCGTTAGAGTATTGAGAGGATCTTTCCTTAGTACGAGAGGACCGGGAAGGACGCACCGCTGGTGTACCAGTTCTTGCGCCAGCAGGAAACGCTGGGTAGCCAAGTGCGGAGCGGATAACTGCTGAAAGCATCTAAGTAGGAAGCCCACCTCAAGATGAGTACTCTCTGAGGTCACGGCAAGACGAGCCGTTGATAGGTATCAGGTGTAAAGTCAGCAATGGCAAAGCCGAGATATACTAACAGACCGTATGACTTTGACCTATAGATCTCTCTTCCCTCATATGAGGGAAGAGATAGATCATTTCCTGGTGTCCATGGCCCAATGGAACCACACCAATCCATCTCGAACTTGGTGGTGAAACGTTGGAGCGGCGAAGATACTTTGGGGGGGACTCCACGGGACAATAGCTCGATGCCAGGAACAAAAACATGAATCAAGGGCTTGTAGCTCAGTGGACTAGAGCACGTGGCTACGAACCACGGTGTCGGGGGTTCGAATCCCTCCTTGCCCGTTGTACGCGTTCAATCCAAACCCTTCAAATTATATTAGATCTTAAAGTCTTAAAGATTGCCACTACAATCTTTCTAGATCAATCTAGACCATCAGCTATATCCGATATATCCCAGCGCTACATGCCTCTAGTTTCTGGTTTTGATTTAGCTCTTTCTGTTGTATATAGATCGGTCATCATTAATTTATCGTACACCCCCCCCGGGGGGGGCATCGCACACCCGGGGGCCAATTTAAGAGCCCCTTGAGAAGGAGGCTCTTACGAAATTAAGCTGGAGCCAAAGTGTTAACCATTTGATGCCATCCAATTTCTTTAAGTTTCATATTTCTCATGATAGGACGTAATACCAGTGTTGCTAACTCACCCGCATTAGCAAAACCATGAATTTGTGAAAAAGTAAATTCTACAGACCACTTGGTTGAAATACCTCGTGCTTCTAAAGGATTGGCGTGAGCCATACCTGTGATCACAATATCGGGCTGCATAGCATGAATACGGTGCATCTGATAATAATTATCAGGTTTCTCAACAATACGTGGTAAGAAACTTTGATTTTTATTACAGTTGCGTTCTAAAAAGTTAATTTCTGGCCCTTGAAAACGTCGGTCTACATAAGGAACCCCAACTTCAAGAATTTGCATACGGCATGCTGATAAGAATCTCGCAATTGAGACTTCCAATAAATTATCTCCCATGAAAAAGATAGACTTATTATTTAGAAACGTCACATGATCTTCTAAGCTTGCCCAAATCTTTTGTTCGCGTGCTTCTAAATCTGCTTGGGGAGTATGGTTCAGATGATTGAGGATTGATTCAACCCACGCACGTGTTCCATCAGGTCCAATTGGAAATGGTGAGTAGATTACATGACATTTCTTACGTCGTGAGAATGCTAAAGCAGTACGACTTAAAAAAGGATTCACACCAGAAACATAGACATCTTTCCCAACAGCTGGAAGATCTGCATGACGTGCACTTGGCAACCACCCTGCAGGAGAGATACCTTGTTGATTCAATTCAGAATCCAATTGGCTCACAATGGTTGCAGCAACCGATCCAAATAATACCAATGGAGGGTGCTGAGCTTGAGGATCGGTAGTATTTGGTAGAGGAGGGCAAAAATCTACCATACTGGCCAATACATTATCTTCTCCTTGTGTAAAGGCATAATCAAGACCATTGGCTCTAGCAACCAGAATAGGAATTTGCAATTCTCGTTCTAGAATTGGTGCCATACCCTCAAGATCCATCTTGATTACTTCTGTTGTACAAGTTCCAATCCAAACAATAAAACTTGGGTTTCGGTCTTCTTTAATTTCCCAACAGAGACGTTTTAAGTCTTGCTGGGGATTAATTTGAGCGGTAATATCGCCTTCTTCAAGTTCTGCCATAGCATAACGGGGTTCAGCAAAAATCATTACCCCGAGAGAGTTTTGTAGAAAGTATCCACATGTTTTCGTTCCAATCACTAGAAAGAAACTATCCTCTACTTTCTGGTAGAGCCATGAAACACAGCTAATAGGGCAAAATGTATGATAATTGCCAGTTTCGCACTCAATCTTAATATCTTGTGCACCCGGTATAGTCATTTGTGTCATAACGATTGTGCTCCTAAACCATTACAAAATCCATATCTTCTGAAGATTCTACTTCTTCTAATGCACCTGGATTCAAATAGAATTCACTCAAGAGACTGAAGAGTTCACGATCAGGTACTTCTCGTGGGACAACTCCTTCTGGCTCACATAATAGTTGATCAGCAATATTAAGATAGAATTCACATACATATTGAAGACTTGGTTCACCTTCAGCCATTTCAAACAATGTTTTACCTTTAACACGTGAAACACGAATGTCTTCAATCAGCGGTAAGACTTCTAATACTGGCATTGGACATGCTTCTACGTATTTATCAATCAAATCTCGCTTTGAAGTACGATTTCCTACTAAACCTGCCAATCGGAGAGGATGTGTGCGAGATTTCTCACGTACAGAAGCTGCAATTCGGTTTGCTGCGAAGAGAGCATCAAATCCATTATCTGTTACGATCAGACAGTAATCTGCATAGTTTAATGGTGCGGCAAATCCACCACATACAACATCCCCAAGAACATCAAACAAGATTACATCATACTCATAAAAGGCATTTAGTTCTTTCAAGAGTTTGACTGTCTCACCAACAACATATCCACCACAACCAGCACCTGCTGGAGGTCCTCCTGCTTCTACACAATCAACTCCACCATATCCCTGGTAGATGACATCTTCAGGCCAAACATCTTCATAGTGATAATCTTTGCTCTGAAGAGTGTCAATAATTGTAGGAATTAAGAACCCTGTTAGCGTAAAAGTACTATCGTGTTTAGGGTCACATCCAATTTGTAATACTTTTTTGCCTCTTTTTTGAAGAGCCACGCTAATATTACAACTTGTCGTTGACTTACCGATACCACCTTTACCGTATACTGCCATCTTCATAGACGTATTTTCCTTAAGATTTCTATATAGGAGGGCCCATTCAATGGATGGACCTTACTAGATAGGATAGGTCTGATTGATGTAATTGTCAAATCTAAATGGATATCTGAGTTTATTAAACTCAGATATCCATTCAAATGCATTAATATTTAAATTAGAATGCCAAGGTTACCAAATAAATCATGAATTAATGTATCTGTTGTTGCACGATATAGCTGAGATGCCATAGTCGGGAATAAACCGATTCCAATAATAGGAATAAGTAGTGCAGTAATTACAAAGATTTCACGTGGCCCCGCATCAATAAAGCGTTCTTGTGCATTAGGTAGTGCCCATGCTCCATCACTTTGTAGAGTTCGAGGACCGTAGAAAACTTGTCTTAGCATCGAAAGCAAATAGATTGGAGTTAAAATAATTCCCACTGCTTCTAAGAAAGTCATAATTACACGAAATTCTGGAGAATACACTGGACTTGTGACCAATCCTAAGAATACTAATAGTTCTGCAAAAAATCCACTCATGCCTGGCAATGCAAGTGATGCCATAGAACAAGCTGTCATCATGGCGAAAATTTTAGGCATGTACTGAGCGATGCCGCCAAGCTCTTCAAGGATAAGAGTACGAGTACGGTCGTAGGTCGTTCCTGCCAAGAAGAATAAACTTGCTCCAATCAAACCATGAGAGATCATTTGTAGCATTGCGCCATTTAATCCTGCATCTGTTAACGATGCAATTCCGATTAAAACAAATCCCATGTGAGAAACTGATGAATAAGCAATCTTTCGCTTTAAGTTTCTTTGAGCTAAGGAAGTGAGGGCTGCATACAGAATATTAATAATTCCTACTGCAATAAGCCATGGTGCGAATTTTGCATGAGCATGCGGTAACATTTGCATATTGAAACGAATCAATGCATAACCACCCATTTTCAACAAAATACCAGCTAGCAACATACAGGTCGAGTAATGCGCTTCTCCATGAGTATCTGGAAGCCAAGTATGTACTGGAAATGCTGGTAATTTAACACCATATGCAATCAAGAACCCACTATATAGCAAAATTTCCAGTCCAATTGGATACTGCTTCGCAGCTAGATCTGTAAATAGGAAACTAATTTCTTGGTCTCCATAGAAACCCATTGTAAGCCCAGCAATCAAAATAAAAATTGATCCTAAAGCCGTGTAAAGAATGAACTTAGTTGCGGAGTAGAGACGACGTTTTCCTCCCCAAATTGCAACCAGCATATAAACCGGAATCAATTCCAACTCCCACATTAAGAAGAAAAGAAGTAAATCTTGCGATGCAAATACACCCATTTGTCCACTATACATCGCCAACATCAATGCATAGAAAAGTCGTGGATTTTTAGTTACAGGCCAAGCAGCCAAGGTAGCAAGAGTCGTAATAAACCCCGTCAAAAGTAGCAAAGGCATGGATAAACCATCTGCTCCTAAAGCCCAATGTAAATTTAGTGCGCCAATCCAAGTATAGTCTTCAAATAGCTGAAGACCGGGTTCATCAAGGTTGTAGTGATATCCAAACGCATAAGCTAGTAGAGCTAAATCTACTAAGCTTACTGCAAGAGCGTACCATCGAACTGTTTTCCCTTGCTCATCCGGGATAAACGGGATGAAGAGAGCTCCCACAAGAGGGAGCAGAACGATAGTGGTTAGCCAAGGAAATTGTGTCATGATACAAATAAGTTCCAAATACTAGTCTCTCGAAGGCTCCCTAGAGCCACAAGGGATAGGGAGCCTTTGAGATGCCAGAAGCAAATTAATATGCCAGTCCCATTGAACGTGTTGTCTCAGAGCCTAGATACACTCGTACGCTCAAGAAATCAGTCGGGCAAGCAGATTCACAACGCTTACAACCTACACAGTCTTCTACGCGTGGTGCAGAAGCGATTTGGTTCGCTTTACAACCGTCCCAAGGGACCATTTCTAGTACATCTGTTGGACATGCACGTACACACTGAGTACAGCCAATGCAAGTATCATAGATTTTAACAGCATGCGACATAATAAACCCAACTCCAGGGAATAGGCAAGAATGGTTTAAGGATTCCCCCCTATTGTACCTTAGAAAGAACGAACTGACACAAGAGAAGGAACGCCTCTGAAGAGTTGAATTTCATGGCTTGATAGTTTACCATGCATTCATCTTATAGGTGAAATATTCTAAAGAATGTATTTTTTGAGAATCTATCTAATCAGAATCTTTGTTTTATAAAAGGGAAAATTTACTCTATGGAAGGTTGGTTAGTTAATTTGTCTTTTGGAACTCTTTTGCTTTTAATGTTAAGTTCATGGGGTTCTTTAGCATTTAGTGCAGATTTTGCCAATAAGCCTACACCACGGTTATTGAAAGTGGGATTATGGATTGCAAATCTTGGATTAACAGCTAGTTTGTCTCTGCGTTGGTGGAACACAGGTCATTTTCCTTTAAGTAATCTATATGAATCATTACTTTTCTTAGGGTGGGGGCTTACAGCAATTCAAGTACGTGCTATTACACTTCCAGGAGGTCCTTGGTTAATGGCAATTCTTTCCCCAATGGGTATGTTAGTAACTGCCTTTGCTACGTTAAGTTTGCCATCTGAAATGCAAGAAGCCGCCCCCTTGGTGCCTGCACTACGTTCTAATTGGCTCATGATGCATGTAACTGTAATGATGTGTAGTTATGCAACTCTTCTAGCAGGATCTTTGATGGCTGTGACGTTTTTAGTTGTCACAAGAGGACGTACTGTAGCCCTACAAGGTAGCTCACTTGGAACTGATACATCCTCTGACTCATCGGATCCCACTCTTCCTTTGGCACGTCAACTTGATAATTTAAGTTATCGCACACTAGGTATTGGTTTTCCATTATTAACAATTGGTATTATCTCAGGAGCAGTATGGGCCAACGAAGCATGGGGGTCGTATTGGAGCTGGGATCCTAAAGAAACTTGGGCTCTAATTACATGGGCAGTATATGCTATTTATCTCCACACACGTATTACAAGAGGCTGGCAAGGTAAAGGGCCAGCAATTGTGGCTTCATTTGGTTTCGTAGTTGTATGGATCTGCTATCTTGGAGTAAATCTACTTGGTAAAGGACTACATAGTTATGGTTGGCTGGTAGGTAACTAACTCTAATAAAAACACTATCTCCTCAGGTAGGACTTGAACCTACGACAAATCGGTTAACAGCCGATCGCTCTACCACTGAGCTACTGAGGAATCTTTAGATACATTTCTATGATAGCGCGAATTCCTCATCCTATCAACCCTTTGGAGGATCTCTTGTGGTAATTTTTCGACAGATTTGGTTTTTATTGCAACATGTATATGACACATGGATTGTGCCATTAGGTCGTTATCTTTATCCGATGACAGATCCTCAGGTGCGGTATTGGCCACCACTTGCAAGATGGGTACAATGGATCACATTTTTATGGCTTGCTGTAGGACTATGGGTATTACTATCGGCATCATATCCTTCAGGAGAACTAGAATTCGGTGATGGTCTTTACTATGTAAGACGCCAATTAATTTGGGTATGTATAGGATTATGGGGATTTCACCGCATTGTGCATCAACCCCTTCAAGACTCACTAGAAATTAGTCGATGGGGACTAGGAGTTACGTGGCTAAGTATTTTATTTACATTACTTCAAGGTGTGGTAATCAATGGGTCTAGTCGTTGGTTAGCTATAGGACCTATATTATTTCAACCCTCTGAATGGGCAAAACCTTTTTTAATTCTCGAAGCAGCTCTTTTATTTGGCACGTGGTCTCGTAAAAGTTTACGAGACCAAGTCATTGGTCTAAGTATTTTTGGATCTATGGTGGTAGGAATTTTAATACAACCAAATCTTTCCACTGCTGGTCTATGTGGCACATTACTTTGGATGATGGGATGGGCGGCAGGTTTATCACGTGCTGGCCTATTAGCTATTGGGCTAATAGGCGGCAGCATGGGAATTATCAGCATAAGTTTAAGAGAATATCAGCGTAATCGTGTGATTTCTTTCTTGAATCCATGGCAATATTCAACTGATGAAGGATATCAATTAGTACAAAGTCTTCTTGCAGTAGGGTCTGGTGGCTTACAAGGAAAAGGGTGGGGCATGTCTCACCAAAAACTTTTCTTTCTACCTATTCAATATACCGATTTTATTTTTTCTGTATTTGCAGAAGAAACAGGACTTATAGGGGGTCTTCTTTTATTACTACTTTTAACGATTTATTGTGTTTTGGGTTTATTAATTAGTCGTGAAAGTCAGAATCCTGTACATCGTTTAATTGCATTTGGCAGTGTTGTATTACTTGTTGAACAATCACTATTAAATATTGGAGTGGCTATTGGATTGTTACCAACTACAGGTTTGCCATTACCATTTTTTAGTTATGGAGGAAATTCAATTGTAGCTAGTTTGTGGGTTTCGGGCTTGTTAATTCGCGTTGCAAGAGAAAACTCACCCGATTCTATTTAATTGTTTCTATCCTCCACCTTGAAGGTTTTAAGGTGGAGGATCAATGATTAAAGAGACTCCAAGTCTGAACCTAAAAAGAATTCTTGAATACGCTGAAACACTCCTTTATAAGGAGAAGCTAAATCAATCATATAATCTTGCTTTCCGATCAAGCGACGTGCAGAGTTCTCAAAAGCAATCCCCGATAATGTTAGTTTTTTCTTGAGAACTAATGGTTCACCTCGATTTGTTGCAATGATTACATTGGGATCTTCAGGAATAGCCCCTAACAATGGTACACCAAGCATTTCTTGCACATCTCTTACGGACATCATGTCATTTTTCTTAATCATGTCAGGACGTACACGGTTCACCAGAAGTTTGACATTAAAAATACCATTTGCTTCTAAGAGGCCAGCTACACGATCAGCATCACGAATGGCAGTAATTTCAGGTGTCGCCACAATAACAGCCTCTTCAGCTGCAGCAATTGCATTCACGAAGCCTACATCAATTCCTGCTGGACAGTCAATTAGAATATATTGATAGCCGCGTGCTCGAATTGAATCGATCAACATAATCATATTGTTACGCGTAATATTGTAACGCTGACGATTTTTAGAAATAGATAGCACAGCTAGATTCTTCCAGCGTTTATCACGAATAAGAGCCTGGTCAAGTCGACATTGACCATCTAAAACTTCCATTGCTGTATAGAGGACACGATTTTCAAGGCCTAGTAAAAGATCCAGATTTCGCAATCCAATATCTGCATCAACTAAAGCAACGCGATATCCAAGTCGTGCAATTGACATACCAAGATTGGCTGTTGTAGTTGTTTTTCCCACCCCTCCCTTTCCAGAGGTCACGACAATTGTGCGAGTTCCAGAGACATCTACTGGGCTTTTGAGACCGAGTGGCTCTTGTTCGGGTCCTAATTCAAGTAGAGCTTGATTCCCCATTCAGACACCTCCTTAGTTTTGGATTGACTCTTTGTCTCATTTTACCACGCAGGATAGGAGGGGGAGGGGGAGCTTATTTTATAAAAGCAACCAGCCAGCCAAACCAAGAATTCCCACTCCCGTTAAAAGAAGGTAAGATTGGGTGCGACCAGTTTCAAGATATTTGAGAGTTTCACCACTCAAGAGTGTTGCAAAACCAGTTGTATTAACAGTTCCATCAATGATTCTTTGATCAACTTGAAGTAAGGAATCGGCTAGGTCACGAGTTCCTCCTACAAAGACATTATTATAAAATTCATCAATGTACCATTTTGAAGAAGATAAACTTTGTAGTGGTTTAAGCCATGCACTCTGTAAAAATCCTTGGAATTTCTTTTCTCGATATAGTAAGGATGCTACCGTTAAACCAATTAAGGCAATTCCTACAGAGCTACCTGCCGTACTGAAAAATTCTTCGAAGTCTACTTCTAATCCGTCCCATGTCCCAGGAGGATGGACTAATTCATCAAAATATGGTGTCCAAGGAGTACCTAGTGCACCAATCAAAATTGTTGGAATGGTTAAGATCATCAGGGGTGTTACCATACCACGACCGGATTCTTTTGGAAGATTTGTAGGGTTTGGTGCACGCAATTCACCCTCAAAGGTCAAGAAATAAATTCTAAACATATAGAAACTAGTCATACCTGCTGTAAGCCATGCGATTAGCCAACAAGCAGGATGAGAGGCCAATGTTTCTCCTAGAATTGCATCTTTTGACCAGAAACATGCGAACGGTGGGAATCCACAAATGGATAATGTACCAATAAGGAATGTTGTTCCTGTAATTGGCATATAGCGACGCATGCCTCCCATCAAATGCATGTTTTGGTTTTTAGCAGGATCCATACCTACTACACCTTCCATACCATGAATCACAGATCCAGATCCCAAGAACAAAAGGGCTTTGGAGTATGCATGTGTAATCAAATGGAACAGGCTCGCGCTGTAAGCTCCTACACCCATACCCATCATCATGTATCCTAGCTGAGACATAGTTGAGTATGCTAAGCCTTTTTTGAGATCCGTTTGCGTTAATGCAATTGTTGCCCCTAGGAAAGCTGTGATTGTACCAGTCCAAGCAATCGTATCCATCAAGACAGGGAACTGATGGAAGATTGGAAACATGCGTGCAACCAAAAAGATTCCAGCAGCAACCATTGTTGCAGCATGAATCAAGGCAGAGATTGGCGTTGGTCCTTCCATGGCATCTGGTAGCCAAACATGAAGTGGGAATTGTGCAGATTTTGCAACTGGTCCCAAGAAAACCAAACCACATACTAGACATGCAAATCCTCTTCCTTCTGGATATTGAATAAGCCAATCGCCTAAACGATCTGACATTGTGGCAAATTCGAAGGAGCCAGTAATTGCATACAAACCGAGAATACCCAGGAGCAATCCAAAATCTCCTACACGGTTCGTTACGAAAGCTTTTTGACAAGCATCCGCTGCACTAGGGCGTGTGAACCAAAATCCAATCAATAGGTATGAACACATACCCACAAGTTCCCAAAAGGCATAAACTTGAACAAGATTTGGGCTTAAAACAAGTCCTAACATTGAAACAGTAAAAAGACTTAGATAAGCGAAAAAGCGTACATAGCCAGCATCATACTCCATGTAAGTATCGCTGTAGATCATGACCAAAAGTGCAACACTTGTAACCAATACAAGCATTACACTTGTCAATGGATCGACCCAGTATCCAACTTCAAGCTGGAATTGGTCTGTAACCATCCATTCCAGTAGCCAACGTGCGGATGGCGCACCTTGTAATTGATTTACAAAAATTAGAATTGCCAAACAGAAAGCTAGTCCCATAGCACCAATGGCAATAAATGCAAGAGGACGTCGTATCGCAAGAGTTGCTTCACGGACACTAATGAGTCCTACGCTACTAATAAGACACGCAATCAACGGGAGGGTTGGGATCAGCCAGACATATTGAGTTATTGATTCCATAAGATACCTCGCAGACAGGAAACAAGGTCTGTTTCTGGCTTTAAAGCCAGAAACAGACGGTCTTGTTATCCAGTATAGTCGTAACCTGCTTCGAAGGCATCCTTTTATATAGCAGTCTGCGGTATAATGGGACTGAACCTTGATCCTCACTTGAATCATCTTCAGTCCTGGAGGTCTAGATGCTTGAAACAAAAACTGATCCTATGATCGTTTCGATGGGACCACACCATCCTTCGATGCATGGGGTCTTACGACTAATTGTTACGCTTGATGGAGAAGATGTACTCGATTGTGAACCTGTTGTTGGATATTTACACCGCGGCATGGAGAAAATTGCAGAACATCGTACTGTCATTCAATATCTCCCTTACGTAACGCGATGGGATTACCTCGCGACTATGTTTACTGAAGCTGTTACAGTCAATGCGCCAGAGCGCCTTGCCAATATCGAAGTACCAAAACGTGCAAGTTACTTGCGTGTAATTATGCTAGAGCTCAGCCGAATTGCAAGCCATCTTTTGTGGCTTGGGCCTTTTATGGCTGACATTGGTGCTCAAACTCCTTTCTTCTATATCTTGCGTGAACGTGAGATGATTTATGATCTCTTAGAAGCAGCTACTGGTATGCGTATGATGCATAACTACTTCCGAGTAGGTGGTGTTGCAGCAGATTTGCCTTATGGTTGGGTTGATAAGAGTTTAGATTTTTGTGAATATTTTCTTCCAAAAATTGATGAATATGAAGCTTTAATCACTCGTAACCCTATCTTCTTGAAACGTGTTCAGAATGTAGGAAACATTTCCCGCGAAGAAGCAATTCAATGGGGCCTATCCGGACCTATGTTGAGAGCTTCGGGCGTTAAATGGGATCTTCGTAAAGTTGATCGATATGAATGTTACGATGAAATTGCCTGGTCAGTTGCTTCTGAACGTGAAGGCGATAGCTTAGCTCGTTACCTTGTGCGAATGCAAGAGATGCGAGAATCCACAAAGATTGTCCAACAAGCGTTGAAAGCCATTCCAGGCGGTCCTTACGAAAACCTAGAAGCACGTCGTCTGCGGGAAGGGCGTACTTCTAGCTGGAATGAATTTGAATATCAATTCGTTGGTAAGAAACCTTCCCCAACTTTTAAAATGCCACACCAGGAACATTATGTACGTGTTGAAGCACCAAAAGGAGAACTAGGAGTTTTCTTGATGGGTGATGATCATGTATTCCCGTGGCGCTGGAAAATTCGTCCGCCTGGGTTTATTAATGTGCAAATTCTTCCAACACTTGTCCAAGGCATGAAGTTGGCTGATATTATGACCATTCTTGGCTCCATTGACATTATCATGGGGGAGGTTGACCGCTAATGAGTTCTGTAGATTTACAAGGTGGTTGGATTAGCCTTGGAGAAGGACTAGGTCTTTCTCCAGATCTAATGTATGCAGTATGGGTGCCTATCCCAATTATTACAATCGTCATTGCCGCAACTTTGGGGGTTTTGGTAATTGTATGGCTAGAAAGAAAAATTTCTGCTGGTGCTCAGCAACGAATTGGACCTGAGTATGCTGGACCTCTGGGACTTCTTCAGCCTTTGGCTGATGGTCTAAAATTGGTCTTTAAAGAAGATATTATTCCTGCTAAAGCAGACAAAGTGTTATTTACCTTAGGGCCTGCAATTGTTGTTGTGCCTGTCTTCTTGGCATATCTAGTTGTACCATTTGGGCCTAATCTCATGATTTCAAATCTTGGGATTGGAACATTTTTTTGGTTAGCTACTTCAAGTGTGGCGCCAATCGGTCTTTTGATGTCGGGTTATGGATCCAACAATAAGTACTCTTTTTTGGGAGGACTACGTGCAGCTGCCCAAGCTATTTCATATGAAATTCCTTTAGCGCTATGTGTTCTCGCAGTTGCATTATTGGCCGACTCTCTACGAACTGTAGAGATTGTACAAGAACAAGCATATGGAGGTATTTTAGGGTGGAATGTATGGCGCCAACCAATTGGTTTTGTCGCTTTCTTAATCGCAGCACTTGCCGAGTGTGAGCGACTTCCATTTGACCTTCCAGAAGCCGAAGAAGAATTGGTTGCAGGTTACCAAACTGAATATACTGGAATGAAATTTGGTCTTTTTTATGTAGGGTCCTACGTAAATCTACTAGTTTCTGGCCTATGGGTAACTATTCTTTATCTAGGGGGATGGCATGCACCTATTCCTTTCGATTTGCCTAATTCAGCAGGTTGGGAAGTCGTAGGAGGTTTTGGAGCAATTTTTTGGACTTTGCTCAAAACTTATAGCTTCCTATTTGCTGCCATTCTCACTCGTTGGACACTACCTCGTGTTCGTATTGACCAGTTACTAAATTTAGGGTGGAAGTTTTTGCTTCCATTAGCACTTGGAAACTTGTTGCTAACTGCTCTACTGAAATTACTATTTATTTAAGAAACGACGATGTTTAATTTTTTACAAAGTATTCAAACTTATCGTCGGGAAACTACACAAGCTGCACAATATATTGGACAAGGCTTTCGTGTAACATTTGATCACATGAGCCGCCGCCCTGTGACAATCCATTATCCCTACGAGAAGCTTATTCCCGCAGAGCGATTTCGTGGGCGCATCCATTTTGAATTTGATAAATGTATTGCCTGCGAAGTATGTGTACGTGTTTGTCCAATCAATCTTCCTGTCGTAGACTGGGAGTTTCAAAAGTCTGTTAAAAAGAAACAACTTCGTAGTTACTCAATTGACTTCGGAGTTTGTATCTTTTGTGGAAATTGTGTTGAATACTGTCCAACTAATTGTCTATCTATGACAGAAGAATATGAACTCTCTGTTTATGATCGCCATGAATTGAATTATGATCATGTGGCTCTTGGGCGTCTTCCTAGTAGTGCAGCAGATGACCCAATGGTATTACCTGTACAAGGATTTGGGTATCTGCCAGCAGGCCAGATAGAACGTTCTGAAACATGCTATCGTGAGGAATCTGCCGATGACAATCTCTGAAACAACTCAAACACTGGTCACAAATGTTCTTGAAGTAGGAATTTTGACCGGTGCATTGGGAGTTATTTTGCTTCCATCTATTGTGTACGCAGCATTTCTATTGGGTGGAGTCCTTGGAGGTGTTGCATGCCTTTACATTCTACTCAACGCTGATTTTTTGGGCGCAGCACAACTATTGATCTATGTTGGTGCAATCAACATTTTGATTCTTTTTGCCATTATGTTGATTAATCCACAGACTGACTCCTCTCGAGAAGGTGCGTCTCGCCTAACTAGTGTAAGTGCCGCAGGTGTAAGTGGGTTACTAGCTGTAGGATTTCTACAAGTTATTCTTCAAACTCCATGGGCAACTCCTAGTATCCGAATTGAGGCTAATCCTCTACCCATCCTAGGTGGACACCTATTTGGTGATTTTTTGCTTCCATTTGAATTAATCTCTGTACTATTGTTAGTTGCCTTAATTGGAGCAATTGTATTAGCACGTCGTGAGACTCAATTTGGCACACTTGGACAAGACACTGACATGATTGCTAGACCTAAAGGAGAATCAAAATGATTTTAGAACCTTATCTACTGGTCGCAGCGAGTTTGTTTTGTATCGGTCTATACGGAATTTTAACAAGTCGAAATGTTGTGCGAGTTCTAATGTCTTTAGAACTTATGCTCAATGGAGTTAATTTAAACTTTGTTACATTTTCAAGCTTTTTAGATCCATATGAACTTAAAGGACAAGTCTTTGCGATTTTTGTAATGGCAATTGCTGCAGCAGAAGCTGCAATTGGCCTTGCCATTGTATTAGCAATTTATCGTAATCGTGATTCTGTTGATCTCGAAGAGTTTAACATTTTGAAATGGTAATTCTCATGGGGCCTTAGGGCCCCATAGAACACTATTTTCGATCTTAGGAGTTTGACTAATGGATACGCGTTTAAATGAATTAGTTCGGACAAAACTCTTACGGATTTCGCGAGAATGGCGTTTTACTAGTCGAATGTTACCCATTCTACTATTTTTAGTACTGCTCGGGTTTTCTGCAGGAAGTTTAGCCTCAACGACATTGCCAGATAACCGCTGGAGCGGATCTGTAATATTTGTCTTATTAGTATTATTTGAAACTATGAGTGCTCTTTACTATGGTCGAAAAGATACATTTGAGCGAGGAGGTCCAATTATTTGGTTGCAGTATACCAAACTGGGATTTATCTTGGGTCTCTTCGTTGATGCTTTTAAAGTTGGTAGTTAAGTAATCATATATTGGTAAGAGGATTTCTACTGTGAATATTTCAAATACTAATTCTCCAGAGGATTGGGAAGAAGGGTGGGAAGCTCCTATTTTTCAAGAAGAAGCGAAACCCTTTCCTGGTCGAGATCCTCATGGAGAAATGTTTTGGCCTAATTATCAAGAACGTCGTCGTAAACGTATTGCACAAATCCAATTACAACGTATAGGGGATATAATCGTACCGTTCGTTAGGCCAATAAGCTTTTTAGGATTGACGTTATGGATGCTAAAACAACCACTTGCTTCACCTCCGAAAATAGTACCTC
>Ga0181564_10001535_pt1 | contig 20544 bp, 36 predicted proteins | sample 011ome_24_FD_134512 | JGI IMG/M metagenome (GOLD analysis project Ga0181564, IMG submission 134512) | Coastal salt marsh microbial communities from the Groves Creek Marsh, Skidaway Island, Georgia - 011513CT metaG (megahit assembly) | ecosystem: Environmental > Aquatic > Marine > Intertidal...
AAAAAAGTCTTGACATTAGCCGAATTATGTGCTAGACTAGTGGTCTTTCCTTTGTGAAAAAAGTATAAGGAAATCAGTAGGTTATATCTTATTGATTTTTATGGATATTTTAAATATATCCGACTTGGAACCGCTCCGGAATTTCTGAACCACCCGCTCCGGAGCCAGGACCCGGTGGATTTTTTCTCTCTCAAACCGCCAAATCCGGAAGGAATTCTCTTCTCTATTCGCCGGATCCCGCTCTCAACCTCTCAATCTACTCTCAAGTCCAGGCTCAAGACTCGGCACCCGCTCATACGCATATACGCACATGTGTCTCTCTATGGCACCTCAACCCCCGGGGTGTGGCACCTCAGCTCCTCAGCTCGTGGCACCTGAACCTGCGACGGTTTGGCACCTCGTTTGGCACCTGGTTTGGCACCTGGTTTGGCACCTCGTTTGGCACCTCGTTTGGCACCTCGTTTGGCATTTACCTTGGCACCTCGTTTGGCATTTAGGACTTGACAGGCGTTGGCATCCGTGTTATAATAATAGGTATTGGTTCTGTTGCATAATTTCCGGAGCACATTTACCTACTTCCAGTTCCAACTCCTACCGAAATCCTATGTTCATGTCTAGTTTAAAACGAAACAATGTCTCTCTTTTCGCCTTAATACCGAAACATTGTCTCACCAATACTTAGCCTTACTCGGTACTATCCATCGTATTCCTCCTCTCGGATCTATACAATCTCCCTTATATCTGGGTATTAGATGTATATGGCAATGGGGAACCGTTTGTCCTGCTACTTTACCGTCATTGATTCCTATATTATAAGAGTCCGGACTATACAGATCATCCAATATATACTTAAAATCATCTAGTAAGTCTAACATATCTTTCCTTTCTTCCTTAGTAAGATCAAAGAAAGATGCTATATGATTTTTGGGTATTATAAGAGAATGTCCTTTACTAATAGGATACTTATCATATATCGCTACGGCGTTTCTATTCTCGTAATTATCACCTTTTTCTATTAGTTCACAGAAGGGACAACCTTTCATTCACTGTCCTTTGGTAATAGATTTGCCGTTTGGACGCTCTCTCGTTTTATCATATCTATGATTGATTCCGTGAGTTTTACTTCCTGTTTTAGCCAGAATACTTTTTGATTAAGGCGTTCCAACTCCTCCATGTAGAATTCTATCTCCTTTTCCTTTCTGAGCTTCTGTTCTATGACATCCGTTATGAGGATTATTTTCTTTTCTTCTTCGCTCACTTTAATCCTTGGTGCTTAGGAACTCAAATTCATGGTCGGTGATGTGGAGCTTTACTACATTATCATTATCAGAATGATCCACGAGAAAGTCTATCATCTTGACGATACCTTCCTTCTGGCCTGCTAGGAATGACATGACGCCACATCCTATCATGAGAAACAGAGTGATTCCATAGTACACATAGGAGACTTCGATTTCCATCAATCGTCTCCTTCTGGACTTAGGATGATTGTGTCTTCCGTCAAATCGCCGAGCGTGACCGTCAGAGGCTCTTCGAGATTAGTAGGAGTGATTGTGATACTGTCTGCTGTAATAGTATCTGTATTGTAAGATGATATAGAGATTACATCGTTTAGCGTTTCTGGAATATGTGCCACCGAGGACATGTTATCCGTTGAGATAGAGATGTTATGTACCTCGTCCATTGATATAGGACTGATGCTGATACCTGCTGACTGTTCTGCTAATCGTCCTGCGCTCCAGGGTGATGCAGGTGTGTTTGTTTCAACTGCTTCCATCTCTAGTAAACATCTTGCACGATCCCTGACCTCTGCCGTGACTGCATGTCCAAACTGTTCAGGGTCTAGCAGACTGCGTAAAAAATTATTGATTTCAACTTCGCTTCTCATAGTATTTCCTCGTAAAGTTCTTTAACAAAAATTCCGTCTACCATTTTTCCTTTTCGATCTTTGATATCATTGTAAGCAACATCCAAGCATTCCGTAATACTATAACCATTTCTCTCAGCTATATTTATTAGGACCACTATACAGTCTCCTATGTCATCCCGAATGTCTTGCTGCTTACAAACATTGTCCGAAAGCTCTCCGACTTCCTGAATCAGTTTGCATACCTGATCCTTGTCCGTAGCTCCCTCGATCAAATTCCTGTCACGGTGCCATTGCTTTATCAGCATTGTCTTGGACACCATGTCACTAGTTTCAATTGTCTCCATCATTTTTATCCTGTATAGTCTGAATCAGATCAAGGATCTGTTTGAGTTCCTCGGCGTCTTTTTCCGTGTCGATCTCTATCTCTATTTTAATTAGCATATATTATCCATCCTAAAAGGATCACCATAAACTTCTGTATAATTACTCCACACCACTCGTATCCAAGCGATGGCGTAGATGAAGGCAAGTGCAAGAATACCAGGTTGCCAGTTGATGTAGGCAGTGAAGAACCAGAAAGGCTCACCGAAAAGACCAATAACTCCTCCCTTTAATCTGTCTCTGGGCGACTGACTTGCCATAAAGTATAGCGAACCCATGCCGGTGCAAGTAATAACGAATTGCGAAAAATAATCAAGATACTGTACTGTCATCGGTAGCCCCACTTAATGTGACGATATACTTCTTCCCAGTTTCTCACTGGAATTGCGCTGCCTTGATAATCGATGTTATGTCCATGCGACATGAGAAGCGTATCCAGTCCCAGAGACACACCTAGATCAGCGTTGACCATCTTGTCCTCAATCCACACTGCACCGGGATATTCTTCTGCGGCTTTTGCCAATGCTTCATCCTTCGGTGCTCCACAGCCAAGACAGATTACCTTTTTGAAGGCATTTGAACCGAACAGTTTGTTAAGATTCTTTACCCGCAGTTTCTTGGCATATGGGTTCAGACTCAAGCTGGTAATCGCTATGAACCTGTACTGGTACTTTTCGTGTAGCTTTTTGATATAGTATTGTGCATCTCTCAGAGGAGGCAGAAAGCCTATCGCTGCTGACTCATTGAAAGTATGCACAAGTCTTCCTGCTTTACCACTAGACAGATCAAATGCCTTGTCTATGTAGTAAGAATTTTTATTCTGCAGGTCATGTCCCTGCGTTTCCATCCACTGAGTGAATGCAAATTCCCAATCGAGAACCACACCATCAATGTCGGTTAATATTATTTTATCCTGTCTTTGTCTTTTTGTATGCAATTGTCTTTATTCCGTGTATTTTTCGTTTCTCTATAATATCGTTTGTGAATTTGTTTTCTCTGCTCCAGTCCATCTTCTTCAGAGTTCTTGGACTCATAGTCTTAGCTAACTTGAGAGTGATGCCAAGTTCCTTCTTGATAAACTCCTTAGATAGAGCATGTTGTCCTTCCCATGCTTCGATCTCCCAAGGCTGATCTTTGTAAGGAAGTCCCGTCAAGTCCTCCCCATGCCATAGTTCAACTTTGCCTTCGGTTGTTAGTTCTCCTTTGAGATACTGCTTCATGTGAATACATTCATGAGCAATGAAGGTTATGTAATCGTACAGAGTACCTCTGCTATGGGATTCCAAATTAAATTCATTTTCATCAACGTACTCACAGAAGCCAGCAATATCATATTGAATGAGATTGTGAATCTTCAGATCAATCAGCAACTCTTCCTTTTCAGGAACAAGTTTTTTTACAAAGAACCTAATTGCATCTTCTCCTAGGTCTCTTTGCTTTGCTGTACCGCCTTCAACGGAAATCAATATCATGAATTGATGTCACCGAAATAAGTCGTATCGACTTGTCGGAACTGCTGATCACCAATCTTGATCTCTTTAGTCTTGCCGTTAGAACCAACCAGAACCTTAGTGCTGTGTGCAAAGCCCTCAGCGATTACATTGTGTGCCAGCATGTCAAACTTGATAAACTTATCACTAGATAGGATTTTACCAAGAGTAGTCTGCTTGTAGTTCTCAATATCACGCATAGTAGCCAGATTCACGAGTTTAGTATCGGCCACTAAATCATGACGATCCAGAGATAGTGCCATTTCTGCTCGTGAAAGCTGTGTGCCAACGCACGATGTAGTTGCTCTTACTGTTCGGTCGTACATAATAAGTCCTCACTCATATTGTCAATGAACCGTCATTATGACAGGTTATGAACCAAATGTCAAGCATTAATTTCAAATTTAGCCAGATTTCTTTCAATATTTGCACAAAATCTTTCGGCAGACTCTATATCCGTATTACTGCCGGAAGTGTAGTAGTTTTCGAGTGCCTGTTCGGCTGAAAATAGCATTTCAAGTAGCGTATCTTTTGTCATTGCTTGACTCCTTTATTAATTTGTACTACCATTGTATCAATTCCGAAGGCATATGTCAAGTTATAAATAGTATAAAACTTTCATTAGGAAATAATAATGGCAGATGATACTTCGTATGCAGAATCGGTTCAGGCACTTTTTTGTGCGGTGGCAGACTATCTAGGAAAACAAGAAGCCTCCACACTACTAGATGTAAAAAAATACGATTCCCCACAAGAACTGCTAGAAGAAAAGAAAATCGCAAAAGCTATTCCTTTGGCGTTTAAAAGAATTAATGCCCACTATGCAGGAGGAGCTAGATTTTCTCTAGATCAATTGATTGATTGGATCACGTTACCTAAAAATATAAAATGGTACAAGTCTACAATAATGATAGCTAATCAAATGATGAAAGAAATTAGTGCAATTGATAATGATTTTCGCTCTATAGAGTCTCCTAATTTTCAAAATCTATTTTATTTTAGAGGAGACGATGAGATTATGCAGAATATAGAAACTCTTTTTAAATATGCAAACAGCGAATCTCTTATCGCTGTTCGTGGTACGATGAAGTTTGGAGATGTAAACAAATGGAGTCCTGCCGACATATATTTTGGCAGCACAATTGCAAAGAACAGAATAAAAAAGGATCTTAAGGAGTATGCAACGCCAAAAGCAAAACAAGCATATTCCTTTACGCTGATGAATAGTATGATTGGAGAGTTAATAGATACAGGACAACTTTTACCTCTTTCACTCAAGCAAGCAGCAGGCTCAGTAACTATCAAAAAAGTAAATTTTGAAAGAACAGTCGAAGAAAAATATATTAATAGTTTAAAAATACAAGATGTGGTTTGGGAACCATACAAGGTATTGCCTTGGTCTAAGTTTTCAAAAATTCCAAAAACACAAAGAACTGCTAGAGATTTTAAAGTTAAGATTAAAGTAGGAGCCTTAACAGGTGTTATAAAATTTAGACACGATCCTTCTGGAGGTAAATTTCTAGCTGAATATGTGCCCGATAAAGGAAATGCAAGAGAAGGCCAAATAGGATCTGCAAAACTTTTATCAACTGTAATGAGTGTAGTAGACACAACTTCTGCTAACAAGTTCTTGATGGCATATCAAAAAGGTGAGATTAAATTTAAAGAAGAACAAAAAAAACTTAATCTCAAAAAGTCCACAATGCCAAAAGATCAGTTTGACCACGCTAGAGGAAACAATAGTGCAGTCAATATAATGAATGAAGTAGGCCCTATATTAAAGCAATTTTTTAGAGGAAGAAATGGAACTAAATTTTCTAAATTGGTATTTGAATACAGTACTTCTAGATCAGAAGCATCAGGAAAATTTGTAATCGCAAAATGAACAAGTCCTACTTTCTATTCAAGACCAAGGAAGGTCATTACATAGTTGAGAACAAAGATGTTCACAAGGTTCCTAAGCCTCGTGAGATGCTCACCCGTGCTGCTACAGTAGAAGCAGTGCGTGACTATGCCGCTAAGAATAGAATAGAGGTTGACATTGACAAAGCACGAGCAAAGTCTAAGCACACCGAAGAGACAAAACTAAAGATTGGTGCTGGTGTCAAGGCTAACCACGGACACAAAGACGGGCTTACTGAACAGCACAAAGACAAGATTAAAAAGACTATGACAGGTACACGCCAAGACTATATGAATCCTATGTACGGTAGAAAACATAAAGAATCTACTAGACAAAAGATGCATGAAGCGTGGAAGAAGAGAGTCAGAAAACGCTGGATTTGCGGACCCGAAGGAGCGTTCCTTGTTCCTAAGGATCAACCGTTGCCAGAAGGCTGGCAATTAGGTATGAAGTATGATAAGTATAGACCTGAGGATTAAAAGGTCAGTAACCAAAAAACACTTACAGACAAAAAAATAAATACTGAAGCTCTCATCACATAAAACCAAGTGGGAGTTTCATCTTTCCAAGAATATTTCTTTCTTTCCATGTTAAATCTTATACTCAAAATTATTGGTAGTATCGTTTTCACTAAGAAAGGTAGCACCATTACTAATATGAAATCTTTCAGCCATTCTAGTCTTAGGTGACAGTGTAACAATTCTGGGCTTCACTTCCTTGTGTTGATTAGCCTCTTTAACCATTTCAATTACTAAATTTACTATCCTTCTTCCTGCTCCAGGCGCATAAGACCAAACAGTGTAGGGAGATATAATATGCTCGTACCCTTCTTTGGCGTTTGATGTTAGCTCGTCTTCGGTAGTAGGAACCTTTCTTGTGTGAGCTACGCAAATGATTGCGTTGACTTTATCTTCATCTATTAGAGCATAGACTTCGCTGTTATAGGTAGTTCTAAACTCAGAATTAAGATGAGGACGAACCGGATCATCCTCAACATATAATTCCATTTGCTTTTCAGTAAATTTAGTTAAGATTTCCATTATATAATTCCTAAGATTTTTTTGAAACCTTCTTTGATTTGCTTGAAGCCTTCTTTTTTGCGGTCTTTTTTACGGGCTTGTTATACTCCTCTATACCAAGCAGAGGTAAACACTTCTCTAGCTTAGGGTATATTGTAAGTAAAGTACCATCTTTAACAGAAGTGAGAATCTTCGCTTCAGAGGAAATAATTCCTTCAAGAATATTCACCCACTGTTGTTCTCTCTTCCAGGGAGGAAGATTATTCATGTTGCTGTTAGGATCAATAAATTGTTTTACTCTACGCCATTCCAGTGTTAGCGTAGTCTCTCCCATACCATCAGGAATATCTTCTTCTATTTTAGTAGTTTCAGGAAGTCCTTCGGGAAGCCCCCAATCAGGTTTTTCTGCACCTACACCCATTCTTACAATAGGAACTATTGCCTGGTTTTTGGCTCCCCATTCCTTTAGTCGTTGTACTTGTCCTTCGGGCTTCTTCTCTTCAAAAACCCATTTGAAGCCTTCATTTATTTGTCTAAAATTATTATTCATTATATCAAACTCCTGAATAAAATAGAAACGTATTACTCAAAATACTTTTCGGACGCTTCTATTAAATCATCATATTCAGCAATTGCCTTTACTTCTTGTTCAATTGCTTCTATAATATCGCTATGCTCACCGATGCCTGCAGGATTTTTCAAATAAACTTCTACATTGGCTTTGTGTTTAGCTATATTTCCTCTTGCATACTCTTTAAATGCTTCTAATAATGTATCTCTCATTTTCATTTCAATCTCCTAAAAATCTTGTATTACGTCCATCAAACCTTTCATTTTATTCTTTATGAAAAAGTTTAATATTTGCGACCTGTCACCACCTTGTTGCTTGGTATAGCTATTTATGATGTTTTCTTTTATCTCTTTTGGAGTCTTAGAAAGATCAACCAACATTTGATTTCTGTTATAGCCGTGTGACATATCAGCAGTTATCCATTCTTCAGGCGGGGTGACTTTCCATTCAGCTAACAATGCTTTTCTTATCGCCTTCTGTCTGATACCGTCAACAAAAGAATTGTCTGGAGATAACATGTTAGGTACACCATCACCCTTGTCACCAGTAATTATATGTTCCATCAATACAGCGGCCGCTGGTTCTTTAATCTTGATCCACTTGTGCTGTGCTGGAGAGTACTGCTTGACATTACTCCACTTTTGTAATTGATTGAAGTCATGGTCTCCTGAGAGTATCAGAAAGGGTACAGGCTCTCCCTCATCAAATAGATTAGAAGATTCTCCCGCTGTTTGTGAATATTCTGCAAGTGTGCCTATAACATCATCTGCCTCTGCGCCTTCTACATCAATCACAGGATACGGGAAGAATTCATCAAGTTCATCACGAACCATATTTAATGCATCAAAAATAGCACCCCAATCGTACTGACTAGCTTCTCTTGCCTTTTTACGATGGCCCTTGTAGAAAGGAAAGACTTCACGGCGCCAGTAGCGCCTATTGTCACAGGCTATTACTATCTCGTCACCAAATTCATCTGAAAACTTGTTTTTGTATGAGCGTATTACATTCAAGATCATATGACGGAGTAGAGGCAGATTGACTTCAGTGTCTGCACCACCTCTACCAGCCATCTCTCCCATGAAAGATGCAATAGCTACTTGATTAAAATCAATAACTATAATACCTCACCCCCCGTGCCGGAACACTTTTAACCAAGTTCCTCATTATATGATCCTCAATATTACCATATCAGGTAGAAGCCGCTTTCTAGGAGCTAACTTCTTACCTCGTACAGTATCAACAAATTTATGTAACCCATTTTTTCTAGTCTTCATAAACCCTGGTACTTGTATGTCAGGCTTACGAAATGTTTTCTCATAAGACTTAGCATCAGAATAATTATGTATACTAGTTCCTTTCACGCCCAGAGTACCTTCGTAATCAGAAGCGTAAACACCTATCTTCTTTCGTTTGACATCATACACCCAAACTTCAGATGCTCCTATAATGTCTACGGGGTTGAGGCTCTTGATGTTAAGCTCTTTACACTCTGGTAAATATTTAAGTTTACGAACAAGTTTATTCTTGTCAGTAGGACGCTTTCTCCTAATCCTTACAATCTTTTTCGACTCTTTTGTAGCAAGTAAACTAGATTGTATGTTAGCAGCAAAATCAACTATTTTTTTAAGAAGAGGCAACTTAATATGAGAATACCCTTCAACCAATTGTTGATCCCAATCACCTAAATTTTTGTTGTTTCTTAGAGCCAGTACCTCACGATACTCACCTGCAAGAGTATCTACCTCTGTGTACGCTTTAGACAACTCAGGGGCAGATAACTTACTAGATTCAATTATACTATCTACCTTTACAGCATTTCCTGACATAATAAGTGAAAAAGAATCTTCAATTGCATCTAGAAAGTTAAGTAGATTCTGACGAACCACTGGTGCTTTGACTACAGTTTCACCTTTTTCAGTGATATGAGATTTGCCTTTCTCAACTAACTCATCTTTTAGATTTAGTAGATAAGTAGTATGTCCTTCTGTCATGTAACCCAACTTATTCCATATGTATCCATACTTAGCATAAGAATGCAGATTGGAGTCAGGAAGTTTGCTGATTACTGCAACGTCCTCGGCACTATAGTTTTCTTTCATCCATCTTTTGAGACTAGGAAGTCCTGCTTTATCCTGTATCTCATAGTGTACAAAATACTCACAACTTCGGAAAGCTAATTCACGATCAGCCTCTTCCGTATACTCCTTGTATTTTTTCCAATCAGGCTCTGGAAGAACATGAGTGCTTCTTTTACGCTTTGCCATTATAGTATTCCTTATTTTTAATCACAGTAGTAATTATAACAGCAAGAAACTTCATTGTCAAGCAATACTTTCTTCTTCCAGCAAATCAAGAATATTTTGTATTTGTATTGTTCCCTGGAAAGAAAGACCGAGATTCTCCCAAGTAATGGTAAAATCATCTACTTCATATCCATTCATTGAAAAGTCGGATAGCTCTTTTTTTGTTTTGAATTGAAAAACTTCGCCCATCTTTTTTTCCTCAGTGCAATTCTTTAGGTTCCTCTGTGCAATCAAGAGGTAAAATCTTGTCTCTAGATTCTGAAATAACATCTACCATGCTTTCAAACTCTTCAGGAGTCAGAGAAGTCTTGTAAATTCTAAGTGCAATTGATGCAAATATTCCAGCAATCATATGCGGTTCAACATTTAGATTGAAAATAATGTCCTCTGAAAATTTCAGAACCATACCTTGAATTTCTGTAAACAAATCCATTTCTTCTTCATTCATTACTTTTTCCTACTCATGATAATATATAATGTGACAGCAAAACCGAAGTAGCACATAGATAATATAAAAAATGAACCTACTAGCTCTTGGGCACTCATCCTAGGGACCGGACATATTCATTCTGTACAGTATAGCTAATTAGTTTATCAAACTTAATAGTTCTCCAGCCTTTGGCCTCTGTATCAAAAACAGTCAGGCAATCTTTATTCTTAGGTTTTTGAGTTCCCTTCGTGACCGGAACTAAATTAGGTTGTAAGGTACACTTCATAAATCGTAATGAGCCGTCAGCTTTTTCAAATTTTACTTCACATTCATGATGATTTAAAAAAGAAACCAAATCAGCTTGCCAAAGTTGATCATTTCTGTTGGGGTGGTATTTCATAATGTAACTCCTTTATATAATCACTAACATCAATTGTATTTTTAATTTCAGGTATCTCTAAACTATTTTCACCTACTACTCTTCTAATATTATATCTTTTTGACAAAAAAATTAAAGATTTTATCCACCTACCCCAACTAGAGGGAGGGGTTTGTTCACCATAAACTCTTCCTAACTTACAATCAAATCCTAACAAGTCTATCTGAGATGCGTCTAGTGCTGCTGCTAATTCAATGGCAGCGTTTCCACTACTATGATGATTCATAAAATCAGGTGCAAACCAATCTTTCTTAGGTTTCAGTCCTTGATTTGCAAGACTTTTAAATCTGTAACAAACAGGTCCTTCGTAATCACTTGAGTGCAATTGCTTTAGCATTTCATAATCAACGGCACAAATATAATCTAAAACCATCTCTTCATAGATTTCATTGCAGCCTATTTTCATGCCTGTTATCTTGCCAATAGGTATAGGCTTTCTTGATATGCCATTTCCTATTACAGTTATTTTCATGTTTCTTCTTTCTTTCCTCTTTTGTCAATCAACCATTCAAGTTTTCTTCGTACTCTTCTGTCCATCCTATTAACATGTTGCATATCATTTTCAGTTATTTCCATTTCACGATTTTCTGGTTCTTCTTCAATATTTTCTTCAACCGATTCTTCGGGTTTTAATAACTCAACTATTTCGGAAATCTCTGCTATCTCTTCCTCGACTTCATCTTCTTCTGCCGTTTCAAGATTGAAATCTTCGGACACTTCTAAGTCTTTTTCGGACATGAAAGCTATGCTCTCACCACGTCTCTGCTTCAAACTCATATTAGCTGCGACCACCAAAAGAATAGCCAATGGGTCAAAAACTAATATAAGTAATATTATCACAATCTGTACAGCCTTGTCAATAGTTTCTCTGTCTGAATTACCATAAATCATTTCGGCAATATATTTTATCGGACCGACTTCAACTTCTATGGCTAGCTGCTCCTGTTCGAGGAGAATTTTTTCTTCCGATAATTCATCAATCCTCTGGATTGCTTGATCTATCACAGAATTAAGCTGTAGGCGTTCGTCAGACTGTCTCTGTCGGACGGCAATTGATCCATCGTCACCTCGTATTCTGTCATAGTCAATCAATGTTTGCACAGCCTGATCCAGCTGACTAATGACGCTCTCAGCATCTGTGACAGCCCTCTGCTCGGATTCTATTCTCCTATCTATTCTCTGTACTAATAGGTCGTTATCGCCTGTCAGGACGCTATGCTCGAGGTGTGCTTTTGACAGGAACCCAAAGATTCCCAATGAAGTAATTATACTCAAGATAATCACTGCCGAGGTAAAATACACTCTGAGGAGGATATTTGTTGTTTTCCAATTACGATAAAGCCAAGAAGCAGTAATAAGTTTAGCTACCTCAAGGACTACACCCATAGAGAGAATAGCAATCTCTGCTGCTGGAAATATTGCTACAAGGCCTACTATAGAAAAGTAACCAGCTACAGCCGATACTGCTAGTGCTGAAACTAACAACAATATTATAAAGGGCATTTTGGACTCCATTGTATAGGTTCAAAATCAGCTAGAGGTTCTTTATTAAGACGAATGTTTAACATAGAATTTAAACATCTCGGATCCTTTCTCTGCTGCCATTGTAATAAAAACTCCTGCATTTTGGCATGAGATTTTTTCTCATACTCTGCAATAGTTTCTTTTTCTAATAAGCCTTTATACTCCAAGACGTATTTAGAACTACCATAATATTTTTCATAAAGTTTTTCTGTCTTTCCCGAATAACCAATGTAGTAGTCACCGTTCGGGAAGTATGTGCAATAAACTCGGTGAACCTGTGGTTCCTTTTTCTTTCTCGGTTTTTTCTTCTTCACTGCCATCTTCTGCACCTGAATCATAATCTAGTGCATTATTTATATACTCTTCGGCAGTTGTAAATTTCAAGTCTTTGTCAGCTACTTCTTCTGTATTTTCTTTTGTCATTACCAATCTTCTTGAATTTCTTCGTCAACAAAATCGTCCAATGACGCTTCAATTTCTAATTCTGCACCACAAAAGGCACAGAAGCTAACCACATAATGTCTGTCAGACATGTCATGTTTAATTTTAAACTCTGCTTCACACTCTTCGCACTCTATAGTTTTACTTACTATGATACTTGACATATTTCTATTCCTGCTTTTTCTAAGAACTTAATACCGGAGCCTACAGTCCCATCGTATTCATTTATATAGTACACCTGCTTAATACCGGTATTGTAAATACTTTTAGCACATTCCATACAGGGAGTATGCGTGACAAAAAGAACTGCACCCTCAGAAGATTCTGTGCTTTTTGCTATTTTATCAAGCGCATTCCGCTCGGCATGTAATACTTCTGGCTTTGTCTCATAATATATGTTAGTGCCAGTATCAATAACGAACTCGCATTCATTAGACCAACCAGAAGGTGTGCCATTGTATCCAATTGAAAGAATTCTATTGTCCTTCACAATGACACAACCAACCTGAAGTTTTTTAGCATTAGAAAGTTTAGCTGTTTCTTCTGCTATAGTGGCAAAATATTTTATGAATTTATCTTTCAAGCCCAAACATCTCCCCAATCGCCTGACAATGCTCCTTTACTGTAATCAGTCACCTTGTTTTCAAAAAAATTCGTGTGAGTAGGAGCATTTATCATAGATTCCACCCAAAGTAAAGGGTTCTTCTTGACTTTGAAAATACCTTTCAAGCCCAAGCTAATAAGGCGTCTGTCTGCAATATATCTGATATATTTTTTGACATCTTCAGAAGTAAGATTTTCCATAGCACCCATAGCAAAAGCTAGGTCAATAAATTTGTCTTCCAAGTCTACCATTTTTTCTGCTATGCTGTAGATTCTCCCTTTGAGGTCATCGTTCCAAATGTCTATATTCTCGTTAATGTACTCACGGAATAATTTAATCATATTCTCAGCATGTAAGGTTTCATCTACAATAGACCAAGTTACAATCTGTCCCATGCCCTTCATCTTACCGTGGCGAGGAAAGTTGAGAAGCATGATAAAGGAACTGAACAACTGCATGCCTTCTGTAAAAGCTGAGAAAGCTGCAATGTTTGTTGCTATTGTACTAGAATCTTGAGTCTCGGTAGATAATTCTTGTAAGTAATCATGCTTTTCTTTCATTGCCTCGTATTCTAAAAATTCATTGTAAGTTGATTCTGGCATACCCAGAGTTTCAATAAGATGAGAATATGCAGCAACATGAAGAGCCTCTCTTGCTGCGAAACCAGCAAGCATCATTCTAACCTCAGGCTGAGGAAAATTGGGCAAGTAGTTATTGATGTAACCTCCAGCCACATCAATATCGCCCTGAGTAAAGAAACGAAAAATGTTCGTTAAAAAGCCCTTTTCAGAATCGTCTAGTTTTGTACCCCAATCTTTCACATCTTCGTTCATAGGAACTTCAGTGTGCAACCAATGACTCTGCTCGTGCTTCAACCAGGCCTCATACGCCCATGTATAGTTGAATGGTTTGAAATAACTTCTTTCGTCTGTAAGTTTTAACTTCATTTATATGACCTTTATCTTTTTATTATTAGCCTTCACATGCCACACAGGTGTCTTCATCAATTAAACTTTGCATGTCAATTTCTTTGATTATTTGCCTCTCAATTCTAGTAGAAACTTTATCAGCCTTTCCTAGTTTTTCTGATCGGCAATAGTACAGAGTTTTCAATCCTTGCTTCCAAGCTAGGTAGTGAATTGCGTGTAGGTATTTGATATTTGCATCAGGACGGAAAAATAAATTAAGAGACTGTGCTTGATCGATAAACTCTTGTCTAGTAGACGCATGTTCAATAACCCAGCGTTGATCTATCTCCATTGATGTTTTAAACACATCCTTTTCCCATTCATCGAGGAAGTTTAAGTGCTGGACTGATCCATCGTTTGAGATGATTGAACTCCAGATATCTTCCTCTGTCTGTTTAGTTTTCCCATCTTCAATCTTACTTTGAATAAGACCCACCAAGTATCTATTTTTATTAAGAAAAGCTCCAGAAAGTGTATCTTGCCTGTAAGCATTTGCCCTAAACGGTTCAATACTAGGAGAAGTGTTGCCCATAATAATACTACTAGACGCATTAGGAGCGATAGCTGTAACGTGGCTAAATCTAAGGCCTCTTCCTTTAGCGTCAGGGGCTTCTCCTCGTTCCGTTCCAAGTTCTCGGTTTGCATCGTCAAGTTTACTCCTTATGTGTTTAAACATTCTAATGTTAGCGCCTTTAGCCATTGCGCTTTCCCAAGGCAGATTACTCTTCTGTAGGTAGGCGTGGAACCCTAATGCACCTACTCCGATACTCCTTTCACGGGATGCTGAATACTTAGCCCTAGAGACTTCATCAGGAGCATTGTCAATAAAATATTGTAATACATTATCAAGCATTTCTGCAATGTCTTTCAAGAACAAAGAGTTTCTACTCCACGAATCATAGTATTCTAAATTTACAGAAGAGAGGCAGCAAACAGCAGTTCTGTCTTTGTTTGTCGGTAAAATGATCTCTGAGCATAAGTTAGACTGATTTATTTTTAATCCCAACTCTTTTTGCCATTCAGGTAGATTTCTGTTGCTAGTATCAATGTAATGAATGTAAGGTTCACCTGTTTCCATACGGAGTTCAAGAATCTTTTGCCACAGTGCCTTTGCCGATACAGTCTCCCGTATTGCGCCCGAATGCGGATCAGTCAAATTCCAGCCATCGTCAGCATCTGGATCAGTCATACATCTTTCTATAATTTCCATGAATCTATCAGTGATGTTGATACCATGATGCAGATTCAAACAACGAACATTCGGGTCACCTGTAGGCTTTCTCATCTCTAGATACATGAGAACATCGGGATGAGAAATATCAAGATAAGTAGCGTAACTGCCCCTGCGAGTGCGTCCCTGGCGATATGCGAGGCACGATGCATCATAAGTCTTGAGATGAGGCATAACACCAACAGACTTATTATCGGAGGAACGGATCCCAAAACCAATGCCAACGCCACCGCCAAGCATAGATAACCAATTCGTTTCAGATAAATTATCAACCAAACCCTCTGCTGTATCATCAATGTAATTCAAAAAACAAGAAATCGGCATTCCTTTCTTGGAACGTCCAAATGAAAGAATAGGTGTAGAATAAGATAACCAGTGTTTACTGCTGTATTCGTAAAGTCTCTGTGCGTGTTCTGGATTTGATGCAAAAGTAGAACTTACAAATGCAAACCTTTCTTGAGGAGACCCTTCGTCCTCTCTCATGTAACTTTCTTCTAATCTTGCGAGTCCTAACTTATCAAAAAGAGAATCTCTTGAATAGTCTATCTGAATTCCCAAATATTCTTTCTTTGCCATTATAGTTCCTCTACTGCCTTTGCAACATCGGGAAAGTGGTGACTTATCACATCCCAACATTGGTCAGCTATTTTTATGTGTTCTAACTGGGTTCCATTTGCTCTGCGTAATTTGCAGTAATGTATCCAAGAGCGTAAAGTTCCTGCCATGTAAAGGGTCGTTTCGGTATTTCCTTCTGGCAGAACAGCCCTTGCCTGTTCTTTTGCTATTCCATGATCTAGGGCTGATTGATATATCATCTTAGATTTTTGGATAAGTTCTTGTTGTGCAGATTCCCACCACTTTGAAAGTTCAGGATCATATGCTTCTATACTGTTCTGTCGATTTTTTTCGTCTTGCATCCTGCAATCACGAACCTCAAAATCAGTGGATTCTGCGTATCTCTGTGAAAATTCTTGAAAACTGAAGCTACGGTGCCGTATAATCTGTCTAGAGATGTCTCTGGTAGTCTTTATTTCTAAAGTGACAGAAACCATCTCAAATGGGCTCCAATGTTCATGTTTTATGAGGTATTTCAACAGTTTTGGTGCTGTTTTTTCATTGTTTTGGTTCTCTGGGTTACTTACTCTCGCTGCATACGCTATTAGTTCATTAGCAGTATTACAACCGGTAATAGCCGAAGGGGTAGTCATTCCAACTAAGCTGACTGACATTAACATTTTCTCCAAGCGGTGAATTCAAGTTCGGCTTCTAAGCCTTCATAAGTATTATTATCAATTATATATTGTATATTACTCTTTGTCAATCCTGATAGTATCATATCGTTAATATCTTTTTCTTCTATACTATCAGGCCAGAGACAGACTCTATTACCAGACTTTATTTGTTTATGTATCAATTTACATATTTCTCTGTTACGAGGCTGATTGTCAAAGACAAGAGTAAAATAGGTCAATCCAAGTTTGTCTATTTTATTGAATGCTGATCCTGCTGCTGCTATTGAATTATCTATAAAAAGACTATCTATAGGACCTTCGACTACATAGACTTCTTTACTGGTATCCACTGCATCCATCCCAAATACAGTAAGGTCGTCTTCCTTTACCTTAAGATTTATATATCTTAATTTTCCGCCCCGTATGTCTCGCAATGATATGCCTGAAAGTTGGCCATCAGGTCTGATGAAGGGCATAGCTAATCGGGGCTGCTTTATATTTAGTGAATCTTTGTATTTGGCGTTCAACTGAGAAAGTGATCGTATGTCATCAACATAATATAGACGATTAAACACAGATTCTGGTATTTGTCTGCCTTTCACATACTTAATTACTTCATGGTCTTGAGGTAGAACATCAAGCCTTTCCATTAAACTATCTATAAGTGATGCTGGTTTATTGAAAGATGGTTTGAAGTTAAAGGAGTTCTCTAGATTTGACTCTTTCTTAGGTTCTATTTTCTTTTTAGGTTTTATGAATTTTTCTAGTACATATTCCTTATAGAGTAGATTATCGATTTGTTCTAAAAATTTGCCGACAGTAGTACCATAGTCGCAATTATGACAACGATAGAACATATCATTTTCTTTTTTGTAGAAATATCCACGGGCTTTGTTTTTCTTAGAACTAGAGTCATTACAAATCGGGCACCTAAAATTAAACAGGTAGTCATCCTTTTTCTGGAATTTTTCCAGCTTAACGGATACCATGTTTATGTATTTCAGATCAATAAAAAGAGACATAAAAAAACCTATATTGTCAGTATAGGTTTATTATAAACTAAAACAGTGCTTCATGTCAAGCACTAATTAAAAAAATGTAGAAAATTCTATTCCGTTTCCTAGAAGCATACCCCCGACAGCAAAGGCTCCGAGAAGTATCCATCTCCATCTCTCAAGGGAGTGGAGCCTATCCTCCAAGTTATCGTGCTTTTCAACCATATGACTTTTTAAATCCTTTATAGCTTCTAGCACTTTATCTACTTCGTTGGTCATTTTTGTCTCCAACTCCCTAGTATTAGTAGTCAACCTTGAGTGTAATTCTTTAATCTCAGAGTCAAATTTTTTTTCTGCTTGTTCCATATCCTTTTTCATGTCTTCAAATTCTTGTTCACCGTCTTCTAATCTTCTTTCATGCACAGCCAAGAGTTGTCCAATGTTATTGGAAACATCTGTAATTTTATCGAGGGCTATTTCTAACTTAGAAAAGAGCTGTCCCATCTGAGACAGTTCATTTTTTACGACAGCTAACTCCGTGTCTAAACTTTTAACTGTCCTTGTCATCTTTCTTCTTCTTCTTTTTTCTTCTAAACATCGGTGTCATAACAGCTTCTTTACCAGGCTCTCCTTCAGGACCAACACCGATACCATCGACATTGCCGCCTCCCACTGCGTTGGCTGCTATTTCTTCTTCTAAAAAAGTATTGAAAGATATTAAGTTGTGTTCTAGGAGTTTAGCTTTTTGTTCTACATCTTCAAATGAAGAATACATCTCTAGCAAAGCATCTACATCTAATGCGTCTAAATCCTCATTCTTGTTTTCTTTAAGTATACTTAAGGCTGCTGCTAATGTCAATAATCTTTTGGCATTTCTATCAGGAGATTTCATCAAAGCTCTTTGAACCTTGAATACAAATCGCTGAAGCATAGAATACGAGTCTTTTTCCGATGACGTAACAGCTTTTTTAAGTTGTTTGCCATTGGCGTCAACAAGACCGAATTCATATGCTTTAGTTTTTTCTATAGGAGTAGATAACATTTTAAGAATTCTTAATGTTACATATCCATCTGCCAATCTTCCCATTACAGCGCCCTTAAAACTTGTATCAACTCTTCATTGAGAGGTATGTCTGTTTCTTTTATGCCAGGGGAAACTAAAGTTTCTAGTGGCATTCTGTGCAAATACACTAAGTATGTTTTCAAGTCAGACCAATATTCTCGATCTAGCTTATAAAATAACATATCTGTAGTAGCATCACCAAAAACATTGTACAACACAACTAAATGGTTGAGTACAAGTCTTTCACTTATCTCGCCAGTTTTTTGATAACGATTAAGAAGCCTTTTGACATACTTAAACTTTTTTAAATCATTTTCTAAATCTGACATACCCATTGAACCTGGGTTGTGATAATTTTTTACCGCATATAACAAAAAATTATCTTCATTCAATTGCAACATTATAAAAAATCCTATTATACTGTAGCGGTACCTCCGATGAAATACCATTTGCTATTAGTATATAGTAATGTTGCAGAATGTCCAGCATCAGTGAAAGTGGCGTTACCTACAACCGTAGAGCTGGCATTAAGTGTTATTGTATGACCCCCTGAGTTAGAAGTCATTATAACAATTTTAATTTGACCATCTGAACCAGCTTCCAATGTGCAATTACCAGAACCATCAGGATCACTGATGTAAGTTATATTAGTAGAAAGACTAATAGCACCCGCCGAAGGCTGTGTGTTAGAGTCAGTTATACTAATAGTATCACTAAATTTGACAGGAGTAGCAACATCCCCAAAAAAATCAGCGATAGTTATTTTTCTACTAGCACTAGATTGTACCATATACAAAGAATCATCGCCAGCGGCCGCAGTGGCCGCTGTCAATTCTGATAGTTTCGCATCTGCCATATTATATACTCCTTAGAGACTTTATATTAGGAGTCTGGGAACTCAGTGTCATCATCATCAGATGTAGCAACTGCTGTACCAGTACCCGTACCAGCACCTGTGGCTGTGAATACTGTGCCAGGATTAGAATCTGCTGCTCCAACTGCTGTGAAGTCGGTATCCCCTGTAGTAAGAATCTTGTACTCTGTGGCTGCTGCAAGAGCAGTTGCAACTACACCGACTGCTGCTTCATATTCAGCGTCAGTAGCGGCGTCTGCCATTGCTACGAGAGTTTCATATTTTACTCTAGATCCTACAGTAGTTCTGCGAACCCAGCCAGGCTGAGCAATGCCGTCAGTAGCGGCACATTCTGCTTCGTCAACCATAAAGATTTCGGATGCAGGAATACCCGTGATGACAGGCTTTTCTGATTTTGACCATGCGGACATTGTTATTCTCCTTTCGGTTTAAACGTGTTTCTTAAAATTATCGTGACTTGCGTGTGCGTCAGTGTGCGCTTTTAGCCTTTCTGCAGGTTTCATCTGCATTGTTTTATGTAAAAACTTATAGGCATGTACTTTATCTACTGTGTGAGAAGAGCCATCTTTAAAAGTTACTGGCTTGCCCACAGTGATAGCTTTGTGCATTTGCTGAACAATGTGTTCATGCTTAGCGTGATCTGCGCTTCTGCCCTTTTGCTTCTTAGGTTCTGCTGGCTTAGGCTCATCCTTTTTCAGCGGAGCCATTCCACGCTTATCATCTGCTGAGTAATCTCTCTTAGCATCACTGGCTGCGTCTTCCATAGTCAATCCTGTCTTAGCTCTTTTCTTAGCTACCATCTTTACTTTATCAACCATAGAAGGTTTTGCAACAGGATTTCCGTATTCATCCAACTGTTCTGTCTCTTCATTAGCCTGACGCAGAGCCTTCTTGGCTGCTGGATGATTAGAAAGACCTTTCTTAATTTTTTCCATCTTATCCGCGGCGCCAGCGTAGTCTCCGCCTTTGTGGCGCGGATCATTAGCAATACCCTTTGCCATCTTAACTTGCTTAGAAGTAATGTATTCGTTGACTTGCTCTACTTCTTCTTTCACTCCGCCCTTTTTATGAACAATATAGAAATGCTTGGCATTGCTTTTTTGAGTGTGCATTGCTTTACCATCTCTTGGGCCTCGGAACATAACTTTTGAACCAGGATGCTTTTTCTTAAATTCGTCATAGTGTTGCATTGGTACTTTACGG
>Ga0181564_10001537_pt1 | contig 20535 bp, 16 predicted proteins | sample 011ome_24_FD_134512 | JGI IMG/M metagenome (GOLD analysis project Ga0181564, IMG submission 134512) | Coastal salt marsh microbial communities from the Groves Creek Marsh, Skidaway Island, Georgia - 011513CT metaG (megahit assembly) | ecosystem: Environmental > Aquatic > Marine > Intertidal...
AAGGATGCGCACTTCACGCTGTGGAAAGGGAATTGTGAAGCCATGTTCGCGCATGGTTTCAAAAATAATCAGCAGCAAATCCCCGCCGACACGATTTTTTCCATCATCGATCGCTTCAATCCAGAATTCGACGAACATATTCACGCCGGAATCACCAAAGCTATCAATCTCGCAGTCCGGGCGCTCTTCTACAGGATAATTCTCACCGCTGAGCACCTGTGGGTGGGATGCGACTGCCTCTTTAATGACCTCAACCAGTTTGCGTATGTCGGTGTCATAGGCAACGGAGAAGTCCACCCGGTATCGCTGTTTCTGATTCTTGCGTGTCCAGTTAGCAAACGAAGTGGTGGTAAACACCTCGTTGGGCACCATAATATCTTTCCCTTCGAAGGTTTCCACGGTAGTGGAACGCATGTTCAATGCGGTTACATATCCGCTTCTGCCATCCTCCAGCTCCACAAAATCACCTACCGACAGTGACCTGTCCAGTAAAATGATCATGCCAGAGATGAAATTTGACGCGATCGACTGCAGCCCGAAACCCAGCCCGACACCCAGGGCGCCACCAAATACAGCCAGGGCTGTTAAGTTGATGCCCATAATCTGTAGCAGCAGCAGGGCCACCAACACAAAAATCCCGATCTCGAAAAGTTTCGCAATAACTTCACGAGTACGGTTATCCAGTTTCTCTTGCCTGCGAATAACCCTTTGGCCAGTATTATTGAACGCGCGTCCCAGCCAGAATATGAACGTCCCAAAAACAGTGACTCGCAATACACCTAATAGTGATATATGTATATTGCCAATTTGAAAGCCGATGGAATCGAGGCAGATGTAAGGATTGGTGCGACCCCAAGCGATTGTAGAGCCAAGAAAGGGATGCCGATCAGCAGGAGCGCCTTGGAAGCAACTGGATTGCTGACTAAATACGCGACCGCTTTAAAGTAGCAGTAAACCAGGGTCAATGTGCTTACAGCGACAAGTAGCCACCTGTCTTCGGTAGTGTCGGCAATAAGCTGCGCCGCTATTCTGATTGATATAACGGTCAGCAAAGGTGTTAGAAGACTGCCTAAACGAAAAAGAGCAACCTTGACCGTTCCGAATTCGTCCTCTCCCGGGGATGGTTCCTCCCTGAGGATAGTTATCTTGCGTCGCAAGAAAGTAGAAACAATCTGTGCCGCCATAAATGCCATCAGGACCAGTCCGATCTGAATAGTGGTTTGCTGGTCTGCAAGTATTGCCAACGTTGAGTTCAGGTAGTGGTTCATGGTAGTCCCACCATATCCAGTTACTTGATGCCATCAAGAAACTGGCTAAAAGAGTCGAGGACGCTGACAGCCGCTGTGCCAAAATTGATAACCGGCGAAGCCAGGCGCAGTTATAGTAAGGCACAAGGATGCCAGAAGAGGGCGCGCCTTTTAAGCGTTAGTTCACCTAGTATAGAGAGAAGCGACATGCGACACAAAGTGAGACCAGGCTATTCTGGTGCTGAAGATGGTAGCTCTCTCTGAAATTGCTCCTGCTACATTCAGTGCCCTGAATTCGGGGGAATTGAGATTCTCAGCCACAGTCGTTTTCACTTATACTCCTCAATCTCTAGTCGCGTGGTTGAATATGCACGCGAGCTCCAAAAATTGCTGATCAAGGTTTTCGCATGAAGTCTTTTTTTAACGCTGTCCAGGTTTACGCTGCCCAGATTGTGGCCGGCTGCCCAGTCGCTTTATTACGAAAGCTGGCGATATTGCCCCTGGCGTTGATCGCTATGCCGATTGCAGCTCAGGAACCACGCTTCGTCGATCCCGCCGATGATGAGGGGCTATTGCCCTATGATGGCTATGTGCTCACCGATCGCGGTGATGCGCAGATCGTGCGATTCCGTAATTGGGATCGCTTCAACCCAGTCCGGCAGATCCGCGCGGGTGACTACACCCTTGAGTTGCCTGCACGCCGGTTTGACTGGTCACAGTTCTCCTATGAGGTAGATGGTGAACGTTTCACCCTCCATGACTATATGGTGAACAACCACACCGGCGGTGTGCTGGTGATTAAAGATGGCGAATTGTTGCTGGAGCGCTACGGCCTGGGCAATGATGAGCAGACGCTGTGGATTTCATTCTCAGTGTCCAAGTCCGTGACATCTATGCTGCTGGGTGCTGCCATCAAGGAAGGCTATATCGAGAGCGTGAATGATCCGGTATCCGATTACCTGCCCAGGTTACGCGGCAGCTCCTATGACGCGGTACGCATTCGCGATGTGCTGCAAATGGCCTCGGGGGTGGAGTGGAATGAGGACTACACCGACCTGAGTTCCGATGTGGCCACCTATCCGTCGGACCGGATCATCGATATCCAGCGTTATTTAGGCACTAAGCCCCGAGTGGCTGCTCCTGGTGAGGTGTTTAACTACAGCACCGCAGAGACTGATCTCGTCGGAGCTATTGTGCGCGCCGCCATTGGCAACAACCTGGCGACTTATCTTGAAAACAAGATGTGGAAACCTTTTGGTATGGAGTTTGATGCTAATTGGGGTATCCATGGTGATGAGGGCGAGCGTGGCGGCTGCTGTATGAATGTCACGCTGCGAGACTACGGCCGTATTGGCCTGTTTGCTCTGAACGCAGGTGTGCTGCCCGATGGCACTAAGGTCTTACCCGACGGCTGGATGGTCGAGTCGTCGACACCTTCCCGAGGTAACCCCGGTTACGGTTACCTGTGGTGGTTGAATAATGACGAAACCTACCGCGCCCAGGGAATATTCGGCCAGGGCATCTATGTGAAGCCCGAGAGTGACCTGGTGATTGTCGTGCTTAGTGCCTGGCCCGTGGCTGCAGCTGGCGGTACGGTCTATAACGCACACCGCAACGCGTTCTACGATGCGGTTGATGCCGCGCTGAAATAGACTTTGGGTTCAGCTGCTGCTTTCTTCGATATGCTCGAAGTGAAGAAAATCGAAGCGAGCGAATGCGCCGTATCTCTGGGTCAATGCATGTGAGTCCATCTACAGCGCTTCTTATGGCATTCTGCGAGATGTTACCCAGCTGTTGAAAGCAGAAATTCACGCACGACTGTGATTAAGGCTGAAGCCTCAGATTACGGTGCTTTCAAAACGGATCTACCTTTGCTTTCATTGCGGGATCAAAATTAACGGAGCCCCATCGATGACCAGGCGAAACCAGATGACCTCTCTTTCTAATAGGCTCGCTCTTGGAGCAGTATTTCTAACGCTCATCAGTTCAGCGACTCGGGCCACTGAGGCCCAGATGCATGATATTGTCGCAGCAGTGTCGGCGGACCGGATTGAGGCCAGCATCGAAACCCTGGTGGGTTTTGGTACTCGCCATACACTTTCCGAGACGCAATCAGATGTGCGCGGCATTGGCGCGGCTCGCCGTTGGATTGAGGCTGAGTTCAATCGTATTTCCGATGATTGTGGAGCTTGTCTTGAGGTCTTCACGGTTGCCGGGGTTGTCTCGGGTACTGATCGCATACCTGATCCCGTGGAGGTGGTAAATGTTGTCGCGATTCTGCGCGGCACAGAAGACCCAAGTCGATTGACAATCATGAGCGGGGATATCGATAACCGCGTCAGCGACCCCATGAACGCTGAGTCAGACTCTCCCGGTGCTAACGACAATGGTTCCGGCATGGCCGGGGTTATCGAAGCCGCTCGAGTTCTTAGCCAGTACCGGTTTGCCGGGTCCATCGGATTCGTCGGCCTTTCAGGTGAAGAGCAGGGGCTCAATGGAGGTGCCATCCTGGCGCAGCATGCCATCGACGAGGGTTGGAATATCGATGCCGTGATTAACAATGACATGATCGGCAATATCACGGGGGTTAATGGAGTAACCAATAACACCACAGCACGGGTTTTTTCAGAAGGTACCCGCTACGTTGAAACTGAGCAGGAGGCACGCCAACGTCGCTTTCAGGGTGGTGAGGTGGATTCAGCCTCGCGCAATATCGCGCGCTATGTCGATGAGATGGCGGATCGCTACATTCCTAACCTGGATATCATGATGGTCTATCGGCTCGACCGCTTTGGCCGCGGTGGTCACCATCGTCCATTCAATGAAGCCGGTTTCCCTGCGGTTCGCATCATGGAAACCAACGAAAACTACGCCCAGCAGCATCAGGATATTCGCATTGAGGACGGAATTGCCTACGGCGATACCATCGAGCACGTGAACTTTGATTACGCCGCCAAGCTCACCTCATTGAATGCCGTGGTGCTGGCGGGCATGGCCAAGGCGCCGGCGCCTCCGGCTAACGTAGAGATTCGCGGCGCGGTTCGGCCCAGCACGACCCTGAGCTGGGATAAGATCCCCGGCGCTGCCAGCTATCGCGTGCACTGGCGCCTGACTACATCTCCGACTTGGGACTACAGCCGCGCTGTGGGGGACGTGGATAGCTTTACCCTGAAGAACGTGGTGATCGACAACTACTTTTTTGGTGTGTCCAGCGTGGCCAAAGATGGCAGTCAGAGCCCCGTGGTATTTCCGGGGCCGGCGGGATCTTTTGACTAGAAAAGTAGTCTTTACGCAGAAAATTCAATGACAGCAAAATCACCTTCGATAACTTTGAATAGCTGCGTTTCAAGCTATTCGGTATTTGACAAAGCCTGCCCTGTGGCGGGCTATTGCTCGGATAGTCGCAGGAAGTGATCAGCGGGGTTTGCGTGCGCAGAGACAGGGGTGACGATCGAAACTATAATGCGGTATCTGCCCCTTCTAATCAGCTCATGAGGCTTGCCATGATCTCTGCGTCTTTCGACGATTCTCCGGCACGGATTGTTCCCGCACTACTGTGTCTGTTGCTTTTAATGGGAACGGCAACTGCTGCTGAGCAGAATAATCCAGATCATCTTGGTGAAATTTCCGCGCAGTTACTACTGAGCAATTACGAGGCCTTCGCCAGCGAATATGAGGCTTACTCACCAACCTCTGCAGAATTGAGTCAAATCGAGTCTCTACAGGGCAAAGAAGTGACCGTGCTGTTTGGCACCTGGTGCCATGACAGTGAGCGAGAGGTGCCGCGTTTGCTCAAGCTGCTCGACCAGAGCGAAGTCGATCTGCAGAGTCTGACGCTCTTCGCTGTTGATAGAAAAAAGACTGACCCAGATGGCTTTGCCGCGCGTCTTGAATTGCAGTACACGCCAACCATTATTGTTAGTGAAGGCGGGCAGGAAATTGCGCGAATAATCGAGCGGCCGCTTGAAGGTTTGGCGACAGATCTCCAAAGCCAGTTAAGCCCTTAGCGTGCAGCTGATAATGCCACGATCATGGCAGAAACTGGTAGCAGGCTGATAGATAGCATCACTGCGGATTGAATGGTGTCGATTTTGGTATGCGCAGCTTGAGTATTAACTGCTCGGGACTGAGCTTGCAGCGCATTAAGCAACATAAATTTATGAGCCTATTAGGCGAGCGAACTCTAATATGACCCTGGTTGTTTTCGATATGGACGGCACCCTGCTGAACGCCAAGTCTGAGTTGACTGTATTCACTGGTGAGACCCTTGCCCTCATGAGGGCAGCAGGTATCTCATATACAGTTGCCACGGGCAGGACCCTGCAAGCGGCCTTAGGTCCCATCAGGGGTCACGAATTTGCGCTACCCCATATCCTAAAGAACGGTGCAGTAATATGGTGTCCACAGCAGCAGGACTATAGTCATAGCCATCTGTTAACTCAACAAGAGGTCTGGCATGTGATGACGGCAATGACTGTCCAGGAAATTACTCCCTTTGTCTTCACGCTTGAACCAGATGGCCGTCATGCGGTGTATCACGGCAGTCTAAAGTCTGAAACTGAAAATCGTTTGGCAGAGTTATTTGAAGATGAGAGGCATTTGCCTTTGGAGCCACTGCGAGCAATGCCCGACACAGCGCATGTGATTAACCTGAGCGGAATGGCGCCTCCAGATGCTGTGCAGTCAGTTATCGACATGATCGCTGATGAGGAAGACTTGGTGGCGTATACCGGCCAAGCTTTTCAAGACAAAAACTTACGCTGGATGGATATTCATCACAGCAATGGCAGCAAGGGCGGCGGTGTCACCACTCTGCGTGATGAACTCGGCTATGAAGAGATTATAGTTTTTGGAGATGGTGAAAACGATTTGAGTATGTTCCAAGTCGCTAGCGAGTCCTACGCCCCGGCAAATGCAGACCCTGAGATTAAAAGTGCGGCCACAGATGTTATTGGCCATCATGATGAAGATGGGGTAGCGCGCTTTTTGCGCGAGCGGTTCGAGCTTGGTTAGTAGGCAGGTATAATGCGGATATCTTCAGGGTTGAATAACCACCAAGGTTTTCTTTGAATTCCGGTGGCCAGGCATAGGCTTCCGCAGTTTTCCGTGCCGCCAACAGGCGCTCAATCTCGCGGATCTCGTCCGGCTGTTGCAGGTTGACAACCGTTATGGCATCGGCATCCCTGGAAGAGTTAATGCGGGTTCCCGCAGGTGGGTTCTGACTGAACGCAACCATCGGCAACAGACACAGCAGTATGAATATTGAGAAAGGTCTGGCAATCATGCTCTTTCACCGGTGAGCGAAAGGATACTTACAGGTACAGAGTGCCGTCTTATGCTGGTTTGGCACGGCTGTTCTCTTTACCGCTTGAGTTGCTGCGGACATCAATTCTGCGTAGCCGTGCATTACTGACCAGCACTTGCTATTGCAAAAGAAGACGCGTGACACCGAGCCGCCCCGTGAAGACCTGTTATTTGCATCAACAGCAGCACCCTAGACTATCCGCAGTAGACGCATAGGCCAAACCTCGTTACGCATTGAACAACCAAGAGTTTGAGCGAGGCAACATCTCGATACCATGCGCTGCTAATCGGTCCCGACTGCGATCAGGCAGTGGGCCCAAAATAGGGAATGCAGTCTCGAATTGGGCTATACTCCGCGCTCTCTTCGAGGAGTAGCAGTCATCGACCCCGCAAGGCCAGAACCAGGCTCACCCAAAGCAAACGCGCTTGACGTCTTTTCGGTACCCCAGTTCCGCTGGTTGTTTTTCGGCAATGTGGCGTTTTTCTTTGCCATGCAGGGCCAGATGCTGACCCGCACCTTACTGGCCTGGGAACTTACGGGTGAAGCCACGTCATTAGCCTATATCAATCTGGTTGTGGCGGTTCCCCTGATTTTTGCCTCGGTGCTTGGTGGCGCGATTACCGACCGGGTCGAGCGACGGCAACTGGTCATTGTGGGTCAGAGCCTGATCACGGCCAACGAGATATTCATACTGGCACTGTTGCTGACGGGTCGCCTGGAATTTTGGCACATGCTGTGTACCGCTTTTATTGCCGGCTGTGCCTTTCCCTTCATCATGCCGGCGCGTATGGCCATTACCATGAAGGTAGTCGGCCCGCAGCGCCTGCAGCGTGCCATGGGTTTCCAGAGTGGCGCCATGAATTTGAACCGTATCCTGGGGCCAGCGGCCATGGGACTTATCGTGGCCCAGTTCTCTTATCCCGCTGCCTATGTGCTTTCGATCTTCCTGTACAGCATGGCCATCTTTTGCATGTTTGGCGTTGACCGCAGCCATTCCGACGAATCGGGTGAGGAGAAGAAGCCGCTGTTGGAAGATATTGCGCTAGGATTCAGCTACATCCGCAGCAATAGGCCAGTGTTAATCTGTCTGCTGTTCGGCTTGTTGCCCATGTTTCTTGCAATGCCGTTCCAGAACATTCTGGTCATGCTGGCGGAACAGGCCTGGGATACAGGAGAGGGTGGTGTCGGTACGCTCATGGCTACCGGTGGTGTTGGTGGCGTAGTAGGTGCAATCTGGGTGGTCAAGCGAGGCGATGATGCGGGCCAAATGAAATTGATGTTAGGCAGCACCGTTGCTTTTGGAATATGTCTCGCCGTGTTTGTGTTAACCCCAGTATTTGCCTTCGCACTGCTGCCGCTGCTAGCAGCTAACGTTTTTGCCAACGCCAGCCAGACTGTAAACAATGCAGCAATCCAGCTGCTGGTTGAGGACAAGATGCGTGGTCGCATGAGCAGCTTCATGATGCTGTCTTTTGGCCTGACGCCAATTGGCGTGTTTCCGATGGCAATAGCCGCAGACAATTTCGGTGCGGTTAGCGCTATACTGGGCGCTTCAGCGCTGCTGGTTCTGGCTACGGTTGTGTTTTACCTGGCGAGCAAGACGCTGAGGGCGCTGGATCACTCGGTCTCCGAGGCCATGGCTGCGCGAGTTGAAAGCTAAACGCCGTCGAGCTTAGCCCTGTTTGCAACTTCCCGGCGCAAGCCAGCAAACTCCTCAAATCGCGTAATTTTTCCCGCAATCATCTAAGCGCGCAATGCTTCCTTATCTGGCCAGCGCTCATTCAAGGTGAATCAGATTTCGTAAATAACAACTGACTCGCTTTCGATCAAGCCAATGTGGCAGGGTGCTGTAGAGGCTGTCGGTCCAGCCGTGCAGCAGCAAACAGATTGTGAGAACGCTTCGATAGCAGAGTCTACGTTTCATGTTGACCTCAGAGTTAAGTTTTCTGATTGATGGGGAGACACATGGGTTGCCAGCTGCATTCAAGTTTTTTTGTTCCCGGATTCGAATTGCAGTGGATCAGCGACCATTAGAGTAGTCACGGCAAGAAATGAATCATGAGAAGCTTTGACTTTATGGGCTTTGATCAATACCTTAAACACTATTCATCTTCTATCTTCAAAACTAAGTTAGCAGCTAATCTCAATTCTAGGAGTAAACGATGTCTGAAGCACTAAGCCCGCAAAATGCGCCCTATGCAGTAGAATGCGAACAGGGAAAAACCTATTACTGGTGTTCCTGTGGCAGAAGCAAGAATCAACCTTACTGTGACGGATCGCACCGTGACACTGATTTCACGCCGGTAGCTTTTGAGGCTGAGGAAACCAAAAAAATGTTTCTCTGTGGTTGCAAGAAAACTGCCAACACACCTTTTTGCGACGGTTCACATAACAAATAGGCGGCATAAGGCCTTGCAATAAGGCTAAGCTTAACTTGGCCGGCAATAAATTGGGGCTGTTTGATGATGTGGTTGTATGTACGCAGATTCTTTCGCCCCAATCGTCCATGCTGGTTGCCACTTTCCTCTTAATCCTGGCCCCGGGATTTCCAGATTCCCAATCTTTGCTTCTGTTTTTGGGATTAGTCTTACTTCACCAAAGTGACCTCTTTTGAAACTATTATTGATCGTTTGATTCTGTGTTGCACAGAAGTGGTGCGGGAAAAATACTGATAATGGAGCGGTGGCGGAGTAAATAGACACAAACATCGATTGGTTATAGTGTTAAGGGACAGTGTCCCTGCTTATTGCTTTAAATTATTTACGGAGAACCTTGTATGTCCAGCTGGTCCCAAAAAAGAAACGCAGCATTGCTGGTATGTGTTGCTGGTTTAACTGCATGCTCAGGCGAACCCGATGCCGACAGCGCATTGGCAGAAAATCTCGAAACTGCGGAAAGCATGATTGATGCATTTTATTCGTTCGACCCAAACATTCTGCAGCCAATTCTCAGTGAGGCAGGCGACGCAGAGGGCCGCATACTGGGTTATCAGGCCTGGGCTGAAGGGGGCAATTACATTGTCATGGAAAGGGCCCCCTGCATTAGGGAATCGGAGGACACAATTAGCTGCTCTATAACGGTACAGGATGATCCAGTCGTAGCGCTGGAAACAGGTTTTAACGTTACGGATACTTTTCATATCACATTTGGCGGCGCCACCATCGTAGATGTGAGTACCAGTTCCAATGATCAGCCCATTTACTACGAGGCTGCGGAATGGGTTGAGGAGAACCTGCCCGAAGTGATGGAAGGCCCCTGCAAACGAACCGATGGCTTGCGCGACACCCCAGGGGACTGCGCCAGGGCGATGACCGATGGGTATCGACAGTTCATGGAGGCCAGGAAGGCCGAGGAAGCGAACGCTGCGGCCTTTATCCCTGCAGAATTCGTGCCGCCGGTTCTGGTTGAGATGGAGGGCTTTAAACTTGTGCCGCTTGGACCTGAATTGGTCGATGTAGACTACGCGGCCTATATGTCATCGATCGAGCATCTACAGCAGACCTTCACGCGCAGTACGGGTTGGCCTCACGCCGAGCTTGATGCCGAAGATGCTATGCAGGATATGCTCAACGAAGAAGGCCGATTTGAAAGACGTGAGTCGTTTGCCTACGCCGTCCTCACGCCGGACGGTGCACGCGAGCGCGGCTGTATTTATGTCAGACCAAGCAGCAAACCGGGCTATGATGCCGAGGTCGCACTCTGGGTTACTCAGGCAGAGTTGGATGCAGGTTTCGATGCAGAGCTTTACGCATGGGCCTCGCAGTGGATTGAAGAAAGCTGGCCCTTCGCGCAGGTTGCATATCCTGGCCGAGCGATTGCATGGTCGGAATGGGATGCCCTATAGCCACAGGGTTCTAAACCAATCCTTCAAGACAACATCTCAGCAACAGATTCATATGGACGGTCAGGCTGCCTATTAGTTGCGCCGAATTCTCACAGGCTTTTTAATCTATCGTCCGAGTAGAAGGATAGCGCGAGTTGATCCTTCAGCGACAGCGGCACCGCTTTGCCAGCACCTATCTGGCCCACTTCGTCATCGCCACAGTAGGTGCCGAAGATGCGATCCCATAGGATGATCATGCAGCCATAGTTCGAATCAGCCTGTCTGCGTTCGTGGGCATGATGAACGTGATGCTGCTGCGCCGTAGCGAAAAACCAGTCGTACACCGGCATGGATTTCAGTGGCAAATTAGAGTGATTGAGAACCCCATTCCATATGTTGAAAGCGCCGGCAACTGCCATCACCCCATCACTGGCGCCCAGCAGTGCCAGCGCAATGGGCGTACCTAACATCAGTGAAGCGTATTCCAGGGGATGAGTACGATCACCTCGCATACAGCCCATCTTGGTAATGTGATGGTGAGTTGCGTGCATGCGCCACCAGAAAAGCGACTCGTGCTGCACACGATGAAGCCAATAGTAAATAAAGCTAGAGATAAGGGCTGCCAGCAGGGCGCCACCCAGAATTCCAGGCACGGAAGTGGGTGCCAGGATGATATGCAAAGGCGCCAGGTCGCGAACCGATTTGAAGCCTGCGGAAATTGGGGTTTCATAGAAGTTGCTGTAAAGAGGTACCCAGAGGAGGCCGGCGAAGGCCAGCCAAAACGCATCTTCGGCCATCTCCTTCGGCTCCAGCAGCCAGTCTTTGCGTTTGGTCCAGATACGCTCGGCGAAAATGCACAGGGGAACAGGCAGGACTATCATGATAGCGCCAAACAGTTCGCGGTAGATCCAATCGCTGGCGACCATGTTTGCCACCAGAATCATGAATCCAAGCACGAGAATCGGTTGGGGGCATGCCCAAAGGAAATCTTTCAGGGTCCATGATTTTGCGGAGTCTGAAGGCGCTGTGTCTGGTCTATTGCCTGTACCCAATGCGATATCGCTCATTTTGTGTCTCTCCTGTTTTCTGGCGTGATTGCTGCATAGCTAAGTCGGATAGATGGATGTTATGGCCTGCAAAATTTCAGCCACTTTTACTTTGAATTGAGCCTCACAAAAACAGTGCAGCCAGCAGCGCAGATGCTGGCTAGTGCCGCGACAAACGGCCCAGTTTTCAGTTGCTTAAAAATTGCAGAGAGGATTCTTGCACCAGCTAAAGACAGCACTCTTTTTTGGTGCACCAAAATAGAACATAAGCTGGCGAGACAAAAAGCCCTGTTATGTACCGCGCGAGCCCTAAAACTGTGCAGTAGTGGGTGAAAGTTGTGTCTGGCCTGTGTCTTGCATATTCACTATTTGCAGTTTGAGCCAGGGGAATTTGCTTGGCCCTCGATCAGTCAATCTAGGTCTGTTTTTTAGAATGCCATAGCCGTCCCGACAGGAATCAACAGGAATTTACAGGAACTCATTATGCAACGCTGTAATCTCACTTCTAGAGTCATTGTCTTTGTTGTGCTGACGCTGAGTCTCGCGTCTCCCAGCCAGGCTGCTGCTGAGACGCTTTTCGTCGGCTACAGTGATTGGCCAGGTTGGGTAGCCTGGGAGGTGGCAGTTGAGAAAGACTGGTTTGCCGAGGCTGGAGTTGATGTCCAGTTTGAGTGGTTTGATTATGCCGCGTCCATGGAAGCTTTCGCAGCGGGCCAGCTTGATGCAGTCACCATGACCAACGGCGATGCCTTAGTCACTGGCTCAACAGGCGCCCAGAGCGTGATGATCATTATTGGTGATTACAGCAACGGCAATGATATGGTTGTTGCTGCGCCCGGCATCAAGTCAGTCTCTGAGCTAAGGGGCAAGAGAGTCGGTGTCGAGATCGGATTCGTAAGCCATCTTTTGCTGTTGGATGCTCTGGAGAGTGTGGGCCTCACAGAGGCAGATGTGGAACTTGTGAACGTACCGACCAATGAGACGCCGCAGGTGCTTGCTTCCAGGGATGTTGATGCCATCGTCGCCTGGCAACCCAATTCGGGCCAGAGCCTGTCGCGTGTGCCTGGCTCTACTGCAGTCTATACCTCGGGCGATCAACCGGGCTTGATTTACGATGTGTTGGCAGTCTCTCCTCGCAGCCTGTATGCCAATCGGGAAGAATGGTCCAAGGTTGTTGATGTCTGGTACCGGGTGGTGGATTACATTCTTGATCCCGCTACTGTAGATGATGCGCTCTCCATTATGTCAGCCCGCGTTGGCCTGTCTCCTGAGGAGTATGCGCCGCTGCTGGCGGGTACCAGACTGTTGCGCCGGGAAGAGGCCAAGGGTCTATATCAGGAAACCGAAGGCTTTGATTCTTTGCACGGTTCAACCAGCATATCGAATGACTTCAACCTCAGGTATGAGGTATATCGAGACCCGCAAGACCTGGAAGCCTACATAGATAGCAGTTTTACTCTAGGAAAGTAGCAGGTTTCTAGCCTAAGGCTAAGCAGATGACTTCAGCACCCTGGCTCGCTCCGCGTATCGCTTTGTCGCAACAGCGAGAGCGAGTCCTCACGCTCCTTTCATTCCTGCTGCCGCTCTTGGTTTGGGCGGCGGTCAGCTACACCCCGTTTATCTGGCATCCAAACATGGAGATCACCGAACCAGGTTCGGTGAACTACTTTCAGGAAGGCATGCAGATCGAAAGGGAAACCTTTCAGGAGGAATACAATACCCAACTGGAGGCGGGCGGGGAGTTGCCGCAAGGCTTCAGGGCCAATCCTGTTTATCTGCCGGCACCCCACGAAGTCGCGATTGCTTTTTATACCTCGTTTACTACGGAGCCACGCAGACGCAGCGAGCAGTGGCTACACGAGAGCCTCTGGCACAGCATTCAGATTATTTTCTGGGGCTTTACGCTGTCGTCGATTCTGGGCGTACCACTTGGAATTCTCAGCGGCACATTCGCAGCTGTATCCAGGCTTCATGAACCCTTCATCGAGTTTTTCCGCTACCTGCCTGCGCCGGCATTTGGTGCGCTGGCTGTGGCAATACTCGGAATTTACGATGGGCCGAAGATTGCGATCATTTTTATCGGCACGTTTTTTCAGCAGGTGCTGGTGATTTCAAACACGACGCGCAAGCTGGATATTGCCTTACTCGAAGCAGCATTGACTCTGGGCGCGAATCGACGACAGCTGCTGTTCAAGGTGGTGATCCCAGGCGTTCTCCCGCAGCTTTACAAGGATCAGCGAATTTTGCTGGGCTGGGCCTGGACCTATTTAATTGTTGCAGAATTAATCGGCACTAGCTCAGGCATTACCTGGTTTATTACCCAGCAGGCACGCTACCAGAATTTCGACAATGTTTTTGCCGCCATAATGATGATTGGCATTATCGGTTTATTGTCTGATCTCCTCCTGGCCAGACTCGGCAAGAGACTGTTCCCCTGGGAACGGTCAAGCAACAAGAGCTAGTGCGAGAGGCTGTATTCTAGAATGACGAAACTCGACTTACCAAATTATAAGGATCAGAGCCCCGAGGTTAAGGCGCGCTTCGATGATTTGAAGCAGCGTGACGTGATCCTTGATGTCAAACACCTTGGCAAAATTTTCGACTCAGCCAAGGGCCCAGTGACTGCATTGGAAGATATTAACTTTCAGGTTCATCGTCGTGAGTTTGTCACAGTGATTGGCCCATCCGGCTGTGGAAAATCCACCTTGATTCGCACGCTTGCAGGCCTCGAGTCAGCGACTTCCGGTGAAGTGTTGTTGGAAGGTGCTGCTGTGAGTGGACCTGGACCGGACCGCGGTATGGTGTTTCAGGGCTATACCCTGTTTCCCTGGCTGACCGTAAAAAAGAACGTGATGTTCGGTTTGCGCAACCAGGGCGTGTCAGCGGTTGAAGCCGAAAGCGAGGCGCTGGAATGGATTAATCTGGTGGGCCTTGAAAAATTCGCAGAAGTTTATCCAGATCAGCTATCGGGCGGCATGAAGCAGCGCGTTGCGATTGCCAGAGCGTTGGCCGCAAAGCCCAGGATTTTGCTGATGGACGAGCCGTTTGGCGCGCTGGATGCGCAAACCCGTTCCAAAATGCAGGCCTATCTGCTGGAGATCTGGAGGCACATTGATATCACCATTTTATTTATCACTCACGATCTGGACGAGGCGATTTATCTTGCTGATCGCATTCTGGTGCTCGATGCACATCCGGGCCGAGTCAGCGAACTAATCGAAGTGCCAGTGTCCCGTCCAAGAGCCCCAGAGCAGCTTTTGCAGCCCGAGTTCCTTGCGGCGCGACAGCGACTGGATGAATTAATCCATCCACCCGGGCAGGGTGATGAAGAGGTGGGCAAGCTAAACATGTTGCGATTTGCTAAGGTAGGCGAGGAAGTGCAGCCGCAGAATTAAGCCTTTGTATAGGGTCCTGTTTACCAGGTAGCGCGGCAAACGGCAGAAATCACAACAGTAAGCAAAACAGGACGCAAAACAGAGGACGTAACAGAGAGCAGACCAAACAACATAAGAAAGTACGAAAATGGAGTACCCAAAATGGTCAACTAGGGTTCCGGCGCAGAGATTGCTTACAGTAATTGTAGTGCGTGACTGGTCCGAGAGTTGACGACCTCAATCGACGCGTTCCAGTGTTGATGGGTTACACGGCGGGACAAAAGCCCGGGAGAAAACGTAGCAGTGTTAGTTTGCGCTGCTATTGAGACTGTGTAATTAAGAGGAGGCCACTATGGCTGAAATATTCCCAGATGATGAAATGATGTATGAGGACCGCATTGAAGGCGGCGCTCACTGGTCACTCGTGATGCGACGTGGCACCGTGCTACGCCTTACCGATCTGGAGGGCGGCGCTAATGTTGGCATGTTGTTCTACAACCCGCAGGAAAAGTTGGAGCGCTACAACGCGCCAGATACTTTAAAGGGCCAGCACACCTTCAAGCTGACCCGGGGCCACTGCCTGTATTCAGATATGGGTCGTATCTTTTGTTCTATCATTGCAGATTCGCTGGGCTGGCACGACAGCGTGGGTGGCAACCTAAGTGACCGCAAGCTGCAGGAGAAGTACGCAGTGCAGTCCTACCAGGAAGCGCGCAACGACTGGACCCTAAGCGGTGAGCATTGCTTCAGGGTTGAGCTGGCGAAATATGGCCTCGGCCCTAGAGACTTTGCCGCAAACCTGAACCTGTTTAGCAAGGTCGCTACCGATGAGGCGGGCAATATGCGGTTTGTGTCTGACCACAGTCCAGCGGGTGCCACGGTGGATCTGCGCTTTGAGATGGATACCCTGGTAATTATCCACACTTGTCCACACCCCATGAATCCAGCCGTAGATTATCCGCGTTGCCCGATTTCCTATCAGATTCGAAAGGCCGAGCCTGTAGCGGATGACGACCTGTGCATGAACTCTCGACCAGAAAACAAGCGCGGCTTTCAGAATAACGCCATCTATCACCTGACTGGAGGCTACCAATGATCGTTGCAAGCAATCTCAGCGCCGAGCAGGCGAGCTACCGCAAAGTCGTTCCCGCCGGTGACTATTGGATGGAGCCATTAAAGCAGGGACAGACCCTGCGCATACTGGATCTGGAGGGTAATCAGGCCGCTGACACCCTGTTCTTTAGCCTGGCAGATCCGACCGAGCGCTACTCTGCCATGGATACTATCCGCGAGCAGGGCAATATCTACCTAACCGCCGGAACTACCCTGGTCTCTAACTTTGGCAATCCTCTGCTCAACATAGTGGCCGATACCTGCGGTCGCCACGATACCCTGGGCGGCGCCTGTGCCGGCGAATCCAATACGATTCGCTATGCCCTCGAGAGGAAATGTATGCATTCCTGTCGCGATAGCTGGATGCTCGCGGTGAGTCAGCGTGAAGAGTTTGGCATGAGCAAGCGTGATATTACCCACAACATCAATTTCTTCATGAACGTGCCGGTCACGCCTGAGGGTGGCCTGACCTTTGAAGATGGCATCTCCGATGCGGGGAAGTATGTCGAGTTGACGGCCTGTATGGATGTGATTGTGTTGATAAGTAATTGTCCGCAGTTGAATAATCCCTGCAACGCCTATAACCCAACTCCAATCGAAGTGCTGATTTGGGACGAGTGAGTAGTCATGTCCCAATCTTCAGAAAAAATTAGCAGTGTGTTGATTGCGAATCGCGGCGCGATCGCGGTTCGCATAACGCGCACCTTGAAAAAAATGGGCATCATCGCCGTCGCGGTCTATGCCGAAGCCGATCGGGAATCGCTTCACGTTAGAGTTGCCGATCAGGCTTTTTCCCTGGGCGCAGGGACTGCCCGGGATACCTACCTGGATCAGGACAAAATCATCGAGATTGCCAGGCAGTGCGGTGCTGATGCGATCCATCCCGGCTATGGGTTTCTCAGTGAAAACACCAGCTTCGTAGCGCGCTGTACTGAGCATGGCCTGAAATTTCTCGGGCCGACGGCAGAGCAAATTCAGGCCTTTGGTCTCAAGCACTGCGCCCGCGAACTGGCAGAAGCCCAGCAGGTACCGCTGCTGCCGGGAACCGGTGTCCTGACCGGTCAGGAGCAGGCACTGGAGCAAGCCGAGCAGATTGGTTATCCGGTGATATTGAAGAGTACGGCGGGTGGCGGTGGCATCGGTATGCAGCTTTGCGCCAGTGCCGACCAGCTCGGCAAAGCCTACGACTCGGTGGCGCAATTGAGCGCCAATAACTTCTCCAACGCCGATTTGTTCCTGGAAAAATTTGTTGAGAACGCCCGGCATATTGAAGTCCAGGTGTTTGGTGACGGCGAGGGCAGGGCTATCGTGCTGGGTGAGCGCGATTGTTCCGCCCAGCGGCGCAACCAGAAAGTCATAGAGGAGACGCCGGCACCCAACCTCACTGACAGTGTGCGCAAGGAGTTGGGAGAAGTGGCGTCCAGACTGCTCCGCGCCGTCGATTATCGCAGCGCTGGCACGGTGGAGTTTATTTTCGATGCCGATACCGACAGCTTTTATTTCCTCGAGGTGAATACCCGACTGCAGGTTGAACACGGTGTAACCGAAGAAGTATTTGGTGTCGACATTGTTGAATGGATGATCAGGCTTGCCGAAGGAACCTTGACTGAGCTGGAGAGCCTGGGTCAGTCCTTGAAACCCCTTGGTCATGCTGTACAGGCGCGGGTCTACGCTGAAGATCCCTACAAAAATTTCCAGCCCAGCGCCGGGCTGTTGTCAGAAGTCATTTTTCCCGAACCAGAGCAGCGCGCGCTGCGCGTCGATCATTGGATCGAGTCTGGCATCGAGGTCAGTCCTTTTTACGACCCCATGCTAGCCAAGATGATTGCGCACGCGGACACGCGGGAAGAGGCGCTGGCAGATTTGCAGTTGAGCCTTTCAGAAACCAGCATCTATGGCATCGAAACCAATATTGACTACCTGCAGACATTGCTTGGCTCCGAACCACTGCGAACCGGAAAGTATTTTACCAATACACTGTCGCAGCTTGAATTTGAGAAGCATGCGCTAGAAGTTGTGACACCCGGTACTATGACGACGGTGCAGGACTATCCTGGGCGAACCGGCTACTGGGACGTGGGTGTGCCGCCTTCGGGACCGTTCGACAGCAGAAGCTTTCGACTCGGTAATCAGATATTGGGAAACCTGGAGTCGGCAGCTGGGCTGGAAATGACCCTGAATGGGCCGACCCTGCGCTTCTTGACTGACAGCAGGATTGTGCTGACCGGGGCAGAGATGACTGCCCATCTGGACGGCACAGAACTGCCCTTTTGGTCTGTCATGAACGTAGAAAAAGGCCAGGAACTGGTCATCGGGAAAATTAAGGAAGCCGGGGCGCGGGCATACCTGTTGGTGCAGGGAGGCATACAGTGTCCTGACTATCTGGATGCTAAAGCCACTTTTACACTGGGGCAGTTTGGCGGGCATGCGGGCAGGGCGCTGCGTACCGGGGATATTCTTCACCTTTGCACTCTGGATCGCGGCAGAGAAACTGCCAGCAATTTGGTGCCGGCGGAATTGCTGCCAGAGATTGGTAAACAGTGGGAATTGCATGTGATCCCGGGGCCGCAGGGGGCGCCGGATTTTTTCACTGCGGAATACGTCGAGACTTTTTTCGATCACGACTGGGAAGTGCACTACAACTCCAGTCGTACCGGTGTGCGGCTGATCGGCCCCAAACCGCAATGGGCGCGCAGTGATGGCGGTGAGGCAGGCATGCATCCGTCCAATATTCATGACAATGCCTATGCCTTCGGTACGGTGGACTTCACCGGCGATATGCCGGTGATACTCGGGCCAGATGGGCCTTCGCTGGGGGGCTTTGTCTGTCCGGCGACAGTGATTACGGCTGATCTGTGGAAGATCGGTCAACTCGCTGCGGGTGATTCGGTCAGGTTTGTGGCGGTCACTGGGGAGTCTGCAGTAGCAGAACTCAGGCAAAGCCATGATGAGATCAAACAGCTGCATGCGGTGCCTTCCTCAATTGAGCATACCGACCATTATTCGCCCCGCATCGAGGGCTTCCAGCTGGATGGTCTCGAAGTCTGTATTCGCCGCAGCGGCGACAGCTGGATGCTCGTGGAATTCGGCGACATGGTGCTAGACATTGAGCTGCGTTTTCTTGCACACCAGCTGATGCTGGCGCTGCAGGGCGCTGATATTGCTGGGCTGCAGGAGTTAACGCCTGGTATTCGCAGCCTGCAGATACACTTTGATCCTCTGCTAATAGCGGACCAGGAGCTCATCGCGCGTTTGGCGGAGTTGATCGAAAAGCTGGTTGCCTCAGAAGACAGTACTGTGCCTTCGAGAATTATTCGCCTGCCGTTGTCCTGGGATGATGAACAGTGCAAGCTCGCAGTCGAAAAGTATCACCAGGTAGTGCGCAAGGACGCGCCCTGGTATCCCTCCAATATCGAATTCATCAGGCGTATCAACGGCCTGGATTCAGTCGAAGACGTCAAGCGCATCGTGTTCGATGCACGCTACCTGGTAATGGGTCTTGGCGACGTCTACCTGGGTGCGCCGGTGGCAACGCCTGTTGATCCACGGCATCGATTAGTCACCACGAAATACAATCCGGCCCGAACCTGGACCGCTGAGAATTCGGTGGGCATTGGCGGTTCCTATCTTTGTATCTATGGCATGGAAGGCCCGGGCGGCTACCAGTTTGTAGGCCGCACCCTGCAGATGTGGAACCGCTATCGCCAGACCAGAGAGTTTACCCAGCCCTGGCTGCTGAGATTCTTCGACCAGGTGCAATTTTTTCCGGTCGAGGGAGAGGAGTTAGCCAGTATTCGCGAACGCTTTCCCACAGGGACTTACCCCATCGAAATTGAAGAGACCACATTTAGTCTCGCGGAGTACAAATCCTTCCTTGAGCAGAACGAAACTGAGATCCGGCAGTTCAAGAGTCAGCAACAGGCAGCTTTTGATGACGAGTTGGCAGCCTGGAAAAGCGACGGACAATTCCATTTCGAGGAACAGGCCGTCGAGATTGAGACTGAAACCGAAGTGGTGCCAGAGGGGGTTGTCGCGGTGGACAGCCCCGTTGCGGGCAGCGTCTGGAAGCTGGAGGTGTCTGAGGGCAGTGAAGTCAGCGAAGGTGAAACCCTGATGGTGCTGGAATCCATGAAAATGGAAATAGAAGTTGCTGCCCCCTGTGCGGGTCGAGTAAGCAAGACATTGAAACCTGCTGGTGCCTCGGTGCAGGCAGGTTTGCCGCTGATTTTTATAGAGATTGAGAAATGATTCCCGAAAAATTTATTCCGCATATAGAGGCCGTTACAGAAGGCTATCGCCAGGGCACATTCACCCCGCGTGAATTGTTCGCCTATCTCCTAGACAAGGCTGATGGCTTTGAAGATCGGAACATCTGGATCACGCGCCTCTCGATGGAGTCTCTCGAGCCGTACCTGGCCAGGCTAGACGCGAGTTCGCCTGAAGAACTGCCGCTCTATGGGGTGCCTTTTGCAGTAAAGGACAATATCGATATCGCGGGCGTGGAAACTACGGCAGCCTGCCCCGGGTTTGCTTATGTGGCTCAGGAAACTGCTTTCCTTGTAAGGCAACTTTTAGATGCTGGGGCAATTCCAGTCGGCAAGACCAATATGGATCAATTTGCCACCGG
>Ga0181564_10001539_pt1 | contig 20520 bp, 18 predicted proteins | sample 011ome_24_FD_134512 | JGI IMG/M metagenome (GOLD analysis project Ga0181564, IMG submission 134512) | Coastal salt marsh microbial communities from the Groves Creek Marsh, Skidaway Island, Georgia - 011513CT metaG (megahit assembly) | ecosystem: Environmental > Aquatic > Marine > Intertidal...
GCTCTTTGGTATCAGCCTGATTGAGTTTGCAACCTATACACAACTGATATCTGCCAGCATTCTTAGCGTGAAGCTGTTTTACGCAAGCTGTTTTATCGGACTCACAGGCTTGTTGAGCCAGGCTGTGAAAAATTCTGGCAGGAAGCTTTCCGGAAGTTTACTACTACCCGGGGTTTTGCTTTCGCTCTGTATCTTAACCACAGCTACCATGGTGTTTACCGACGCTTACGTCACAGGTATTGAAAAAATTTCCTATTCCTATATCAGGGTTCCGGGTGAATACTATGTGCTGATTCAGCTTTACCTGTTCTCTCTCTGTTTTGCCACACTGGCATTTCTTGTTTCCGGAACAGTGAACACCAGTGACCGTCTCAGTTCAGCAAAATCCAGGGCCCTGCTGATATCCATATCCCCCATCCTCCTCTTTGGTATGGGCCTGATCCTATTGATGCAGGCAGGTATCAAAATCAATGCATCGATGGCATTTCCGCTATTTATCAGCTATTTCCTTGTGATGCTGACACATATCGAAAAAGAAGAATCGCTACTGTCCATGCTGATGAAAATTCCCTTTTCGAAAGAAAGACAATCTCTCAAGCAGATTTCCGCAGAGGTTAAACAGTTCATCATCAACGCGGAATTGGCCAGAACCGAAGAATCCGGCACAACAAAAACAAAAGAGGCGTTACGAAATGAAGCCCAGCTTTCCTTGAAAAGCCTCACGGGAACCATAGAAAACCTGATTGTCGAGCATGCTGTCCATATCAGTCAGGGCAGCCAGGCTCAGGCGGCCTCATTGCTCGGCATTTCATCCAGTAGTATCTGCCGCAAAAAACGGCGCAAAGCCCAGGCTTCCTGAATAACTCCAGGCAATAAAAAACCCCGCTAATGCGGGGTTTTTTATTGTGGTTGTGAACCACTTGGATGGGGTGGCCGATGGGGCTCGAACCCACGACAACCTGAGTCACAGTCAGGGGCTCTACCAACTGAGCTACGGCCACCATCAAACTCAAGAATAAGTATCATCTCATGATACTTACCTGAAACACCAGCTGCTCTGGCAATCTGGCACGCCCGGCAGGACTCGAACCTGCTACCCTCGGCTTAGAAGGCCGATGCTCTATCCAAATGAGCTACGGGCGCTCTAATCAAGTCCTACATTACTGGATTTATCCAGTACAGGCAAAAAAATGGTCGGGGTAGAGAGATTCGAACTCCCGACATCCTGCTCCCAAAGCAGGCGCGCTACCAGACTGCGCTATACCCCGAAATCTCGCTATTCGCGAAAAGGCGGCATAATACTCATGCTGTGAGGCATCGTCAATAAAATCTGCATCTTGCATGAAATAATCTACCGCTCTACGCGCCATGAGGTTTCCCCGTCCTTGTCCTCAAGCACGACATTCAATGACTTGAGCTTGTCCCTGATCTCATCCGCCAGAGCCCAGTTTTTCTCGGCCCTGGCCTGGTTACGCTGTTCGATCAGTGAATCTATCTCTTCGGCATTGATATTTTCCCCTCCCCCTTTCAGGAACTCTTCAACAGGTAACTGCAAAAAGCCAAGAATGCCTGCGAGCTGGACCAGCAAACCCGCAAGTGGTGCTGCTGATTCCGGACTTTCCTGTTTGAGCCTGTTGACCTCCCTGGCCAGGTCAAAAAGGACACTGATCGCTTCCGGGGTATTGAAGTCATCTTCCATTGCAACCATGAAGCGGGATTCGTAAACACTGTCTTCAGCCACAGGGGTACTGCTGGAATCTACACCTTTTAATGCATTGTAAAGACGCTCAAGGGCACTGGATGCCTGTCCCAGGTTATCTGAAGAATAATTAATAGCACTTCGGTAATGGCTCGAAGCCAGAAAATAGCGAATGACTTCAGGTGGGTATTGTGTCAGTACGTCCCTGATAGTGAAAAAATTATTGAGGGACTTGGACATCTTTTCATTATCAATGCGCAGTGGACCGTTATGAATCCAGTAGCGGGCAAATTCCTTCCCCGTCGCACATTCAGACTGGGCAATTTCATTTTCATGATGGGGGAAAATCAGGTCGCTGCCACCGCCATGAATGTCGAAGGTATCACCCAGGCAGTGCGTAGACATGGCCGAACATTCTATATGCCAGCCTGGCCGCCCGCGGCCCCAGGGCGAATCCCAGCCTGGTTCTGCCGGCTTTGACGATTTCCACAGGGCAAAGTCTCGGGCATCCTGCTTGGCCTCCTCAACGTCTACACGGGCCCCTGAGAGTAATTCATCCAGGTTTCTGTGACTGAGCTTGGTATAGCCAGGAAAACGGGTCACGGAGAAATACACATCGCCATTATCTGCCTTATAGGCAAAGCCCTTGTCCTCCAGGGTCTTTACCATGGCAATTATCTGGTCAATGTGCCCTGTCGCAAGAGGTTCAATATCCGGAGACTGAATATTCAGGGCTTTCTCGTCTTCATGCATGATCTCTGTGAACTTTCTCGCCAGTTCATCGTAGGGAATCCCCAGTTCGTTTGCCCGGTTGATGATTTTGTCATCGATATCAGTCACATTCCTGACATAGGTAACATCAAATCCCCGAGCCCTGAGGAAACGGACAATAATGTCAAAGACCACCAGCATGCGACCATGACCGAGATGACAGTAATCATAGGTAGTGACCCCACATACATACATACGGACTTTGCCAGCCTCTATGGGAGTAAAAGTTTCTTTCTTCTGGGTGAGCGTGTTGTAAATCTGTAGCACGATAACGTCTCAGGGTCGTATTAATGGATTAATGCTGTCGCTTATTGCTGCTTTCTGGCCCAGGTATCCCGCAAACCAACGGTAAGGTTGAAAACCGGTTTTGTTGACGAATGGTCCCGCCAGTCAGCACAGAAGTATCCTTCTCGTTCAAACTGGAACCGGTCTTCTGCTTCAGCTTCTGCCAGTGTCGGTTCTGCCTTGCAACCTGTCAGGATGTCGAGCGCATCAGAATTCAGGTAATTATGATAATCCCCATCCGCACCATCCGGGTCTTCATGATTGAAAAGCCGATCATACAAGCGAACTTCCGCATCAATCGCATCTTCGGCAGATACCCAGTGGATAACTCCCTTGACCTTGCGACCCTCAGGCTTGGCCCCGAGTGTAGCCGGATCATGAGAGCATTTCAGGGCAATAATATTACCCCTATCATCCTTGACAACTTCTTCACACCTGATGACATAACTGCCCCTTAATCTTACTTCACCTCCGGCAATCAATCGTTTAAATCCCGGTGGGGGAACTTCCTCAAAGTCATTCCTGTCGATAAATACTTCCCGGGTAAACGGTATGGATCGTGTTCCCATGGAATCATCTTTAGGATGCCTTGGCAGTTCCAGAATCTCCCGTTCTCCCTCCGGATAACTCTCGATAATGACTTTGAGTGGTCTGAGCACGCACATTGCCCGGGGTGAGGTTTTGTCCAGATCATCCCGCAGACAGTGTTCAAGCATGCTCATATCCACGACGCTGTTTGATCGGGTCACCCCGACCATATCGCAGAAGTTGCGAATTGATGCAGGGGTGTATCCCCGCCGGCGCATGCCGTCGAGCGTTGGCATTCTGGGATCATCCCAGCCATCAACCAGTTTTTCATCGACCAGTTGCTTGAGTTTGCGTTTACTCATCACCGTGTAATTAATATTTAGCCTGGCAAATTCGATCTGCTGTGGATGGCACGGCACATCAAGCTGATCCAGAACCCAATCATACAGGGGGCGGTGATCCTCAAATTCAAGTGTACAAAGCGAGTGCGTAATTTTTTCCAGAGCATCTGACAGACAATGGGTATAGTCATACATCGGGTAGATACACCATTTGTCTCCAGTCTGATGGTGGTGCATGCGTCGTATACGGTAGATGACAGGATCCCGCATATTCATATTGGGGGAGGCCATATCGATTTTTGCCCGCAACGTATAGGCACCATCTTCAAAATCACCATTTTTCATACGCTCAAACAGCGTAAGGTTTTCATCAATCGATCTTTCCCGGTCCGGACTGTTGGTCCCTGGCTCCGTCAGCGTCCCCCGGTACTGTCTTGCCTGCTCCTGGTTGAGACTGCACACATAGGCCTTCCCCTGCCTGACCAGGTCAACGGCAAATTCATACAGGGCATCAAAATAGTTGGAGGCATAGAATTCACGGTCTTCCCAGTCAAAGCCCAACCACCGAATACTTTCACGGATGGAATCAACATATTCCATATCCTCCTTGGCCGGATTGGTGTCATCAAAGCGCAGGTTGCACTGGCCATTGAATTCATTGGCTGTTGAGAAGTTCAGGCAAATAGACTTGGCGTGCCCGATATGCAGATAACCATTGGGTTCTGGAGGAAAACGGGTATGCACCCTCCCCTCATTCTTGTTGTTTTTAAGGTCTTCCCTAATAATCTGGTGAATAAAATTGGAAGGTATTGCTGTTGGATCACTCATCAAGGTGTCGACTTTCTAATAAGGCACAAAGGCCGTATTATAGCCCGACTCAGATTCCCTTAACTACATACGATTACTTTGAAATAAACAACATACAGGAATTTACATGATCGTTCTTCACACTACTGCCGGCGACATTACACTTGAGCTTGACCTTAAGAAAGCACCGATCTCTGCGGCCAATTTCCTGGAATATGCCAGATCCGGCCATTATGACGGCACCATTTTCCACCGGGTTATCAATAATTTCATGATCCAGGGAGGTGGATTCGAACCAGGCCTGAAGCAGAAATCCACGGGTAATCCCATCCAGAATGAGGCAGACAATGGCCTGGCTAATGATACAGGAACTATTGCCATGGCCCGCACCATGGACCCCCATTCCGCCACGGCGCAGTTTTTTATCAATGTGAATGACAATAATTTTCTGAATCACACATCCAAGGATGCACAGGGATGGGGCTACGCCGTGTTCGGCAGGGTCACTGATGGTATGGATGTAATTAACACCATCAAGGAATGCAGGACAGGCTCAAAGATGGGGCATCAGGATGTACCGGAAGAAGATATTGTCATTGAGTCTGTGACAGTTAGCGACGATGAAGGCTGACCGGCTACTTTGCATTTCTGATCTTCATTTGAGTGACGACAGGCCTGATCTCTTTCAGGCCTTTGTCCGATTTCTCGATAATCATGCAAGCCATGCAACGGCCCTCTATATATTGGGTGATTTCTTTAATGCCTGGATAGGCGATGATGATCCCGGCACTCTCGCAAGCGATGTCAGGGCACAACTCAGGTCATTGACTGATTCGGGAACAGCAGTATTCCTGATGCATGGTAATCGCGACTTTCTTCTGGGCAAGTCCTTTGCTGCTGAAACTGGCAGTACACTGATCAAAGATCCCCACTTGCTTAGCTGTTTCGACCAGCACTACCTGTTAATGCATGGCGATTCCCTCTGTACCAGAGACGAGGATTATATGGCCTTTCGAACCATGGTGCGAAACCCCATTTGGCAACAGGAATTCCTGAATCGCCCTGTATCAGAACGACTGGCTTTTGCCGAACAGGCTCGGGATAAAAGTAAAGCCATGAGCAGTAACAAGCCTGAAGACATCATGGATGTGACTCCAGATGAAGTGAACAGGGTTTTGGGGGAATATGGTGAAACCACGCTGGTTCATGGGCACACCCACCGACCGGACATCCATCAACTGGATCTCGATGGGGAGGCAGGGAAAAGGATTGTGCTGGGAGACTGGGATGAAAATGCCTGGTGGCTGGAACTCACTCCAGAGGGCTTTGATCTGAAAAGCTCGCAGATCACGGACCTCCAGGATCAGGACAGCACCTTAATCAGGCAGCCGGGTTCCCCTGAAAAATAGTGGTGTCCCATCAGCAAAGGATATGTCCCTGCCAACGGCTTTCAGGGTCCGATCCCTGGCCTGGTAACCAAACACTTCCAACTCGGCACCAATGGGAATACTGTTCTTGGTAATACCCTGCCTGAACAGTGAATTGGGACTGCCTCCTTCGATCATCCAGCTTTCCTCCACACCCTGATCATTCACCACAGCTATATGGATCCAGGAATGGGGATTGATCAATTCTACCTTGGTCACAGTGCCTTTCAGGTTAACTGGAAGTTCCACGCTGAATTCCTGTGAAAATGCATGATGGGCATTGGCATTGGTCACTACTAGATTCAGGGTCAGGCCCAGGATAATCAGAATTTTATTTTTCACTTGTTGATTCCCCTTTACTGTTCTGCTGCCCGCATTCTGTCCAGTTCTTCTGTCCGCTTGCCACTCAGAATATTCACAATGCCGTAATTGCCTTCGTGGCAGGCATACTCGAACATGGGGCCGTCAATCGCATTGAATGGATAATTACCGCTCCAGGGTTGCGTCCAGACTGTCGGGTCCGTCACGGTAAACTGATAGTCGATAGTGGTTTCATCTACGCGGGTAAACCTCTCTTCAACCACCGCATCTACCGACATAGGCGCACGACGCAGTCCCGGCATATTGGTTCTGCCTGTATAACCCGTGGTTTTTACAACCAGAGTATCCCCGTCCCAGTAGCCTCGGGAATTACCAAGCCACTGTGGCAGACTGTTCTCGGCAGGATCACCACCATCCAGGGGAATAATGCGCACATCATGAATCATTTCCAGTTTCAGGACGACGTAATCTTCAGTCTGCATAAATTGATAGGTACTGTTGTAGCCCAGAGGCAGAATCGGTGGACCTTCCTGGTCCCAGATAAGACAGCGTTCTGAGAGGGTCCTGTTCTGTGCCTTGTCCCACTGGTACTTATCCCGCCAGACACGAAAATCCTCAAGATCCTGCTTGGCTGCCGCTGTCAGCTCCGGATAACGCCCATTGGGTGGGTCAACAATAATAGACGTTCGCAAGTTCTGGGTGATGTTGTCAGCAGTCCGGTTCATCAGGTAATCATCAAACTGGTAATGCACATCTTCCGGTGTTCCAGCCTGGGTTTCCCCATATTCATCATCAAATTCAGCCCGCAGAATATCGTTTAATTCCTGTTCCGTGTAAAAGGCCTGCTCACCCAGGTGTTCGGGGCGCTGCAGGGGAACCATTGTGGAGTTTGACCAGTATCCCTGAATCAGGGGATCTCCCCAGGAGGTTCTGGGCATCTCCCAGGACTCCTCTTGTGCCATAGCGGCATTAACTGCAGACAGCAAAAACATGATCAATGTCGCCATCCTGTATGAAATGGGTATATACGCCCTGTTTATATTCCTATTCATCTTCATCATCTCCACTGATGTCGATTCCCAGGTTTCGAAAATAATTTTCACGGCTGAGGTAGCTGTACATCATTTCTTCGGCAAATTCGACACATTTGAACTCAAACAGGCGGGCGTTATCCTCCACACGTTTGTACAGGGTCATGCCGAAGGTCCATGGGTCCTCATATACCGCTGGATCCTCAATCGTTACCTCATAGTCCATGTGATAGGGACTTTTGAGAGTATAACGTTCGGTCACCTTGACAGTGGAGGTATAGTAGTTGCCAGTCCGGTCAAGCCAGTTCGGGTTAAGGCCGGCTACCTCGATGACGAGGGTATCGCCCTCCCAGTGGCCATTAGACCAGCCCATCCAACTGTCGATAGGGGCTTCCATATGATTATCCATAAAGACAGTTCTCTCAGCTCCAGCGAACTGGTAGGCCATGAAAATATCGGTATCAGTCTGAAAAATCTGGAAAGGCTGGGGAATATAGGTGGCCCGTGGTATTCCAGGCATAAAACATTTGGCTTCGGGATCTTCGGTGCGCCGGTTGGCATAATTGCTGGTCAGTTGGGCCAAAGCCTCGGGCTTATAGGGAATACGGCCTCCCCTAATGACACTTTTGCCCGGCGTCACAGCACCGATTGCCCCCAGGCTTTCAACAGTCCCCTGTACGGCTGGCTGGTCTTCCAGGTTCCAGTTGGCGTTACTGAGCACTTGCCAGATACCGGAGATATCCGGCCGGCCATCGTCCCTGCGCGGCAGTCCTTCAGATTGAGCAAGAACAGTGGTGGAACAGATCAGACTTATGCTACAGAGAACCAGCAACCTGAACATCGTATACCCCCCCCTTTTTTCCCCAAGAGAATAAACTGCAATTTTTCAAATGTCTATGTGGATAATTTTCCAGGGTAAGGCATTTAACGTCCACTACCCCCCGGCGTGAATTTCTGGATTCGGCGGCCATCGAGCACCTCGGATGTATAAAGGTTGCCTGCTGAATCTGCAGCAATATTATGAACCCAGTTGAATTGTCCTGCTTGCCTGCCACCACCGCCAAAAAAACCAGACACGGACAGCGTACTACTATCCAGTCTCCAGATAACACGATTGGCACCATCGGCCATGAAGAGCCAGCGACCGTTATCTTCCGGTGAAAAGGTGATATCCCACGCAGAACCGTTTGCAAGGGTTTCCGGTGATATCAGTGCTTCACGAATGTATGTACCGTCCTTTTCAAACACCTGGATTCTGTTCCCCGTCCTGTCTGCCACGTACAGCAGATTATCCGGTCCAAGCACCACAGCATGAACAGGCCCGAGAAACTGATCGGAAAGTTCGGCATCGGGATTGTAGGCAGGTAGTGGAGCATCATTTGGTCGATTTCCATACGCACCCCAGTGACGCTTGTAGTCGCCGGAGATACTGTCAAAGACGATCACGCGACGGTTTTTATATCCATCTGCCACATAGACTTCAGCAGCCCCGGTATCTACTGCTATATCCGATGGACGTCCAAGACGGGCAGGATCATTACTGTCTCCTGTTTCACCCGGCGTTCCCAGTGTCAGCAGGTGTTCACCGGCCTGCGAATACTTGACTACGATATGCTGCCCCCCGGCGTCCTGATTTCCACCGATCCAGACATAACCCTGATCATCCACAAAAATTCCGTGTTCATTGAGTGGCCAGTCCTGGTCTTGCTCTCGCCATTGCTGGTTATCCACGTCCCAGACAGGTCCACCCCAGGCCTGCAATAACTCACCCTCCGGGCTGAATTGAAGAACGGAAGGAGCCGCCCGGCAGCAAATTGAAGCCGGAGGATCCAGCACAGCGCCCAGGTCACTCAGGGTGAGGGTTTTAGGACGGTGCAGCACCCAGACGGTATCATCAGGCGCTACAGCTATACCTGATACCTGCCCAAGTATCATGGCATCCGGTAAGGGCTGGGGCCATGAGGTGTCAACCGCATAATCCGTAAGCATTTGCGCTGTTACGGTATGGACGAAACATATAATGAGTAGTAAAAAGCATTTATATCGAGCCATGTTTTCCCCCTGCTTTCATGGTGACTTCAGCGACCAGTTCCTCGGCTAAAGCGGCTTTCAAAATAACGTTCATAATGGGCAAGGCTGAGCGTAAAAAGCTCCTGGTTGATTTCAGCGATAACTTCACTGACTTCACGTCCATTATGGGATGGAGCAAGACTTGCCCCAACTTCATCCAGACTGTTGATACGATAGAGTCGCTTTTGCAGCAGGTTGTGTAACCAGCAATATGGCGACATGGTCGGATCATAGAAAAACCGGAAGTCATCAAGGGCCTGCATGAGCTTTTCAACGGACAGGATCCTGAACCGTTCAGCCATGATCTGCTGGGTTAACTGGTCAATCCGGCTCAACACCGCCCGTTTTTCCTCATCCGAGTACTGGTTCCAGTTCACTACCTCGAAGCCAAATCGCTTACATCCCCGGCATATCTTGTCGCCCAGGGACGTGGTAGAGCATATTCCTATACAGGGTGTCTTTACTGAGTTCATAGCTGTCGATTGTAACGCGCTGTCCGCTGCTGACCTAGTCTTTAAAGGCCATTTCAAGTAAAATCTGCGCCCGCATTTATGGAATCCGGAATGGCCGGAAACCAGTCCCCAGCCACCTATTTCGTGAGGAATTTGAAGTGCTTGAAGCTTATCGCCGCCATGTGGAAGAACGTGCTGAACAGGGTATTGTTCCCAAACCCCTCGACGCTGAACAGACTGCCGCTCTCATTGAGCTACTGAAGAATCCGCCGGCAGGCGAAGAGGAATTCCTGCTGGATTTAATCAGTAACCGTGTCCCAGCCGGGGTTGATGAGGCAGCCTATGTCAAAGCGGGTTTTCTTTCCGCTGTTGCCAAGGGGGACGCTGAATCACCTCTCATTTCCAGGCTCGATGCTGTCAAACTGCTGGGCACCATGCTTGGCGGTTACAACATCAGCACCCTGGTAGACCTGCTGGATGATGCTGAACTGGGTGAGGAAGCAGGTGTACAGCTTTCCAGCACCCTGCTGATGTTTGATGCTTTCCATGATGTCGCCGAAAAAGCTGACGCCGGAAATGCCAATGCCATAAAAACCCTTAAGTCATGGGCAGATGCTGAATGGTTCACCAACAAACCCCGTGTTCCTGACGTTATCACTACCACCGTATTCAAGGTGCCCGGTGAAACCAATACTGACGATCTCTCCCCTGCCCCTGATGCCTGGTCAAGACCCGACATTCCCCTGCATGCAACGGCCATGTACAAAATGCCCCGTGAAGGCGTCACTAATGCAGTTGAGCAGATTGAGGAATTGAAACACAAAGGCCATCCTGTCTGCCTGGTAGGTGATGTTGTTGGTACCGGCTCATCACGAAAATCGGCAACCAACTCGGTACTCTGGCATATGGGCCATGATATTCCCCACATACCCAACAAACGTATTGGCAGTGTCGTGCTGGGTTCCTCTATTGCTCCGATTTTTTACAATACCATGGAAGATGCTGGCGGTTTTCCTATCGAGTGCAACGTGGATGATCTTGAAACGGGTGATGTGATCGACATCCATCCTTACGCGGGCAAAATAACCCGCCATGGAACGGATGATGTTGTATCCACCTTTGAATTGAAAACTGAGATGCTACTCGACGAAGTTCAGGCGGGCGGCAGGATTGCCATGATTATCGGGCGTGGTCTCACAGAAAGGGCCCGTGAAAAGCTCGGCCTCGGCGCCTCTGATGAATTCCGCCGGCCCAAGGCACCAATTGAAAGTGACAAGGGCTTCACCCTGGCACAAAAAATGGTCGGTAAGGCCTGCGGTGTAGAAGGCATCAGGCCTGGCACATACTGTGAGCCAAGGATGACCACTGTGGGCTCTCAGGATACAACCGGGCCCATGACCAGGGATGAACTCAAGGATCTGGCCTGCCTCGGCTTTACTGCTGACCTTGTTATGCAGTCATTCTGTCACACCGCAGCCTATCCCAAGCCCGTCGATATAGATACACAGCATTCATTACCGGATTTCATCCAGAATCGTGGCGGGGTTTCACTTCGACCCGGTGACGGCATTATCCACTCCTGGCTAAACCGTATGCTTCTTCCTGACACAGTGGGCACTGGTGGTGATTCTCATACCCGCTTCCCCATCGGCATTTCTTTCCCGGCTGGTTCAGGCCTCGTTGCCTTTGCGGCAGCCACAGGCGTTATGCCTCTGGATATGCCTGAGTCGGTACTGGTTCGTTTCAAGGGAGACATGCAGCCTGGCATCACCTTGCGTGACCTGGTTAATGCCATCCCTTACGCGGCCATTCAGAACGGTTTGCTCACGGTCGAAAAGAAAGGCAAGAAGAACATATTCTCCGGGCGTGTTCTGGAAATTGAAGGCCTTCCTGACCTGAAAATAGAACAGGCATTCGAACTGTCTGATGCCTCCGCCGAACGCTCAGCAGCTGGTTGTACCATCAAACTTGGTCCAGAGCCGATCAAGGAGTACTTCAGGTCCAATATTACCCTGCTGCGCTGGATGATTTCACAGGGCTATGGTGACCCGAGAACCCTGGAACGACGTGCAGTTGCGATGGAAGAATGGCTTGCGAATCCTGAACTTCTTGAAGCGGATGCCGATGCCGAATACAGGGAAGTTATTGAAATTGACCTCAATGAGATCAAGGAACCCCTACTCGCGTGTCCTAATGATCCGGATGATGTAAAACCCCTGTCTGAGGTTGCCGGCACACAGATCGATGAAGTGTTTATTGGTTCATGTATGCTCAATATTGGTAATTTCCGCGCTGCAGGTAAAGTGCTTGAACAGGTTGAGGGTTCACTGCCTACAAGACTCTGGCTGGCACCACCCACAAAAATGGATCAGCACCAGTTAACGGAAGAAGGCTATTACTCAATCTATGGCAAGGCCGGCGCCCGCACCGAAATGCCTGGCTGTTCACTCTGTATGGGCAATCAGGCGCGTGTCGCAGCAGGTTCAACGGTAGTTTCCACGTCAACAAGAAACTTTCCCAATCGTCTGGGTGATGGAGCCAATGTTTATCTGGCTTCAGCTGAACTTGCTGCCGTGGCTTCTGCGCTGGGCAAGCTCCCCGACATGGAAGAATACATGGCCTACATGAATAACCTTGATACCATGTCTGCGGAAATCTATCGCTACATGAATTTCAACGAAATCGAGGAGTATATGAAAGGGGCAGATAACGCCAGCAATATTCCCCTGCAAAATGTTCGTGATGTAGACCAGCCCTGACACGACGCGAAAAAAAACCGCTGCAAATGCAGCGGTTTTTTAATCAAGAAAATAATATCAGACTGGTGCCGGGCTACCAATGCCCTGGGGGCCTTCATCTTTTTTCTCGCCACCTGCACCTTTCGCACTGCCATCAGCATCCAGTTTCAAAAACAGCAACAGAACAGCAGCTATTATTGATCCTGCTCCCATGATCAGCGACACCCCGGGTAAATCCAGCCCACCTTCAAGCAGGAATCCCGCAATGATCGGGGACAGCACGGAACCACCCCTGCCAATACCAATGGCGAACCCAGTGCCGGATGCTCTGGCCTGTGTTGGAAAGACATTCGCCAGGATGGCGTACATACCGACAATACCGGCATTCACGAAGAAACCCGCCATGGCGACAAAAAGTTTGATAGTTCCCAGTTCGGCTGGGGCATAGCCGAAGATCCCAGTGAAGACCCAGGCCAGAGCGAAAGTGAAAATGGTCAGGGATTTGAGACTGAAACGTGTACTGAGTACTCCAAAGAAAACACAGCCCAATGCACCACCAATACTGGCCCACATTAAAGCCTCACCAGCAAGATTAGGGGCAAACCCCATGTCAACGACCAGCTTCGGTGTCCATTTAAGGATGTAATAAAGCGTAACTACATGCAGGAAATATGCCGCCGTAACCAGGAGTGTTGTTGCAATCATGACCCTCGAGAACAGGAATGAGGTAGATACTTTTCTGGCGGCCTCCTCTATCACAGGCAACTGGTCAGCCGCGGCATGGCCTAACCGCTTCAACGTGGCATTAATCCTGTCCAATGCCCCTTCTGGCTGCTTTCTGGTCAGCCAATGTACTGATTCCGGCATGATAAAGTGAATCAGGGGAATAAAAATTACTGTCATAATCGTTCCGAAATAAAACACGACTCGCCAGTCAAAATATTTCATTAGTTCAGAAACGATTGCCCCGCCTACAACTCCCCCAACCGGATAGCCTATCGTCATGATGGCAATCATCTTCGCCCGGTTTTTAAGGTTGGAAAACTCTGCCACTACAGCATTGATTGCCGCCAGCATGCCGCCAATGCCAAGGCCAGTGATGACGCGCCAGATTGAGAGCTCCATCAGGCTTGACGTGGTAGTGACCATGAACATGCCAATAGCCATGGCAAACAGGCACCCCATAATGGTGGTTTTACGGCCAATTCGGTCAGCAACCCCTCCCAGAAGAACCGAGCCAACAGCCATGCCGATTAGCTCCATGGAGAGCACTATCCCCAGACCGGCATTATCAAGGCCCCATTCCATGGCAATACCCGGCCCGGCGAAGCTGATAGCGAGCACATCAAATCCATCCAGCGCATTGAGACCAACGGTTAAACCAACAATAACGTACTGCAGTCGACTCATGGCCGAATGATCAAGTATCTGGCGTGGATCTGTACTCATTGCTTCCCCCAGGGTTTATGGAAATATCCTGCCTCTGGTGCCCGTCGGAGTGGCAGGTTTTTTTATTGTTAATATGTTTTCGCCAACGCAATTCTGACAGGCACTGCGGCTTTAGAAAGCGAAACAGACGACAAGCTTAATTCAGGCAATATGCCATTACAACACGATTCAGTTGCAGTGACAGGGAGGTTCAACCCCATAGACATTACTTCATTTCATGGCTGAAGGCTTTTACTGACCACTTCATATACATCCGGCGAGATATCAGGTAGAGCCATAACCCGGCGCAGTGCCTCCTGCATGAGATCCTGGCGTTCAGGACTGAACTTTCTCCACCTGGTGAGAGGTGTCAATAATCTCGATGCGATCTGTGGATTGATCGCATTCAATGCGATGACCTGGTCCGCCAGAAAATCATAGCCACTGCCATCAAGTTTGTGAAATCCCACGGCGTTGTTGTGACAGAAGGCACCTATTACACATCGGACCTTGTTTGGATTCTTGATATCAAAAGCCGGATGTTCCATCAGCTTTTTTATGTCGCCCAGATTATCCGGATTACTTGCTGCACTCTGCATAGAGAACCACTGCTCAACGACCAGGGTTTCATGCTTCCAATTTTCATAGAAATGTTCCAGCAGGCTCTCACGCAATTGCGCACTGGATTCAGAGGGATTGTTAACCAGTGAACGCAGGGCCGAACTACTATCGGTCATATTATTGGCTTCACGATATTGCTTTTGGACACGCTCAAAATGTTCCGGCTTGTCGAGACAGCATAAATAATTGAGTACCGTATTTTTCAGGCTTCTGCAGGCAGCCTCTTTTGCATTGTATTTGTAGGGAACATCCCTGAGACAGGATTCATAGACTGCCAGGAATTTGTTTTCCAGCTTCACGGCCAGGTATCGACGTAAAAATTCGCGGGAATGATGAATAATATCCACATCTGCAATTTCAGCCAGTTCGGCCAGGTAGGCCTCTGAGGGCAAGAGCATCAGGTGTGCAAGCATGGCCCTGTCCTGGGTATCATCTTTTGCTGCAATCTCAAGAATACCGTCGAAAGCACTGACAAGACGTTCATCGACTTCAGGTTCAATACCTTCATTCATGGCACCCTGAATATCCGACAGGACCTGCAGTGAAAGTTGCTGCCCGGCTTCCCACCGGGCAAAGCCATCTTTTTCATGTTGCATGAGCAACATCAGGTCATCTCGTGTATAGGGATAATGCAGTTTAACCGGGGCGGAAAACCCACGCAGTAAAACTGGCACTGGAGCAGACTTAAGACCTGTGAAGCGAAATGACTGGGCTTGCTCACTGACATGCAGGACCAGTTCCGTGGACGACTGCTGCCCCTCCACATTCAGAACCTGCTCATTGCCATCCTTGTCCAGAAGCGCCATTGTGAGGGGGATATAGAAAGGCAATTTTTCAGGCTGCGATGGGGTCGGTGGACAATGCTGTTCGACCGTCAGTGTGTATGAATGGTTTTCATTGTCATAATCACCACTTACCTCTAGCACAGGTGTTCCTGCCTGGCTATACCAACGTCTAAACTGCCCCAGGTCCAGGCCTGAAACCTCCTCCATGGTACTTACAAAATCCTCCGTGGTAACGGCCATGCCATCAAAGCGTTCAAAATAACGGTCAGTGCCTTCCCTGAATCTTTCAGGACCCAGAAGATTAGCCTGCATTCGGACTACTTCAGCTCCTTTTTCATAAATGGTAACCGTGTAGAAATTGGAGATTTCCATATAGGACTCAGGACGAACAGAATGCGCCATGGGACCGGCATCTTCGGCAAACTGGACAGTTCGGAGAAAACTTACGTCCTCTATTCGTTTGACAGCCCGTGAGCCCATGTCAGCGGAGAATTCTGAATCCCGAAAAACCGTAAAGCCCTCCTTCAGACTTAACTGGAACCAGTCACGGCAGGTCACCCTGTTACCTGACCAGTTATGAAAATATTCATGGGCAACAATAGCTTCAATGCGCGCAAAAGCCTGATCTGTGGATGTTGCCGGGTTTGCCAGGACACAAGACGAATTGAATATATTCAGACCCTTGTTTTCCATCGCCCCCATATTGAAATCATCCACAGCAACAATCATGAAAATATCCAGATCATATTCCCGGCCATAAACATCCTCATCCCATTTCATCGCTCGTTTCAATGACGCCAGGGCAAAATCACACTTGTCGAGATCTTTTTCTTCCACAAAAATGCTCAAGGCAATTTCACGCCCCGAACAGGTGGTAAAACTGTCATCGACTGCTTTGAGGTTCCCCGCAACCAGCGCGAATAAGTAGCTTGGTTTTCTGAATGGATCTTCCCAGGTAGCAAAATGGCGACCTTCCTGAAGGTCGCCACTGTCAATTTTATTACCATTGGACAGCAACACAGGATAAAGGGATTTATCCGCTTCAATCCTGGTAGTAAAGCTGGACAGAACATCAGGACGATCCAGGAAATACGTAATTTTTCTGAACCCTTCGGCTTCACATTGAGTGCAGAACATAGTGCGGGATTTATACAGACCCTCAAGGCTTGTATTTTCATGCGGCTTTATCTGCGTATTACAGGACAGGGTGAAATTATCTGGTAGTGCCGAGAGTACCAATGCATGATCATTGACAGAATATTCAGCTTCTCCCAGTTCCCGGCCATCAATAGATACCGAAAGCAGGGTCAGGTCGACGCCATCAAGTACAAGGTCGTTTGAACCTGCTGACGGCGCCTCAGGGTTTCTGCGTAAAACCAGTTCAGAAGAGACCAGGGTTTTATCTTCAAACAGCTGGAAGGTAAGATGGGTTTCATCAATTAAATAGGCTGGCGGCTGATAATCCTTGAGATAAACTGTCTTGCCCTGAGACTCTTTCATAAAAATTCCAATAGATTCAATTCAAAAAGATTAATGTTTCAGTTTTCGTGTAAGGTAACCAGGTAACCTGAAAATTTCCTGAGGTTGATTACCCCGGTATCCAGGATCAGGTATTGTCCCTTGATACCAAGCAGGCTGCCTTCAACCTCTGGTGTTTTATCAAAATTCAGTGAGCTGACCTTGTCCGGATAAGTATCCACCGGGTAGCTGATATCTACCGGTGAAACACCATTAATCTGGCTAATGGCATGAATACCAAATCGCTGTTCCAGGTCATCAAGTTCCTTTTCACATCGAGTCACCAGGCCATCCCGTTCAGTTTCAAGATCCACGGCCTCAATATTACCTTTCAACATATTTCGCCAGTTGGTGCGGTCAGTGACGTACTGCCTGAACAAAGCTTCAACGAAACCGGCCTGCTGGCGAGAGCGTGTACGCATAACAGGTAGTGCTTGCACAGCCCCCTGGTCAATCCAACGGGTGGGTACTTGTGACGCCCTTGTAATACCCACTTTAATTCCTGAAGAATTCGCCAGATATACTATATGATCCTGCATACAGAACTCATCGCCCCAGACGGGTTCGCGACAGGTACCGGCATCATAATGGCACTTTTCCGGGGAGATGACGCAGCTATCACATTGTGCCAGCTTCTGAAAGCACGGATAGCAGTATCCCTGATTGAAACTCTTGTTGGTCTTGCGGTCGCAATGAACACAGCGGATTTCATTTTGGTATACGAGTCGAATTTTTTTTGTGATCAATGCATTCAGAGAAACCTGGTCGTTACCCAGGATCAATGAATAACTGACAGGCTGATCCAACCTGGCACGCATCTTGTGAAGCTGGCCTTTCGCAAGTTCGGTCATAAAATTCCTGATTTATTATTCGTGATCACCACAGGGCTGCTCTTTCGGTTTTACGAAACCCACTCGCTGCTCCGGTGAAAGGTTTGCCTGATCGTAAGCAATAATTGCCTGCAAACAATTAGCCTTTTGTTCATCTGTCAATCGCTCCCCGTTTTCCCATCGCCCCAACTCAACAGCGCTTTTTAGCTGCTCATGTATTTCCGGGGTCATGGCATTCACGAGTTCTTCCAGGGTCTGCGGTTTATCGTTCATGTTTACTCCTGTCATCATCGTCATCGGATGGCATTCCTGCTACGCCAAACTTTAGACACGGTGGCAACGGTAGCTCCATATAGAATACCGGCAAGGAAACCACCTATATGGGCTTCGTCGGCGATAAAATCCAGATCAAGGGCCGTAATGATGACCAGACTTAGCAGTAAAAAAAACACCAGAGCGCCCGGCAAGGCCAGCCCTTTTGCAGGATCAAACAACTGCCACATCCATATGTAACCAAAAAGACCGTAGACTACTCCCGACATGCCTCCAAAATATATTGACCCGCCATACAGGTACTGGGCCGTATTGGAAACAAGGGCCAGGATAATAATCAGTAATAACAATACCCAACTTGCCTGGACTGCTTCAATTCTACGGCCAAACTCCCACAGCCAGAGCATATTGAACGACAAATGGACCAGTCCCCCGTGCAAAATAGCAGGACTAAGCATTTTCAGGAACACCATCAGTTGCAAGTCATTCATGACCCTGTCCAGGTCAATAATCGATGTGCCATAGCTGAAATCAGGATACAACAATGAACGCGTCAGACCATTCATTGACTCAAGAGGCGCAAGAACAGCCAGGACAATACAGAGCAGAATCAAGAACAGGGAAAGAGGAGCTCGGCGAAATGCGCTAGCCAGTTTTATTGCGACATCCCGAATATTGAAATAAGCCGCTACGTCCGACGAATCATTCTTGTCCGGCAGAACTTCTCCTCGCTGCCATTGGCTATAAAGCGTGACTGCTGTCATGGCCTCTTGCTGTCCCGTGACCGTCAGTACCTGGCTATGATCAAGGCGGATAATGCGGTGGGAGATTTTTTGCTGCCACAGCAGACGACTGAATTGACTCAGGTCTTCTTCAAGGGGAGCTTCAAGAACTTTGAACATCTATCAGGCGCTTACTTGTTCGTTGGACGGTGAGACCATCCCAGCTTGCTTCGACAGGTTTCGTAATAATTATAATCAGCAGGATGAAGTATTTTCAGTTCTTTAGCCTTCTTGCGGATGCTAATGCGATCGCCGGGATTACAACTGTGACTCATCGAACCGTCACAACTTACCTGGGGCAGAATATGATGCCGGTCACCTACAATGAGCGTTAGTTCACAACTACCATCGACCACAATAGGACGGCTGCTCAGGCTATGCGGATTAATAGGAACAAGCACCAGTGCATCCAGCTTCGGATGCATGATCGGCCCTCCTGCAGACATCGCGTAAGCTGTTGAACCCGTTGGAGTTGCCACTACCAGCCCATCCGAAGCCTGGTTATAGACAAACTCATCATTGATATACAGGGAGAACTCTATCATCTGGACAGCCTTCCCGGGGTGAAGTACGACATCATTAAGGGCCGAACCCAGGAATTTAAACTGCTTGCCGTCGCGCGCTGATTCAACATCCAGCAGAAATCGGGACTCAATCTTGTACTGCCCGGCCAGCATGTCGGAGAGCACACTCTCCAGTTGCTCCGGGAGGATGTCTGTAAGGAATCCAAGCCTGCCCCGATTCACACCAATAACCGGTACATCATTTTCTGCCAATATAGAAGCCACCTGTAACAGGCTGCCATCGCCTCCCACTACGATCACCAGTTCACAAGATTTCACCAACTGGTCGATCTCACAGACCTGCATTTTACCGGCATCGACCAGGCTCTCAATTTCCGTATCAAGAATAACGTCCAGGTCGACCGTAGACTGAAGAAAATCTATAAGGAGTTGCAGGGAGTCAGCAATTTCCCTGTTACGTCTTCCGGTGATACCGACTTTGGTGAATTTTGTCATAATATTTGGCCAGTTTTCGAAGGTGGCGAGTATATCATGCCATCTGTTTTCCTAATGCTCCGCGCTATAGTTTCAGCGCATTCACAGGCTGCTTTGTTTATAATGCCCCCACATTGAAGGAGCAGGTAAATGGACATCAATAACAGCAAGATTGCCGTCATCGGCCTCGGTTATGTAGGCTTGCCACTGATGGTGGAATTCGCAAAGCATTTTCCTGCTTTGGGCTTCGATATCAACAGAAACCGTGTGGATCAACTCACTGGCGGCATCGATATCATGAAAGATCTCGATAGCAGTGATCTCGCTGCTGCTGTTCATGGCCACTATTCATCAAGCCCTGAAGATCTTAAAGCATTTAATGTCTACATTATCACGGTACCGACACCTGTCGACAAACACAACCGCCCTGACCTGACTCCGCTGAAAAATGCCTGTTTGCTGGTAGGGCGCTACCTCGGCGAAGGTGATGTCGTTATTTTCGAATCAACCGTATATCCAGGCGCCACAGAGGAAGATTGCGTCCCCTTGCTGGAGCAGGAATCCGGGCTTAAGTTAAACCAGCAGTTTTATGTGGGATACAGCCCGGAGCGCATCAATCCCGGGGATAAAAAGCATCGCTTGTCCACGGTCATCAAGGTCACTTCCGGTTCCACACCGGAGGCTGCCACGTTTGTTGACAACCTGTACGGGAAAATTATTGAGGCCGGCACCCACAAGGCCAGTAGCATCAAGGTAGCGGAAGCCTCAAAGGTAATCGAGAATACCCAGCGTGATCTCAATATCGCCCTCATCAA
>Ga0181564_10001544_pt1 | contig 20496 bp, 19 predicted proteins | sample 011ome_24_FD_134512 | JGI IMG/M metagenome (GOLD analysis project Ga0181564, IMG submission 134512) | Coastal salt marsh microbial communities from the Groves Creek Marsh, Skidaway Island, Georgia - 011513CT metaG (megahit assembly) | ecosystem: Environmental > Aquatic > Marine > Intertidal...
ATTCGAGCATATGCTTTACAAGACCAAGGTCATGATACTGTTGAGGCTAATGAATTATTGGGCTTTCCAGCAGACTTGAGAGAATACAATATTTGCTTAGATATTATGCAACATTTCAATATCACTTCAGTTAACTTGTTAACAAACAATCCAAAAAAAGTAGATGCTTTAGAAGAGGTTGGTGTTAAGGTTGTGAAAAGAACGTCTCTCCATGAAGGGGCTAACGATAAGAATCAAAATTATCTCGATACTAAAAGAGATAAGATGGGTCATTTAAGATAAGCAATTTTTTACCTTAGCAAGAATTCCTTTCTTATCCAGACCAACCACCTCAAGCATTTCTGCTCTGCTAGCATGTTCAATAAATTCATCTGGAATACCACAGATGATTATTTGCTGTCTTAGTTTATTTTCTTGAGCCCATTCAGCAACTGCTGAGCCTGCTCCGCCAGATATGGCTCCATCTTCAATAGTGATAATTGCTTTTTTATCATGAGAATGCTCAGCAATTAATTTTTTATCTAATGGCTTCACAAATCTCATATCTAATAAAGTAGCATTCAGTTCTTGAGCTACTTCCTCTGAAGTTTTTATTAGCGCTCCAAAATTCAGTACCAGCATATCTGATTCTTTGATATCCATTATTCTTCCTTTACCAATTTCTACTGGTTTAAGATCAGACTCTATTGAGGCATTAATTCCACCACCCCTTGGATATCTAACCGCAGCAGGACCAGTATGCATATATGCTGTAGTTAACAATTTCCTTGCCTCATTTTCATCTGCTGGCACTGCAACTACCATATTTGGAATGCATCTGAGGTATGTAAGATCATAATTACCAGAGTGAGTTGGACCATCCTCCCCAACCAAGCCAGCTCGGTCAATAGCAAACAGTACATTTAGATTTTGTAATGCTACATCATGAATCAACTGATCATAAGCCCGTTGAAGAAAGGTTGAATAGATTGCAACAACAGGTTTTTTTTCTTCACATGCCATTCCAGCAGCAAGTGTCACAGCATGTTGTTCGGCAATAGCAACATCATAAAATCTTTCAGGGAACTCTCTGCTGAAATTAACCAGCCCTGAGCCTTCTCGCATCGCAGGAGTAATTGCCATTAAGTCTTGATCTTTATTAGCCATATCAACAATCCATTGGCCAAATACATCTTGATATTTAGGACCATTCTTTTTATTGGGTGCATCCAATGGTTTGATTTTTCCAATCGCATGAAAGCCTATTCTATCTGCTTCTGCAGGATCTAATCCCGCACCTTTTTTTGTAATAACATGTAAAAACTGTGGACCGTCAAAGTCTTTTAAATTACCGATAACTGTCATCAACTCATTAATGTTATGACCGTCGATTGGGCCAATATAATTTAGGCCTAATTCCTCAAAAATGCTTCCAGGAGCAACCATGGCTTTCATTTGAGTTTCTACTTTTCTTGCTATGTGATGAGCTTGCGGAAGATTTTCTAAAAAACTTTTTCCACTTTTTCTTATTCCTTTATAGACTTTTGATGCCCAAATTCTTGAAAAATAATTGTTTAATCCTCCAACATTTTCTGAGATAGACATATCATTATCATTAAGAATGATTAGCATATTAGGTTTTATATGGCCTGTATGAGCCAAGCCTTCGAATGCCATTCCGGCTGTCATAGCTCCATCACCAATGACAGCAACAACCTTTTTATTTGTATCACGATTTGCAATCGCCATGCCAAGTGCGGCACTGATTGATGTGCTTGAATGACCAACCCCGAAAGCGTCATATGGGCTCTCTGTGCGATTTGGAAAGGGCGCTAGCCCATCTTTATGACGAATTGAAGAAAGGGTATCTTTTCTTCCAGTTAGAATTTTATGAGGATAAGCTTGGTGGCCTACATCCCAAATTATCTTGTCATCAGGAGTGTTGTATAGGTAATGCAAGACAACTGTTAGCTCAACTACTCCCAGGCCTCCACCAAGATGACCTCCACTCTGACCAACGCTGTAGAGCATATGTGCTCTAACATCATCAGCCAATGACTTAAGTTCTATGGGTGTTAGGTTTTTAATATCACTAGGTAAATTTACTTTGTCTAAAATCGGTATTTTAGGAGGATTTGATGGAATTTCAGAGAATATTTTCATCTTAACTGTTTCTTTCAACCATAAATTTAGCTAATTTAAGCAATTCAGCAACCTCATTTTTATTAAATGAGTGCTCTAATTTAGAAATACATGCATTTGATAATGCATGAGCTTGATCAATAGATTCTTGTTTGCCAAAAGTATTTACATAGGTTAGCTTTGAATTCATCAGGTCTGATTGATTGCTTTTTCCAAGCGTACTTGAATCTGAAGATACCTCCAACACATCATCGATAATCTGAAAAGCAAGACCGAGATCTTTACCAACCTCATCTAAAACTTCAAGTTGATTTTTTTGGTTATTATTTCCAAGATGAGGCATGGTTATTGCAACTCTAATTAACCTTCCTGTTTTTAACTCATGAATCTTTTTAATATCCTTGTAATCATTATTTTCAGCATCTAAATCATATTGCTGCCCTAGAATCATACCTTCGTGTCCGCATGCATTTGAAAGAGCTTTGATTGATGCAATTTTTTGCGATTGAGTAATTTCAGGTGATGAAACAATATTCTCATAAGCTAAAGCTTGCAGAGCATCTCCAGTTAAAATAGCTATAGCCTCATTGAATTTAACATGGCTTGAAGCTTGCCCTCTTCTCATCTCATCATTATCCATTGAAGGCAGGTCATCATGAATTAAAGAGTAGGTGTGCATCAGCTCAATGCTGGCAGCCATATCAATTAATGCTGAATTAGAAATTTCTTTATTTAGATTGCCAGAAGCAAAAATTAATCCAGCTCGTATACATTTACTTTCCGCCAAAGCTGAGTATCGCATGGATGATGCTATCTTATTTGTATCTGGAAGCAGGGCATCTATTCGATTGAATACCTTTTCTTTGCATTCAGAGAGAAAGCTTAAAGACATGGATCCAATCTTAACTTTCCAGGTCTACTGTATCGCCAATATCTAAAAGTTTCTTTACTTTTAACTCAGCTGCAGAAAGCTGTTTCTGACATTCCTTAACTAAACCAATCCCTTCTTCAAAAGACTTAACACTATCTTCTAAGCTAATGTCTCCGTCTTCAAGCTTGGCAACAATTTGCTCAAGTTTTTTTAGAGATGATTCAAAATTTACTGTATCTTTTTTTGTCATGCTTTATTGTAACCGATGCCATTTTTTTGAGCACTTAACCTGCTGTTTTAAATAGACCATATCTATTTTGAAGCCATGCTTTTAACCTTGATGGGAGTATCAGCGCAGCTGGAGTAAAAATTAATGTAAGAACTGTACTAAATGAGAGACCAAAAACAATTGATGAAGCTAATAATGTCCACCACTCAACAACACGACTGCCTATTAATATCTCTCTAGTCAATACATCAATACTAACCCCTACTGCAAGTGGAAGGAGACCAAAGATGGTTGTCGTAGTCGTTAATAGAATTGGTCTAAGGCGCTGCTTGCAAGCTTTCATAATGACATCTTCTTTTGAAAGATTTGGAAACTCTCCAATTAACCTATTAAAAGTATCTATAAGGACAATATTGTTATTTACAACTATTCCTGACAACGCAACAATTGCAATTCCATTCATTGTTGTGCTAAATGGTTTACCCATGATCATTAGACCTATTAGCACACCTACTACCGACATAAATACCGCACTTAGCACAAGTATTGATTGATAAAAACTATTAAATTGAGTCACTAGTAAAACCAGCATGAGAGCCAGAGCAGTTAAAGCAGCACCGCTAAGGAATGCTGTAACTTCTTCGGTTTCTTCTTGTTGTCCTCTAAATTGAGTCGTAATATCGTTTCCGAAGTCTTGAGTTTCTAGCCATGCTCCAATTTCATCTACTTTATCAGAAACAAGATACCCAGTATCAGTTGCAATTCCTATCTCATGGAAAAATTTACCATTTCTTCTTACAACAGATTGACGATTATGAGAAGGCACCAGTTTTATAAAGGTGCTAATTGGGATAAGACCATTAATTGAATTCACTTTTAGATCCTTGATTCCACTCAATGATCTAAGCTCAGTATCAAACCTTGCCCTAATTTCAATCTCGTCTTTTGAATCATCTGGTCTGTATTCTCCAACTTTGAAACCGTTGGTTAGCATTTGTACTAATGCGCCTATATCTATCATGCTCACACCAAGCTGAGCTGCCTTTTGTTTATCTACCTCAACTTTCCACTCAATTAATGGGTAAGGCAATGTTGAGTTTATATTTGTGAGTCCGACGACATCCTCTTGTAAGTATTTTTCAACTCTTTGGGTTACTTGCGCAACTTGATCTTCATTATTTCCAAAAATACCAAGCTCTATGGGTGAGCTAAAACCAGGACCTCCTTCTTCTGGAGTAATTTCAACGATAATTCCTGGAAGGTTAGAAATAGCTGCTTCAACATTTTGGATAATCTCATTTCCGGTTAACTCTCCATCATTTGTCATTCCTACTTCTAGAAAGCCTCTTGACATAGTGTCTCCACCTGCGTTGAACCATTGTGAGCCAGTTGTAAGATACAAGTTTTCAACACCACGCACTTCTGATATGGAAGATTCTACTTTTTCCATGATCTCTTTTGATTCAAGTGCTGAGAAGTTTCCTCTTGCTCGAATATTTATCTCTGCAGCGAAGGGATCTACATCAGCGAAATAGATGGTCCCCTTACCAAAGTTTCCATACATAGCATATCCAAAGAACCAAAGAAGCATAAGAATAGCAATTAGAGTTTCACCAGGATTTTTGACAAATGTTTTTAACCATTTTCCATAAAATGTAGAAATCTTATCAAATACAATTTCTCCAGTTTGTTCGTTTTCACCAGATACAAGAGTAGATCTTCTTTGTCCAAATATTGAACCTATAACAGGAGTTACAATCATTGCATACACAAGAGATGCAGTTAAAACAATAAAAACTGTTACAGGCAGATAGCGCATAAATTGACCAGTGAAGCCTGGCCAGAAAATTAAAGGTATGAAAGCTGCAATGGTAGTAGCTGTGGATGAGAGAATTGGATAAAACATTCTTTTAGAGGCAAGACGATATGCTTCTAATCTATTTAAACCCTCAGAAATTTTTCTATCGGCATACTCAGTGACGACTATCGAACCATCGATCAACATTCCCAACCCAAGAAGAAGACCCATCATGACTAGAAAGTTAAATTCAATTCCAGCAATCTTTAAAATAATAAAGGTCAATAAAAAACAAAATGGAATTGAGAGACCGACCAACATTCCAACTCTTACGCCCATGCTTGCAATGACCAGAACCATGACTAAGAAAATAGCCGTAATAATATTTCCTTCAAGCTCCGAGATCATCATTTCTGCCCACACAGTCTCATCGTTAGTTTTTACTATTGAAAGATTGGGTGGCAGGGTTTCTTGAAAGTCAGAGACTACTTTTAAAATTTTAGTTTTAGCATCAATTGCATTTGCGCCAACTCTAATTCTAATTTCAAGCGTTATTGCATCCTCACCATTAACTTTTGCGAATGAAGAATAATCTTTGAAAGTTCTTTTAATTTCTCCAATATCACTTAAGGTTACAACTGCATCTCTAGTAACTTTAATTGGGATATTGTAAACATCTTCTGCGGTTTCAAAAATTCCTGGAACTTCGATATTAAATTTACCTGAGCCTGTATCTTGAGCCCCACCAGGGATGATGAGGTTATTGCTTGAAATAGAGTTGTATAGTTGGTTTAAGGTGATTCCATAGGTTTCCATTTTCGATTTATCTATAACCCCTACAAGAACTTCTTGCGGAACTCCCTCAAGGTCTGCTGCAAGCACTTCGCTGATAGATTCCAATTTATCTTGAAGCTCTCTTGCTATGTACACCTTTTGTCTCAAAGATGCTGAACCAATAAGACTTAAGTTCATCACTGGAAACATAGCAAAGGAATACTCTCTGATTTGAGGGTCTTCTGCTTCCCTTGGAAGCTCAAATTTAACTTCCTCTACTGCTTGCTTAATATCTCTTAGAGCCGTATCTATGCTATAACCAACTTCAAACTCTGCAACAATTCTCGCGTAACTCAACCTTGCAGATGAAGATAATTCCTTAACACCAGGAACACTTCTTAATCTTGTTTCTAAGGGTCTCGCAATAAGTCTTGAGGCGTCTTCAGGAGAAGCGCCATCTAAAAATACAGACACGCTTACAAGAGGTAATTGGATGTTTGGATCAGCAGCCACACCAAGAGAGGATCGCGCAACTGATCCAGCAACAATAACAAGCAAAGCTAAGGCAAGAGTAGTTCTTGCTTTAGATAAAGCAAAATCTACAATTTTAGTCATACATCAGACAGGAAAGTTGTTTGTACCTTCTCGCCATTTTTTACAAATCCTTGGCCGAGCACAATAAGCTTTGAGAGGTTTGGAATTCCTGTTACCCAAATTCCATCATTGGTATCTTCAATGATATTGATTGGTAAAAATTTAACTTCATCATTGTCATTTACAACTCTAACACCTAGGTTGCCCTCATCTGATAACAGCAAAATAGATGGCGATATTTTATTGGCAAGCACCTTATTAGTTTGAATCGTCATTGTTCCGGTAATTCCATCTCTTATCTTGCCGCTCACATTAGATACTTTGGCTTCAACTCTAAAGGTGCGGGTGGAAGCCGATGCGCTTTTGGATACAAAACTTAATTTACTCTTGATCACTTCCCCTGTAACGAGTGCAATTGAAACTTCTTGTCCATTAACCACCTTTTTTATTTCTGTTTCAGGAACTTCAGCAATAAAGGTGATTGGGTCTAATTCAATAATTACAGCGCATGTTTGACCTTTACTTAAGTAATTGCCAGGCTTAACAATTCTTTCAATATAGCCTTTGAATGGCGCTTTTACCTCCGTTCTATTTAGCTCAACAACACCCAACCTGCATAGTACTTGGTCTTTTTCTACCCAATCACCTTGCACGACATTATTTGGCATCACTTCTCCAGAGGTCTTGGCTAAAATATTTACTCTTTTCTCAGAAGTGGCCGAAGAATTTAATTTAATTGAAGGTGAAAAGAAAGCGGATTTACTCTCAGATATTACAACTGAGGATAATTTATTATTTACCTTTTCTGCTAATGTTACTTCTTCTACAAATTGACCAGAAATCATCCAAGCTATAACTGGGACTAAAATATATAGAGAAATTCTGACGTTTTTTGACATTTCTAATTTTCTTATTTTTTACGCTAGTATATTTTGACAAGCGGGGATGGATTATAGTTCATCTTTTTTGTAAAGTACACTTTACATTTTAGAGGTTATATTTTTTCCTAAGCTTTTCTAATAACTTGATATCTACAGGCTCGAAAGCATCTGATTGTTCTATAGGAGCAATTTTAAATTCTTTGCCTGCTTTCATTTCTTTCACCATGCGCATGTAGGCTTTTGAGAAAGCTTGAAAAGTATTGCTATTATTTTGAGAATTGACTAATTCCCAACCAACCTCTTTTCCTGCCCAATAAATAATTGGATGAGTCCAAGGAAAGTTCTGTCTTGGTGATGAAGATTTCTGAGCCTCAATAAATGCCTCTTGGGGAGTAGGTATATTGATTGTGCCCATTGAACCTGAACATGCCTTGAGTATTTCTGTAAGGGTTGGGAGGTAATCGTTCGCTTGAATTACTGTTTCTACAGCAGCATTAATACATTCAGCAGGATATTTTTTCAAGCTTTCTGCCCACAGCTTTTTTGCTTCATTGAGTCTATAGTCTGTTCCGAATACTTTGTAAAACTGATAATGATAGGAAAGCTCTAGCTTCAAAAAAAGATTATCAATAGCTTCGATGAGTCTTTTTCGTTCAGAGCTCGAGATTTTCTGCCCAGGAGTTATCTTTTGTTCGTTCTCTGAACTTTTGAGAAAACTCTCCTGGTTCATTATGTCTGTAATTTTTTTTGTCATCTTTTTCTTCGTAAGAACCAACCAACTCTTTTCGTTTTACAAAATCTACAAATTTTGAGTTCCAAGACCTAAGAGCTGTTCCATTTTCTTTCCAATAGAGTATAAACTCCTTTAAGTGTTTCAACGCATCATTTTTTGAAACATTAGCTAATTCTAAAATATCAATTGCATCAGAAGAGGGGATCCAAGTTTCATCGATGCAGACTGGCAAACCTTTATTTTTAGAATTTTCTTTTACCCATTCTCGACGAATAAAATCAACAAATAATACATTCCAATTATCTCTAACTTGATTTTTTTCCATCCAATACATTTTGAATTCATTAACTTTACTTTCTATAAATTCTTTGTTGATATTACCCATCCCTAACACTTCGAATGCCTGGATTGAGGGTGCCCATGAGTAATCAAGTTTTCTTTTTCCAGCATTGTTATTATTTGATGGCAGCTTTAACTTGTATAAATTTTTCTTAGTTGAGGCTTCTTTTGATTGCGGGCTTTTTTCTGAAGATATTAACTTTAGATCAATCAGCCTGTTTAAATGCGACAGTATTTCTGACTCTTCTAGAAAAGGAATTTGATCTTTAATTAATACCACCATTTCATTTGGTATAACTGAAGGATTTTTTAAATCTTTTGTTGCCGCTAAAACAATTGCACATTCTATTCCTAAAGTTTCTGCTGCTTGAATAGAAAAAGTAAATAGGTCGTTTTTCAATTATCCTCGCCTCTTTTGCACAGCTTCGCTGATTGTTTTAAGGCAATTAAGAGTATCATCCCAATTCATGCACGCATCAGTAATACTTTGACCATATGTGAGGTTATCTGTGATGCTTTGATTTCCCTCAACTAAATGACTTTCAAGCATAATGCCTCTTAAGCTTTCATTGCCATCTGAAATTTGTCCTGCTACATCATTAACAACATCAATTTGCTTTTTAAATTGCTTTTGGCTATTACCATGACTCGCATCAACCATAATAGAGTCATTTACATCAGCTTCAATTAACGCTGTCAATGTTTGTTGAATTGCCTCAGAGCTAAAATTCGGTTCTCTGCCGCCTCGTAATATAATATGCGAGTCTGAATTTCCAGAAGTTTTATATATTGATACTCGACCATCCTTGGTATTTGAAAAAAATACATGTGGATGATTTGCAGCCTGAATGCCGTCAATTGCTGGCTTTAATGCGCCAGTTGTACCATTCTTAATTCCAATGGGGCATGAGAGGCCAGAAGCTAATTCTCTATGAGATTGACTTTCAGCAGTTCTAGCGCCAATAGCTCCCCAAGAGATGAGATCTGCAACAAATTGGGGTGAAATTGGATCTAAAAACTCTGTACCTACGGGTAACCCAATAGCGGTAATATCTCTGAGAATTTTTCTTGCTAACATCAAGCCTTTGTTTGCATCATAGCTTTCATTAATATCTGGATCATTAATTAAGCCCTTCCAGCCTACGGTTGTTCTTGGTTTTTCAAAATATACTCTCATAATTACAAGTAGGTTAGAATTCAATGAATCTCTAGCTTCTTTGAGTAAATGGGCATATTCAAGCGCAGATTCAGGGTCATGTATTGAACAAGGGCCACATACAACAATCACTCTATCGTCTTTTCCGTGAAGGATTTGGCTAGCCTCATTCCTAGTTCCATAAACCAGTTTCGAGATTTCATCAGTTAGTGGATATTCAGAGATAACGTCATTGGGTGTGATGAGATCGAATTTCTCAACGATCCTTGTATTGTCAGTGTGGTAAATGGATTCCATGCAACAAATATTAATGCAATTAAATTAAAAAAATAGCTTTTAAACGATCTTATTATTTCTTTTTTAACATAGGTAAAAACCCTTTAAATCAACAATTTAATGCAAAATCACAAGATGTTGTGTTAAAAAGGGCTTATAATTACATTATCTTGTATAAATTGAACTTATGAAGTTTCAAACACAACTAGAATTTCCACAATTTAAAGGGGAGGCTTTAACGCAACTTCCTGACGATTTATTTATTCCACCAGAAGCTTTAGAAATTTACCTTGAAGACTTTTCTGGCCCAATGGATGTTTTACTTTACTTAATACAAAAGAGAGATATTAATATTCTTGATTTAGATATTTCAGAGATTACTGACCAGTACATTCAATATATTGAATTAATGGATGCTTTAAAGATAGAGCTTGCCGCTGACTATTTAGTAATGGCTGCAACCTTAGCTCAGATAAAATCTAGAATGTTAATTCCCCAGTCTGAAGAAGAAGAGGAAGAGCAAGATCCTCGATCTGAGCTAATTAAAAGACTGCAAGAGTACCAAAGGTATAAAACTGCGTCAGAATCTATTTCAAACTTGCCAAGAATAGATAGAGATCTTTTTCTTGCTACAACAGCTTTGCCAAAATTTAAAGAACCTGAAGCATCTATAAATATTACTCCCCAAGAACTTGCAACAATATTCCATGAAGTTACCACTCGGCCTAAATTTTCCTCACATCATGAAATTCATTTTGAAGAGCTTTCTACACAAGATAGGATTGCATTAATCTTGTCAATTCTCAGCAAAAGAAATGTAATCCAATTTTTTCAAACATATCAGAAAAAAGAAGGTAAACAGGGAGTTGTTGTTGCGCTATTAGCTTCTTTAGATTTAGCCAAAGATGGCCATCTTGAGCTTATTCAAAACAAAGACTCTAACCAACTTTATCTTAAATCAACGAATCGAGGAGTTCACTAGATGACTGATTTACAAAACTTACCAAATATTGTTGAATCTATTCTTTTTGGTGCGGGAAGACCGATGCGTTTGTCTGAGATGAAAACATTAATGGGATCTCAGAATATAGAAGTAGATTTGCCAAGTATCAAAGTTGCTTTAAATTCTCTAGAGGAAAAATACGCTGATAGCTCTATTGAAATTAAAGAGGTAGCATCTGGTTTTAGGATGCAAGTAAGAGAGAGTTATGGTGACTTTCTATATCCTTTATGGAATGACACCTCAAGCAGACTCTCCAAAGCATTAATGGAAACTGTTTCTATCATCGCTTATAAGCAACCTGTTACCAGGGGAGATATTGAAGATATCAGAGGAGTTACTGTTAGCACTCAAATCATTAGATCCTTGCTTGATAGGGAATGGATTAAAGTAACAGGATATCGTGATGTTCCAGGTCGACCTGCATTGTATGAAACAACTAAAAACTTCCTAAATGATTTAAACCTTAAATCAATCAATGATTTGCCTGCATTGCCCGAGGCTTTACCTGCGGGTGATACCCTGGATCAACTAGAAGCTAGCTAGCTCTATGCTGCGACTGCAGAAATTCTTGGCTCAAGCTGGCTTAGGCTCAAGGCGTTCATGCGAGCAACTCATTAGGGATAATAAAGTCTATGTTAATGGCAAGTTAGCTGTTTTAGGAACCAAAGTAACCGAAACAGATGAAGTCACTTTTGAGGGTGAGAGAGTTCTTTTAAGAATAGCAGACTTAAAAGTAATCATGCTTAATAAACCCCGTGGAGTATTATCTTCAAAAAAAGATAGTAAGGAAATTAAACTTGTGTTTGATTTTCTTCCAAAAGTTCAAAATGAGCCTGATTGGATTGCGGTTGGGAGGCTAGATATCAATACTTCTGGCTTAATGCTATTTACAAATGATGGAACTTTAGCCCATCAACTCATGCATCCGTCATTTAAAATTGACAGAGAGTATCTTGTAAGAGCAAGAGGCAATTTCAATGAGCAGAAGAAACAAAATATGCTCTCAGGAGTGAAAATTGAAAATGAAGTTTATAGATTCTCTGACATCATTCCAGGAGAAAAACAAAGCTCTAATCAATGGTTTTCAGTTTGTATGCTTACTGGAAAAAATCGTGAGGTGAGAAAACTTTTCGAGTCTCAAGATTTAGAAGTTAGTAGATTGAAAAGAGTGAGAATCGGGCCAATATTTTTACCCTCCACGCTTAGGGAGGGTGCATGCATGAACTTAACCGAATCACAAATTCAAGAACTCCAAAATTATGGAAAGTGATAAAGCTTACAAAGCCTTATTAAAAATCTCTACAGAAAAGAATTTCAATTTATTAAGAAGATATCTTGAGAAGTCAGATCCAATTGATATAAAGGTTTCATCATTGCCGTTAATTGAATACCTTTCATCGGTCGTAGTTAGTCAACAACTATCTACCAAAGCAGCAAAAACTATTTGGTCAAGAGTGCATCCTATTATCAAAAGGCATACCAATTTTATAAATTTAGGTACAGAACTTTGCTTAGCAGGTTTATCAAGACCAAAAGCAAATTATGTTATTGGGCTGATTGAGAATTCAAATTTATCTAATATGCAAAGAAAGGATTTAATCCATTTATCGAATATTGAATTTGAAAGCTTGCTCATTGCTAATAAAGGAATTGGACCATGGTCAGTCCAAATGGCTAGAATGTTTTATCTAGGTGACACAGATGTGATGCCTATTAACGATCTAGGCATCAAGAATGCACATGAGTATTTTTTTGGTGAGCATGATTTGAGTGAAAGATTTTATGAGCCATTTAGACCTTGGAGAACTTATTTAAGTCTTTTTATGTGGCAGTCACTTTCTTAGATAGATCATCATATTCGAAGTAGTTCTCTGTTGACTCAGAGCTTTCTTCACTAAAAAACCATAAGTAACAATTTACAAGATCATTGGGAGTTTTGAGGGAATTAGGATTTTCAGCAGGTCTTGCAGATGCTCTCATTTTTGTTTGGGTTGCACCAGGATCAAAATTAAACACTTTAATAGAAGAGGTTGTTTCTAACTCATTGGCAAAAATTTCTGCTAATCCCTTTAAACCGAATTTTGAAACTGAGTAGGCACCCCAAAAAGCTCTACCCATATTTGCAACTCCAGATGAAGTAAAAATAATTCTTGGTAGTGTTGATGTTTCAAGAATTGTTTTTAGTGTTTTGGTAAGCAGAAATGGAGCTCTTAGATTAACATTTAAAACCTCATCCCATCGTGATAATTCGTAATCTTCTAAAGTTGTCATTGTCCCCAAGATCGCTGCATTATGAATAATGCCGTCCAGCGAAGTAAATTCTTCAGCAATTGCATGGAGTATTTCATGCGCTGAATCATTATTCAGTAAGCCAAGATCAGCCTGCAAGATTAAGTGTTTTTGAGATGTCAAAGAGTTATCAAGTTGATCATAAACTTTATCTAGCTTGGAAGAATTCCTGCCTAAGAGAATAATATTCGACCCTAACTTTGAAAACTCAATTGCCAAAACCTTACCAATTCCATCGGTTGCACCAGTAATAAGTATTGTTCTGCCAGAAAGATCCATTGCTATAGTTGTGAAATTAATTCATAAAGGTCGCTTGGATGGTTGGCTCCAAGAATATGTTCGCTATGATCACTAGGTTGAATCGAATATCCAAAATAACAAGCAATAACCTGAGTTCCTGCATTTATTCCTGCCTCAAGATCTTTCTTATGATCGCCAACATAGATGCAGTCAGCAGGATGCAGGCCCAAATCTTTGCATCCTCTTAGTATTCCTTCAGGATCTGGTTTGATAGCATTTAAATGATCTGGACATATCAGAGTTTTGCAATTTCTAAAGGCAATCTCATTCATCAATATTGGCTTTGCAAAACGCAAGGGCTTGTTAGTTACAATTCCATAAGGGATATCATCCGTTTCTAATGACGCCAACATCTCTTCAATACCATCAAAAGCACCTCCATGCTGCAAGAGGTTTGATTCATATTCTTCTAGGAGCTCTTCTCTTAAATCAGCACACCGATCATCAGATATGTCAATGTTGAAGCCTAAGCTTGTTAGCTTCCAACTTCCATCAGATACATGGCTCCTTACGATTTCAGGATCAAGTTTTGGTTGATTATGCCTTTCAAGTAAATTATCTAAGCTTGCAATAAAGTCTGGTGCTGAATCTAAAAGAGTACCATCAAGGTCAAATAGCACGCCTTTAGGCATTTTTAGACCCATACATCATATAGTTAACTCCAAGGTCATTATTTAAATTTGCAGTATGGAAAATCGGATTGTAAAACATCCCCTTGCTTTCAATTAATTTGATGCCAGCATTTCGCATATACTTCTCTAGCTCTGATGGCTTAATAAACTTTTCCCATTCATGAGTTCCTTTGGGTAAAATATTAAAAATATATTCTGCACCAACAATTGCTGTAACAAAGGATCTGGCATTTCTATTTAAAGTGGAAAGAAACATTTGGCCATTAGGTTTAAGAAGATCAGAGCAAGCTTTGATAAGCTTACCAGGATCTGGAACATGCTCAATTACTTCCAAGCAGGCAACTACATCAAAAGAGCCTTTTTCTTTTTTTACTAATTCTTCTGCAGTGATTAATCTGTAATCAATATTAATTTGCATTTTTTCCGCATGAAGTCGAGCAACACCAATATTAGCTTCTGTTACATCTATAGCAGTTACTTGAGCTCCTTTTGAAGTGAGAGCTTCTGCTAAGAGACCGCCACCACATCCTACGTCTAATACCTTAAGACCATTTAGGGATGATTTTAGATCTATGTAGTTTGCTCTAAGCGGATTAATTACATGCAAAGGTTTAAAGTCACCAGTTGGGTCCCACCAATTCTCAGCTATTTCGGCAAACTTATTTACTTCATTTTGGTCAATATTTTGAGTCATAAACACTACATTTCAAAGTGGCAGATTACATCATTGCATGCAAGAATAGGTAAGTTTATTATCTTTTATATAAGGAAGCTAACACTATGTCAGATAATCCAGTTGCAATTGTTACCGGGGGAAGTCGAGGTGTTGGAGCTGCGACAGCAAAAATGCTCTCTGAAAATGGCTGGAATGTTGTGATCACATGCTCCTCCTCTATTAAGGAAGCAGACCAAGTAGCTAAAAATTGTACGCATGAAAAAGCAGAGGTGATTGCATTGAAGGCTGATGTTTCAAAAGATATTGAGTGCATACTTACCATTAACAAAGCTATCGAAAAATGGGGGAGAATTGATGCTCTCGTTAATAATGCAGGTACCACTAAATTTGCTTGGGATCATTCTGATCTTGATAGCCTTACTGCTAAAGATTTTCAAGATATTTACGGTGTAAATGTTATAGGGCCATTTCAAATGGTTAAAGCTGCAAAAGAGCATTTATTAAAAAGTGAAAATCCGTGCGTTGTAAACATATCTTCTATTGCTGGAATAAAGGGAATAGGTAGTTCAATTGCTTATGCTTCTTCAAAGGGGGCTTTAAATACCATGACTTTATCCATGGCAAGGAACCTAGGACCAATTAGGGTAAATGCTGTGTGTCCTGGGTTTATTGAGGGGGAATGGTTAAAAAAAGGTATGGGTATTGAGATGTATGAAGGAACAAAAAAGCACATTCAAAACACAGCTCCTCTAGGCAAAACATGCTCTCCAGAGTCAATTGCTGAAATAATCATAAATTTGATTGAAAAGAGTGAATTAATTACAGGCCAGTTAATTACAGTGGATGGGGGAGTTAGCTTAAACTTATAGTTAAATTTTTAATTAATTGTAGTTCAGCTACATTAAAAATAACCCTAAAATATTGCTTTAATAGGATTTATTTTAAATATTGACAATAACCCATAAATAATTTGCAATTGACTACAAGTTTTAATAATTAGTATTTTCATGCATATAGTTGCCTTAAAATCTCCAGACTCTAGAGATCACCGCTCAGTGATTCACCCAGATACAGTTAAAAAAATTATAGATTTACCTGGTGTAACTGTCTCGTTTGAGTCAGGAATAGGCAACGGAATTAATATCTCAGATCAAACTTTTATTGATCTTGGTTTAAAAGCTATATCAAGAGATGAATGCTTGTCTCAGGGTAGTTTTATAATTACTCCATCATCATTAACTATCGAAGAATCAAATAAAATTCAAAAAAGCTCTACAGTTTTGGGCATGCTTAATCCCTTTTATGCAGTTGACGAGCTAAAAGCGTTAAATCAATCAAGAATTAATGTTGTTAGTATGGAATTTATTCCAAGAATAACGAGAGCCCAAAAAATGGATGTCTTAAGCTCTCAAGCAAACCTTGCAGGTTATGCTGCAGTTTTAGAAGCTGCTCAGCACTTCTCTTCCGCACTTCCAATGATGATGACAGCTGCTGGAACACTTAAACCTGCGAGAGTATTTGTAATTGGTGTTGGGGTTGCTGGTTTACAAGCTATAGCAACTGCAAAAAGATTAGGTGCTAGAGTCGAAGCATTTGATACTCGAGACGTTGTTGAAGAGCAGGTTAAATCTCTGGGTGCAAAGTTTGTAAAAATTGATTTAGGAGATACTGGTCAGACAGATCAAGGGTATGCTAAAGAGCTTACTTCTGAGCAAATAGCAAAGCAAAAAGATCTTCAAAGCCAAGTATGTGAACGATCAGACATTGTTATAACAACAGCTCAAATTTTTGGAAGGCCTGCCCCTAAAATTATTGATCAAAGTACGATTAAAAAAATGAAACCCGGAAGTGTTATTTTTGATATGGCTGTAGAAACGGGTGGTAATGTGGAAGGATCTATTGTTGATGAGGTTGTAAATGTTAATGGGGTTAAAGTAGTTGGAGTTTCTTATTTAGCTTCTAAAGTATCTAGTCATGCTTCTTTTGCTCTCTCCAATAATATTATTAATTGGATTACTGATTTTTATAATGAAGAGACCACACAAATCGATTTTGATTTTGAAGATGAAGTGATACAGAGCAGCGTGCTAGCTTATGAAGGAAAAATTATGAATGAGAGGTTTGCATAATGGAAATATATATTTTATTGGGCTTTGTTTTATTGCTATCCATTTTCTTAGGACTAGAACTTATCTCAAAAGTTCCCAGCACACTTCATACGCCTTTAATGTCAGGGGCCAACGCTATTTCTGGAATTGCATTGGTGGGCGCATTAATGCTTTCAAGCGCTGGCCAGATGCAAGATATATTAGCTTTTGGTGCAATATTATTTGCTTCAATAAATGTATTTGGTGGTTACTTAGTAACCAACAGAATGCTGAGTATGTTTAAGAAGAAATAAATTATGGAAAATATAGCTAATATTCAAGTCATTCAAAATGTTGTTTACATCATTTCTTCTGTGATGTTTATTCTCGGAATTAAAATGCTCGGGAAGGAGGCTACAGCAGTTAAAGGAAATTATTTATCTGCTCTTGCCATGTTTTCTGCTGTTGGGATAACTTGCTTGAGCCTTGAGATAGATATAAAGATAATACTTGCAGGTGTTTTATTAGGTGGTCTTATAGGTTCTTTAATAGCTATTAAAGTAAAAATGACAGCTATTCCAGAGATGGTTGCATTGTTTAATGGTTTTGGTGGCTTGGCAACATTTTTGATTGCATGGTCTCAATTCAATGAGCCTGGTAACTCCATCTATCAGCATGTCCTAATAATGTTAACAATTTACATTGGAGGCATTACATTTTCCGGCTCCCTAATAGCTTATGGAAAGCTTTCTGAAAAGTTGAAGCTTGGTAAAGGCTCCATGATTACTAATATTTTTATATCATTCTTTTATCTAAGTATGCCTGCCCTAATATATGTCGTAGCTGAGCCTTCTCTATCAGGGTTAATCCCACAAGTACCATCTTATTTTTCGATTTTTTTAGTTTTAACTCTAGTTGCTGGAATTGGTTTTGTGATGCCGATAGGTGGTGGAGATATGCCAGTTGTTATATCGCTGCTAAATTCACTTTCAGGAATTGCAGCAGCATTCGCAGGTTTACTGTTACTCAATAATGTTCTAATTGTAGCTGGTTCATTGGTTGGAGCCAGCGGATTAATTTTAACTATTATTATGGCCAAGGCTATGAATAGAACCATCACCAATATTCTATTTGTTGGATACGCATCATCCAGCCAAACAGGCTCCTCAGAAGAGCAGGGTGAAGTTAAACCCATTACCTCTGATGATGCATACTTAATCCTAGAAAATGCATCTAGTGTTTTGGTGGTTCCCGGATATGGTATGGCAGTTGCTCAAGCTCAGCATGTTGTTCGAGAAATGGGAGAGCTGTTAGAGGAGAATGGCACAGAAGTAAAATATGGAATCCATCCTGTTGCCGGGCGTATGCCTGGTCACATGAATGTTTTGTTAGCAGAAGCAAATGTCTCGTATGATTTACTCGCCGAACCAGAAGATGTTAACCCTTCCATGGATACAATAGATGTAGCAATAGTTATTGGTGCTAATGATGTTGTTAACCCTTCAGCAACCGAGGAGGAAGGTAGCCCAATATATGGAATGCCAATCATAGAAGTTCACAATGCAAAGACAGTTTTTGTTCTTAAAAGATCAATGTCTTCTGGCTTTGCTGGAGTTCAAAATCCATTATTTTTTAGAGAAAATACTAGAATGTTATTTGGCGATGCAAAGGAATCAATTGGCCAAATCGTAGCTGAATTTAAAGACTAAATTCCCCCCGAAGTATGGTAAAATTTAACCTTAATTAAGGGAACTTTCTGCACGTAAAAAATATCAATTTTAAGGTTAAAAAATGACTGATTTTGCAAAACAAATCTTACCAATAAACATTGAAGATGAGCTTAAAACTTCATATTTAAGTTATGCAATGAGTGTCATTCATGGAAGAGCGCTTCCAGATGTAAGAGACGGTCTTAAACCAGTGCATAGAAGAATTTTATATGCACAGCATATTCTTAGAAATACTTATCGACAGCCTTATAAAAAATCAGCGAGAGTGGTCGGTGATGTAATAGGTAAATATCATCCTCATGGTGATTCAGCTGTGTATGAGGCAATGGTCAGAATGGCCCAAGATTTTTCAATGAGATATACCTTGGTCGAGGGACAAGGTAATTTTGGTTCCATCGATGGAGACTCTCCTGCTGCTATGCGTTATACCGAAGTTAGAATGGCAAAAATTACAGACATGATTCTCAATGATATTGAGAAAGAAACGGTAAGTTATTCTCCTAACTATGACGGAACAGAGCAGATCCCTGATGTAATGCCTACTCGAATTCCAGCTCTGCTCGTTAATGGCTCATCAGGCATCGCGGTTGGCATGGCAACAAATGTACCCCCTCATAATTTAACAGAGGTATTAAATGGATGTTTGCTTTTATTGGACAATCCTAAAGCTAGTATTGATGAAATCATTCAAATCATTACCGGTCCTGATTTTCCAACAGGCGGCACTATAGATGGAAGAATTGGAATATATGAGGGCTATAAAACTGGCAGAGGAATTATTCATGTCCGCGCCAAAACTTCTGTAGAAGAAGATAAATCAGGAAAGAGTTCATTGATAATTAATGAGATACCTTACATGGTAAATAAAGCAAAGATGCTGGAAAGAATTGCTGAGATGGTAAAAGAAAAGAAGATCGATGGAATCAGCGAAATCAGAGATGAATCAGATAAAGATGGTCTTAGGGTAGTGATAGAGGTAAAGCGCGGAGAGTCTGTTGAGGTTTTAGAAAATAATTTATTTGCTCAATCACAATTAGAACAATCCTTTGGTATTAATTTCACTGTACTTGTGAATGGTCAGCCCCGAGTATTAAACATTAAAGAAATCCTTCAAGAATTTATTAAACATAGAAAAGATGTTGTTACTAAGAGAACCAAGTTTGATCTTAGAAAGGCAAAAGAGAGAGGTCACATTGTTGAGGGATTAATGGTTGCAATTGCCAACATTGATGAAGTTATTAAAATAATTAAAAAATCTAAAGACACTAAGGTTGCAGCAACTGAGTTATGCAAAAAATCTTGGAAAGCAGGTCCAATTGAGGCAATTCTTAAAAAAGCTGGCAAGGACGCTTGTCGCCCCAAAGGTCTATCGTCTGAATATGGTATCAAAGGAAAAAGCTACAAACTATCTCCTGCTCAAGCTAAGTCAATACTTGAATTAAGACTTGGGAGACTTACTGGTTTAGAGCAAGATAATCTTTCTGAAGAGTTTAATGAAATTCTAGCTGTGATTTTAGAGCTTCAGAAAATCCTTGACGACAAAGATACGCTCTTACAGTTAATCAAAGATGAACTCATAGAAGTTAGAGAAAATTTTGGCGACGAAAGAAAAACTAACATTAATGACACTCGTCACGATATCTCCAATGAAGACTTAATTCCAGAAGAGACACGAGTTTTAACTTTATCAAGGAGTGGTTACGCTAAAACTCAACCACTTGATGAATATAGAGAGCAGCGAAGGGGTGGAGTAGGCAAAGCTGGCGCATCAGTCAAGGAAGAAGATTTAATTCAAAATCTCTATGTTTTGAGTTCTCATAGTCAACTTCTTTGCTTTACAACTAAAGGAAAAGTTTTTTGGTTAAAGGTATATGAGATCCCTGTGGCAAGCAGAACATCTAAAGGAAGGCCTTTAGTCAATATGTTGAAGCTAGATGATGATGAAACAGTGACTCAAATCTTACCTGTGGATGAGTTCTCAGAAGATAAATTTATTTTTATGGCAAC
>Ga0181564_10001548_pt1 | contig 20487 bp, 19 predicted proteins | sample 011ome_24_FD_134512 | JGI IMG/M metagenome (GOLD analysis project Ga0181564, IMG submission 134512) | Coastal salt marsh microbial communities from the Groves Creek Marsh, Skidaway Island, Georgia - 011513CT metaG (megahit assembly) | ecosystem: Environmental > Aquatic > Marine > Intertidal...
ATTACCAACAATAACAAGGTGTTTATTAGGCAAATCTTTTATTAACTCAGAGAATGCCTTTACCATCAAATGATAATTCTTTCGATCTTCTAAATGTCCAACTGATAAAATAAAATCCTTTTCAAAAAAAAGACGAAAAATTTTAGACTCCTCATCAATTGATGCGATCTTATCCTTAATTCCACAGCCTACGACTTTGATATTTTCATGTTTCTTTAGTGACAAAATTTCAGATTTAATAGTATTAGATATTGTTATGATCAAATCTGAATTTCGTAAAGTTGATTGAATAAGAAATCTATATATTAAACGCTTGATGAAGTTTCCTTCTTTGCTTCCCCTGACATCATATATAGTGCTAACTGTTGCACCCAATGAATAATTGTTTTTGATAATCGGCTGATGCAGTGACTCTAGAAGATCAAACTGTTTAGATATTAATTCAGCTTCCCAAAATGTGAAATGAGCTAGAAACCTACTAAACCTAGAAGTGCTTTTGCAAGGGACCGTGATAAAAGAAATATTTTCAATCCCTTCAAACCATGACTTCATATCACAATCCTGAGACTGATATATTACAAAATTATGCATATGCATTTTCTTAAACACAGACTTATAAATTCCAATAAATCTATTTTTAGCTCCAGAGGGTCTATCGTTTAAGCTAGTAGCATTTATGCCAATTTTCATTTGAACTCTCTAAATATTTGAATATATTTATTTATCATTATCTCATTAGAGTAGTTGATTTCTGCAAAATTTCTTGAATTGGTTCTTAAGTTATTCTGCAGATTGACATCACAAATAATTTCGTTAAGTTTAAGTGCGAGATCCAGGGGATTGCCATGCTCATAAAGTATGCCATTGCTCCCATCAATTATATTATTTACACCAGCTACATCTGAAGCAACAAGTGGTAAAGCCATGGCTTGAGCTTGCATAATTGATGTGCTCATAGTTTCGCCATGAGTAGCATGAACATATAAATCAATTCGATCATAAAATAGCTTAAGGTCATGCTCATCCAACATTCCAAGAAAATTTATATTACTGTCAAGTCCTAACTTAGCAGAGTATTGTTTGAGAAGCATAAGAGTACTTCCATCTCCAGCAATGTCCAATTGAATTTGAAGATAATTAAATTTATTTTTTAATAAATTAATTGCATCAATCAATGTTAAATGGTCTTTGTTAGACTGCAATCTGGACACCATCCCAATAACTGGGTGCAGAGAATCTAAAACTCTGCTTGATTTACATGGTCTATAGTAATTAATATCAAGACCATTATTTATTATTTCTAATTTTTGAGGTCTTGAGAGAAAGTGAATTTTTTGCAATGCCATTTCTTTGGCAGTATTAGTAAGGAATATTATTTTCTTAAAAAAAATTACAGCGCAAAATAAAGCAATCCAGTCTTTAGTTGATTTAAGATGATTCGCTTGGGTATCTCTTAGGATGTTGCTTATTCTAAAAACATTGAAGAGGTTAGCAATAACCATTGAGGGAACAGCTGCAAGTGAATGAGTAATAACACTATTGGCATCTGCAAGCTTAATTGCATGGACACAATCTTTGATGAATTTAATATTAGAAGGTCCTTTTTGAAGGAATGAATATGGTATATCAAGATTTAGACATTTTTTAATATACTCATTTTTTGGCTCCTCTACCCCCACAAACAGAACCTCGTGATCAAAACGATCGAGCATTTCTTTTTCTAGCATCGCAAAAAGAACTGCGCCATGACCGCCCAGGCCTGAATATATGATATGCAATATCTTCATAATTGAAGTAAGTCTTTATATTCAGAAAAAACTTTTTCTGGATGAAAAGGTTCTGAGCCTTGTATTTGATGTTCAGGTGGTGAGGAAATAGCCAGTGCTTTACTAAGCAAATGAGCAATTTCTTCTGAGTTATCTTGTTTTGATATGATGCCAAATTTTCCATCAACCAGAATATCATTAATACCATCAGAGCAATTTGTTGATACGATTTTTAGGCCACAATACAAAGCTTCTATAAGAACGCTTGGTAAGCCCTCCACTTTTGATGTCAGTAATAACAGATCTGCTTTTAGCAGATAATTGTATGGGTTTTGGACATAGCCTGTGAAGGTGACAACATCAGAAAGATTCATGCTCTCAACTCTTGTTTTGAGCTCATTAAGTAAAGGCCCATCTCCAATAAATTTAATTGTGGCATTCATTTTTTGGTTGAAGAGAATAAATGCATCAAGGGCTAAATAAGGGTTTTTTAGCTCATCCATCCTGCCAACCCAAACAAAAGAAGGAATAGAATTTTTTCTTTCTTGGTGATGATCAATGATTTCTTGCAAGGATTTGTGCGAAGGTTTGATGGGATTAAAAATAACTTTTAAATTTGTAAGTCGAAAAGAAAGCGATTTCACATCTTTATAAACAGCTGATGAAACACAGACAACATGATCTGCAATTCGGTAAAAGATTGAAGATGCTATATAGAAAAACCATCGCGGCAAAATATTTGTTTGAGATGGCAATGAGTGCTCCCACAAGAGTAATTGTAATCCTGGGATAAATAACTTACTGATAGATGCGCAAATATTCAGCTTCGAGAAAGAGCTAATTAAAATAAAGCTTTTATCTTTTGACTGCTTATAAAAAAATTTTATTAACCTAAAGGGTAATTGATAAGTTTTTTTACAATCTAAATTTACATATATAAATTCTTCTTTCACTCTCTCACCCAACTCTCCAACATCAGTAAGTGTTAAAAAATATACCTCATGATTATTAACTTTAAATTGTCTTGCAAGATTGATTGCAACTCGTTCTGCTCCACCATACTTTAGTGAGGGTAATAAAAAAAATACTTTTTTAGACATCAAATCAGACCGAAAATAAATAGAAGGGAAAAAAGCACTAATTGGTATGATTCAATATAAAGATAATTCATTTGCTTTGCTCAACTTAATATTTATAAATATGAATTTTTGAGTTTTGAATATTCTTATCAAAATCAATGTGAGTCTTTACAACTTTTCCAAGAAGCCTATCTTTTAAAACAAGGGCCATTGCACCAGGAATCATCAAGAATAAAAAAGATAATGGAGTATTGTCTTTCCATAGCCTCAAAGAATGCAAAAGGGATATATCCCCATGCATGCAGTATCTTAAAAAGTTAGTTGTAGATGTTAACTTATAAAAAAAGCTGTATTGATATTTTTTTAGATTCCTATAACACACAGCTAGAGCATAAGCATAACCTCGACAAAACTGAATTTTTCCACTGAACGAAATTGCATTAGGATTGCCATACTCAACTTCTTTGAGAACCTTATTTATAAAAATTGTTTTTTCAGTACCAATTTTTGTCCAAACCACTCCCTCAGGTATAACATAGTCCACTTCTGGAAAAGGACTATCTTTCAGGACCGAGGCTTTAGTAACAAAAACCATGTCATGCTTGTTTTGATATTTACCTGACAAGTCATTCCATGATGGATAAAAACTATTCTCTGGAATATTCTTTAAAATCAGCGGCGCTTTGTTTACACTGCAAATTGCGGTCAAACCGATAAACTCACATAAATTAATCTCAGGAATAGAAGCCCAGCTATCAGCTATTTCTTGCAATGCAGTTGGAACAAGAATATCGTCAGAATCACACCATAATATTAGCTCCCCTGAAGATTCTTTAATGAGGCAATTATCTATTTTAGCTTTACCAACCCTAATACTTGCATCAACAAGAATTATGGGAAATACAGAACTCTCGACACACCGATCAAATGTTGGTTGAAAGCCATCAGTAGAGCCATCATTGCCAACTAACCACTCAAAATTTTGGTAAGTTTGATTCTGCAAACTTTCAAAAACTTTCGGTAGCATATCCGACCTATTCCAAACTGGAGTCAGCACAGAAATTAGAACACTCATGCTCTTAACCAATTTTTTAACTCAGAAGCAAAACTTACAAGCAAAGAGGTTAACTTACTAACTTTTAGGAGTTTATAAAAATGAAATTTTGGTGAATAAATTAGCTGCCGATAAACTTTTGGATTATTTTTTTTTACAAAACTCATACATTTAACATATTGCTTTTCTGAAACGGAAAAAAATCCTAGAGCTACTGTGAAAAAATAGTTTACATACATTCTATTTTTCCATTTTATTAACTTTTTCTCATCATCAAACTGATTGGTAATTGCCTTTTCAAATGGTATCTCAATATATCTGACATTTTTAAGATATATATCTACATCATCAATTGTACTGGTGTAATTTTCATTATGCCTCCTGACAACATAAGTATCTTTATCTAAAAAACATACATTGTATTTTTGAATTAGTTGAAGCGAAAGACAAACATCAAAAGAATGAATTCCTTTGATAAATGGCTCAACTTGCTTTAGGTCATCTCTCTTGAATACACTTCCTCCAAAACTGATGCTATGACACTTTGGGTATGAGTGAAAGACTTCAACGCCTGAAACATAATCTGCTTTGTAAAATGTATTTTTGTAAAATATATATGAATAATCATGCTCAAAATTATTAGCTAAACTATCAGTAGATAAATTGCGTGAGTGAACAATTCCTATATTAGGATATAAAAGAAATGCTTGAACTGCATCTGATATAAAAGATGGATTTATTAAAAAATCATCAGATGAAATAAAGCTAATCAACTCGCCATTTGCAAGATTGAATGATGCATGTTTAAAATTTTCAATCATTCCAATATTTTCTTCATTTTGAAAAAAATTAACTCTAGAATCATCTAAGAATCTCTCAATAACTTGATTTGTATTATCTTGGCTACAATTATCACTTATTATAATTTCTAAGTTTTCGTAATCTTGATCTATCGCAGATTGAATAGCTTTCTCGATTAAATGCCCTCTATTAAAGGATGTAATAACAATGCTGACAAGGGGTCTTGTGAAATCAATGTTAGGTTGCATTTAGTTTGATAAATATAATTCTATATAATTTTTTGATAAGGGTTTTATCTCTGGAATCTTATTGCCTGGAAAAACAATTGAATTGTTTGGGATATCGTAATTATGGATAACTGTATTAGCGCTCACAACAACATTACTACCAACAGTGGAATTCCCTGTTATTACGCTTCCTGGATACATAATAACATCGCTACCAATTTTTGGAGATAAATCACCAACTCTTCCAACTGTAATATTTTGGAAAAAAACAAAGTTATTTCCAAATTTTGCATTTCCAATAACTGAGCCTATGCCATGAGAAATAAAGAATATTTCTGGCATTTTAACTTGATAATGAAGATCGATATTATTCAACATTTTATTTAAAAAAAAAAGTTTGTCGCATATCTTGGATGAGCCTTGCTGAAGAAATATTTGATTGGCAAGAATATATAGAAAAGTGCAGTACTGAAGAGAGTGAAGATAATTAAAGTTGTCAGAAAAGTTCTTAACTGAATAGAGAATTGGGTCCAATCTTTGAAGTGAAGACTCTATATTATCTTGGATGATCAATAAATCAGATCTTGCAGTCGCATCATCTGTTAAAATCAGATTATTTAGCTGATGAGTGATATAAAGTGATATAAATTTTGAGTTACCAATACCCTTGCTTTTGGTATTCATCTAATCAGAGTAAACAAGGAAAGATATTTATATATTAAACTCAAAGTTATCAAGCTCGATTGATTTTGTTATAAAATTTTCATTAGCGTTATCAGTGAGTGAAAGGTTCTTCTTGCATAGAATTACAATACTATTATGAATTCCAAAACTGGTTTTGCCGATTATATTTTCAATATGAAGTATCTCAAAATTCGCATAATTAATCATGCTTACTGCTGAATGCAAGTTAAATACATGATGATGTACAAGTCGATTTTTATAGTTATCCCTCATTAATTCCTCATTAAAAAAGCTGGAGTACAGAGCATTATTAGTCCCAATATCGTAATCTTTATTGTACAGTTCAATAGCTTCTTCTATAGCAGTTTGATCGGTTTCATCCGTATCATTCTCAAAATCATTAATCATGTGCTCTAGTGAGGTAATTTCTCTGCACTTATCAAAAGTAGCTTCTTTGTGAGGCAGAAGCAGCAGAAGCGCACCATTTTCTTTAAGAATTCTTTGCCACTCATATAAAACTTTTATTGGATTGGCTGAGTGTTCTAACATATGGCATGAAGCTACAAAGTCATATTGTTCATTTTCAACCATATGGAGGTCTGATGCCTCCGCACAAAACTGCATTCCCGGCTCCTTATTTGGATGAAAATAAAAGGATTTAGCTGTTGTAAGATTTTTTTCCCATGGCGTTTCAGAGCTAAAGTTACAATTATCTAGAGATGATGCTGTTTCGTAGACTGGAAAATAACCACGACTTCGAAAACTCTCACTGGGGCCACCGAACTCGATTCCCTTTCCAGAAAAAAGATTGGTAAATTTTTTATATCCTGAAATTCTTCTAGGAAAAATCTTGGCATACCTAATAGCGAGTCTTAAATAAAGACCGGATATGCCTTCGGTATCAAGCACATGGTAGATTTTTTTTAACATGCCCAATTTTACAGTAGTCTATAATTTTTTACATCAAGTATGTTTCTAATTCTTTAAATATTTATTAAATAAATGAATAAATTTATTTTTTAAATGTTGAGTAGATAATAAACCAAAACTAAGCATTGCTACAAGAATTGCTGTCAATCGAAAAAATTCTCTAAATAAACTATCAGATACTGGAACCAGCCAATTAATCATAACGCATATTAAAAAGGAGATTGCTAATGGAAAAGCTGTATGGCGAATTACTAATATAAAATTGTGGCCTTTCATAATATATCTATCCATAAATATTAAATTTGTTAATAACGCAAAGACATTCATACCTAGAGCAATAAATGCAGCGCCAACCGATTGATATACTGGAACTAAGATAAAAAATAAAGGCACAATAAGAATCATTGTAGATATAGCAACTTTTAAAGTAATGGAAGTCACACCATGGGCTAACTGCATTTGCATTGGGATCCACAAAACCCCATTGAAAATCGTACTAATTGATAGGATCGATAATAAATAATATGTATTGTCGACTATCTCTTGATCTTGAGTCCAAATTAGCAAAATAGAGTGAGCATGATAAGCTAAAAAAATTCCAGTTACTCCCATCAAAACTGCAACAAGTTCAGCACTTTGATGATATGCATCTTTTAAATGAGGCTTGTTATTTGATTCAATTAAAGCAACAAACTTAGGAAAATATGCTGTTGTTACTGGTGTAACAAAAAAAAATAAGCTAGCTACAATTGCACTGACTAAACTGTAATACCCAAAATTACTTAAAGATAAAATATTTGAAAGAATGACTTTGTCTAATTGGGTAAGCATCAAAGCAACAAATGTGATGCCCATCATCCCAAAAGCATATTTCCAGATCTTTTGAATTTCTAATAAAGAAAATTTACTGCGCTGGTTAGACATCGGTAAAACATTATATAAAGTAAGACTTATTACTATGAGTGAAATCAAAGCGACCGCCAAATGCCAAAGGAAAAAGGCAATAATGCTTGATGATACGAAGCTCAGCACCAGTAATGCACCGACGGCTTTAAGAGTAGCAAAACCGCTAATCAAAATGTTAAGAAGCACTTGTCTTTGAAGACCTGAAAGGCAGCTTGTATATATTGATTCTAGAAACTGCAAGCAACTAATTAATGCAAAAATAATAATTGATTTTCTGATGATGTCATAATTCAAGGATTCGCTTTGCAGCCAGTTAGTTGCAATCCATGATGAAGATGAAAACATCACCATAATCAAGATAAGAGCTATAAAAATAGATACTAATTCTACCGACCTAAGTAGATTCCTAACCCTGTGAGAGCTTTCACTATCGTGATTTTCAGATATTTTGGCAGTCTCTCTACCTAAAGCAGGTTTCATGCCCATATCAAATAGAGCTAATGATGATTGAAAAATTGCAAACAAGCCTATAAGCCCATATGACTCAATTCCAATTAATTTTATATATATTGGAATAAAAGCAAGTCCCATTAAAGCCCTCCAAAACTGACCAAAATAGTTAGCTACTAGGTTTTTTGAAAGAGTCATAAGGTATTAATAGTAGTTGCCATTAAGCAAGTCAATGAATGTCTCGCTCTCCCCAAAAGCTCATTGGTTCTAGGTCGCTGTAAGGATAAAATCCTAAATTAAGCTCGATCTTATATTTTTGTTCCTGAATTCTATTTTTTACAAGCTGCTCAATAGAGATTGGCTGTCCGCTACAAATATTATAAACTCCCTCTGGATAATGTATGTATAAGTTAAGCAATTGATCTACAACTTGAAAAACTGTCAGATAATCTCTTATTTGTGCACCGCCACTCATATTAAAAACTTTCTCATTATTTTTAGCAGCTTGGTCTAATTGAGCAATTACAGATTTTGCGTTTTGACCAGGACCATACATATAAAACAATCGTGCCCACTGAAATGTAAATTCATATTTTTCTTGAAGATTTAATAAACCTAGTCTTAGTTTGTCTTTTGCTCTTGCATACGGATTTGCTGGATTTGTTGTATCGCTTGACAAAATCTTTCCCTCTTTCATGCCATATTCAAAGCAAGTTCCTGTAACTAAAACTTGTTTCAGCCCAGCTGAAAGACATTGCTCAATAAAACTTAAACTATTAGGTAAGTTTATATTTTCATGAAAATCTTTCTTATAGTTTGGAAGACCAGGCCAAGCCAAATGGATTAAACCAACATCTTTCATATGAATATCTGGAATTTCCTGATCACTTAAGTCATATTGCATAAATTCAACATGATCTATCCAGGGGAAAATTTTAGCTGCACGAGGATCTCTGCCAAAAATGATTACCTGATAGTTGAGCTTAAGTAATTTTGGAACAAGATGTCTACCAATAAAACCTGTGCCACCAGTAACAATTACCTTTTTTTGACTCATGATTCAAATTTCACTATGGTACATGAGCTGTCTTATAACTTTTTTAGCTCTGGAACAGCTATATAGAATTCCATGCCGGTTGCACGCAAGTCATTGAAATTTTGAATCACTTCGTTCGAAATATTCCAAGGAAGAATAAGCAAAATGTCTGGAGGATTAGCGATTAAGCACTCAGGATTTTTAATGGGGATATGGCTTCCAGGCATAAACATGTCTTGTTTTGAAGGTGCGGCATCATATACATTGCGAATCAGCCCTCTTTTAACACCTGAAAAATTTAATAGCGTATTTCCTTTTGCGGCAGCACCGTAAGCATCTACAATTAATCCATCTTTATGAGCGTTAATTAGGAATTCTAACAGGGATAACTTTATTGACTCTACTCTATCTTGAAATCCTTGATATGTAGAGATAGTCTTTAAACCAATTTCATTTTCTATATCAAGAAGCCTCAAAACATTAAGCGATGAAGGAATTTGTGCTTCTTGATGACATCCATAAACTCTCAAACTGCCGCCATGCGTTTGGAGTTCCTCAACATCATAAATACGCAAACCATTACTGGAGAATATATTAGAAACAGAGGTTAAAGAAAGATAAGAATAGTGCTCATGATAAATAGTATCAAATTGAGAATGCTCTAAAAGATTCTTAAATTGAGGAAATTCCAGCGTAACAGTGCCCTTGGGAGACAATAATTTTTTTATTCCTCCAGAAAAATCATTAATATCAGGAACATGCGCAAAAACATTGTTTCCTATTATTAAATCAGCTTTTTGATAATCTCGATCAATTTGTATGGCCGTATCAACCCCAAAAAACTCTATTAGTGTCGGAATATTAATTTTTTGAGCTGATTCAGCTGTACTTTGAGTTGGCTCTACTCCTAAACAGGGAATATCTTGCTCAACAAAATTCTTTAGGAGGTATCCATCATTAGAAGCTAACTCCACAACAAATGAGTTTTTGTTTAAAGATAGTTTTTTAGTAATCATGGATACGTAATCTCTAGCATGTTGAAGAAATGAAGATGAGGTGCTAGAAAAATAAGCATATTTATCGTTAAACAGCTCATCAGCATCATTAAAGTCTTGCGTTTGAACTAGCCAACATTCCTCGCATACCAAAACCTTTAGAGGAAACGTAGGCTCTAACTTTGATAAATCTTCAATAGCAAGATATGCATTGGAGGGGGGTGAGAAATCTAGATCAACAAATAAATTAGATAAATTATTTAAACAATGTCTACACTTCATATCATAAAACCTTTAAATTGATTAGAAATAAATTCATGATTTTGATCACGATCAGAAATCTTAGATATTGCCAATGGCCATTTTATATTTAGAAAGGGATCAAGAGGGTTTAAACCTCCTTCTGAATTTGTAATGTACTCTTTCGAATGAGCATATAAAAGCTCACAATCATCAGATAGAGTTTGAAATCCATGCGCAAACCCCTCTGGGACAAGGATCGTTTTTTTATTTTCTGCACTAAGTTCAACACTAAAATACTGAAGGAAAGTATCAGAGTCTGATCTAAGATCAACAGCAACATCAAAGATCTCACCTTTAATGCAAGAAATAAGTTTTTTTTCATTATGAGGAGGCTTTTGAAAATGCATGCCCCTAACTGTTCCAGCCAATGGAGTAATACTATGATTGATCTGACTGACAGGAAAATCTATCCCTGAATCAAGCAAAGATTTTGCAGAAAAAAATTTAGAAAAACTTCCTCTTTCATCCGAAAAAAAAGATCTGTCAAAAATTTTAATTCCATTTAAAAGATATTTATTTGCGCTGTTATTCATATAGAAGATAAATATGCATCTATATCTTGAATGCATAAACTCAACGCATCACTACCATTAGAAAAATTTTTGTACCACATCATTGTTTTTTTTACAGCTTCATCTGCAGCCCAACAGGGTTGATAACCAAGCTTACTGATTGCTTTTGAAACATCAAGTGTTAAAAAACCAGCCTCATGAAATGCTCGATCATCCTCGATAGAAAAATCATTAGTATCATAAATATTCGAGGCTAATTTCACTATATCTATAACACTTAATGCATCCAAAATACTTGGTCCAAAGTTGTAAGCTCCTTGCAAAGACTGGTCATCCCATAACTTTTCTGCAAGCAGCATGTAGCCAAACAAGCAATCAAGCACATGCTGCCAGGGCCTGATACTATTTGGGGAGCGAATTTTTAAAGTCTCTTTATTATCCCAGGCTCTTACTGCATCTGGTAATATCCTGTCTTGAGACCAGTCCCCTCCTCCAATCACATTTCCAGCTCTAACCGATGAAACTGCAATATCACGAGTTCCAAAAAAAGATTTGCAATAACTTTCTATAATTAACTCAGAAGCAGCTTTGCTGGAACTGTAGGGATCATGGCCGCCTAAACGATCACATTCCTTGAATGGAATCCCCTTTTCATCATTTTTATATACCTTATCAGTAGTTGCAAAAATTCCAACTTTTACTGATTCGTGCTGATCCATTAATTCTAAGATATTTGCTGTCCCAACAACATTTACATCAAATGTCTTCAATGGCAACTCATAACTTTTTCGGACCAAAGATTGAGCTGCAAGGTGAAAAACAATATCGATTTCTTCTGAGAAGACAATCTTTTGCAGTTGATTAAAATCTCGAATATCACAGATATTATGTTTGCACATACCGGCAATGTTTGCTTGATTAAACAAAGATGATGATTCTTCTGGCTCTAATGATACTCCGATGACATTTGCACCAAGATTATTTAAAAACATGGTAAGCCATGACCCTTTAAAGCCGGTATGCCCAGTTATTAATACATTTTTTCCTGCCCAGAAATTTATTTCCATACCTTCCAAGGAGCGTTATTAGATTCCCAAAGAGACTCTAGATAATTTTTGTCCCTTAATGTATCCATAGGTTGCCAAAAATCATTATGTTTAAAGGCGTGAAGTTCTTGTTGCTTAGCTAGATATGGCAGTGTTTCGGATTCAAAAACCGTTGTGTCATCTTTGATGCAATCAAGGCATTTTTTTTGTAAAACAAAGAATCCTCCATTAATCCAGGATCCATCTCCCTCTACCTTTTCAACAAATGATTCAACACGGTCTAAGGAATTAATTTTTAATGATCCAAAACGACCTGGTGGCAAGGTAGCAGTTAAAGTAGCCATCTTATTGTGCTGAGAGTGAAAATTGATAAGCGCATTAATATCTACATTTGATAGACCATCACCATATGTCATACAAAAATTTGGTTCGGTAATATAATCTTTCACCTTTTTCAATCGGCCTCCGGTCATTGTTTCAAGGCCAGTATCAACAAGGGTAACTTTCCATGGCTCTGATGGAACTGCATGAACCTCAAAACTATTGTTTTGAATATCAAAAGTTATATCAGACTGATGCAAAAAATAATTTGCAAAATATTCTTTTATTACATAGCCCTTATATCCACAGCAAATGATAAAATCAGTATATCCATACGAGGCATAGTATTTCATGATATGCCAAATAATTGGTTTGCCGCCAATATCAATCATAGGCTTAGGCTTGATTCTGCTTTCTTCTGAAATTCTTGTACCAAGTCCACCAGCTAGAATCACTACTTTCATTATGATTTATCCTTTAAGTTAAAATGATTAATATACCAATCTATAGAATTTTTTAGTCCTTCTCCAACTCGAATTTCAGGGTTATATTCTAATAATTCCTTTGCTTTTTCAATGCTGGCCATTGAATGACGAACATCTCCTTCTCTAAAATCTAAATATTTTTTTTTCTGACTTGCTGGTTCTACCGAAAGCAAATTACATAAAATATCATATAACTCATTTAATGATGTTTGATCTCCAACTGCTACATTATAAACTTGATTCAAGGATTCTGGTTTAGATGCTAATGCAGCTTTTATGTTTGCTTGAACTACATTATCAATATAACAGAAGTCACGAGTCGTCTCGCCATCTCCATTAATTTCTACATCCCTTCCCGCCAACATTTGAGCGATCCATTTTGGAATTACAGCAGCATAGGCTCCAGATGGATCTTGGCGTTTTCCAAAAACATTAAAATATCTTAAGCCAATAGCATTTATTCCATAAGACTGAAAAAAAACTTTGGCATAAAGCTCATTAACAAGTTTAGTAACGGCATATGGAGATAGAGGATTTCCTATGTTTTCTTCTACTTTTGGTAAATCTGGGTGATCTCCATAAGTAGAGCTTGAGGCTGCATAAATAAATCTCTTGACTCCTGATTTTTGAGCCGCAACAAGAATATTCAAAAATCCACTTACGTTAATTTCATTTGTTTTAATGGGATCCTCAAGACTTCTTGGAACGCTTCCGAGAGCTGCTTGATGCAGAACGAAATCTACAGAGTTAGTAACTTCAAGGCATGTATTAAAATCGCAAATATCACCATCTATAAATTTAAAGTTTTCCCATTGGCGGCTAGAGACCTCATTCTCAACCTCGTTTAAATTAGCTAGATGCCCCGTAAGAAAATTATCAAGACCTATAACTTTTTGATCATTTTTTAGAAGGAATTCTAATAAATTGCTCCCGATGAAGCCAGCTACTCCTGTGATTAGCCATGTTGAATTATTTTCTTTTATTAACTCATCCATTACTTATTTTACATCCTTAAAGCAGAGATTTCTTTTGGAAGAAGAGACTTAAGGTCATAGATAATATGCCTATCCTTGCAGAATCCAAGTATCTCCTTTGGGGAAGTCATATGAAACTGCTCATGTGCAACTGTTATTGCGATAGCATCATAAAAATTAGTTCTAGGAGTTTTAATAAAAAGATCTATATATTTATTTCCAGGAAGCTTTGATAGGTCTGCTACTGGATCAAAAATATCAATATTGCATTTTGCATCCAATAAAGTTTCAATAAAATCGAACACTTTAGTATTCCTAGTATCAGGGCAGTTCTCTTTAAAGGTGGCTCCCATTACTAAAACTCTAGCATTTTCAATCTTAATTTTTGATGACTTCATCCCATCAAGCATTCTCAAAGCAGAATATTTTGCCATGCCGTCATTAAGCTCTCTTCCCGATAAGATGACTTGAGGCACATAGCCAATCTGCATTGATTTATGAGTAAGGTAGTATGGATCTACCCCAATACAATGTCCTCCAACAAGCCCAGGCTTGAAGGGTAAAAAATTCCATTTTGTACCTGCCGCTTCCAATACAGCATGTGTATCGATATTAAGCCTATTAAAAATTATACTTAATTCGTTTATGAGGGCAATATTTAAGTCTCTTTGAGTATTCTCAATAACCTTTGCAGCTTCAGCAATCTTCATTGATTCTGCCATGTGCGTTCCAACGGTAACTATTTCTTGATACAGACTATCTATAAGTTGAGCGCTCTCAATAGTTGAGCCTGAAGTAATCTTTTCAATATTAGTTACATTGTGCTCCTTATCACCTGGGTTAATTCTTTCAGGGCTATAACCACAAAAAAAATCGGAATTAAATTTTAGGTTAGACGATTTCTCTAAAATTGGTACACATATTTCTTCTGTAGCACCTGGATATACAGTTGACTCATAGACCACAATATCGTTTTTCTTAAGACAATTTCCTACAAGCTCACTTGCTTGCATCAACGGTTGAAGATCAGGTTCATTTTGGGAGTTTATCGGCGTAGGAACTGTAATTATATAAAAATTACATTCTTGGATATCTGATGTGTCGGATGAAATATAGAGATTAGTAGCATTTCTTAACCTATCAGTATCCACTTCTTTAGTAGAATCCTTCCCCTCAAGTAACTCCTCAACTCGTTTTAATGAGATATCAAAAGCTTTAACTTCTCTCTTAGAAGAAAATTCTAATGCTAGTGGCAAGCCAACATACCCAAGCCCAATCACAGCGATTTTAATTGAAGATAATGTATGCATATATGGTATTGAATGGAGTTTTATCGTGTTTCTAGAATTATAAGCGATCTAAAAAAAAAGATAATTAAAATATGCCATCTTTAGTTTTTGTTTTTGCTAAATACTCTTTAAGAAGATGAGGTCCTAGTTCTAAACCTTTAATTTTAGACTTCCAAGAAGTAAATTCCATAATTTTGGAAGGATTGGTCAAGATAGCCTTAGATTCATTTTTGCGAAAAAAATTTTTATTTATTTGAATGAAATCTTTGTAATTTAAATTTAACTCAGAAAAGATACTCTCAATCAAACTCTCCAAGGAAATTGATGCGCCTGAAGAGATAATGAAATCCTCGGGTTCGACCAGCATTAGCATTCTTTGCATGGCATCTACATATTCTGGCGCCCATCCCCAGTCACGCAAAAGAGAAATATCTCCGACCTCTAAAACGTCAAGCTCACCTTTCAAGATTTTTATCGCAGATGTAATAACTTTTTTTGTTACAAAATGTCTTGGTCTAAGTATAGATTCGTGATTGAACAAAATTGCTGTTACAGCAAATAAGTCTTTTTCCTCTCTATATTTTTTTACTGTTTTAAATGCAATTAACTTGGCTTCAGCATATGGGCTATCTGCTTTCATCTCAGAGTCTTCAGTAATAACATTATTTGGTCCAGCCTTAAAAATTTCTCCGGAGCCAGCATTTAAGAACTTTATTTTGGGATTAAGTTTTAAAATTGCTTGCAGTATATTCTCCACAACAGGGACAATGCTTTGATATGTCGCCTCATTATCATTAAAAGATTTATTTACCGAGGTTTGCCCAGACATATTAAATATGTAGTCTGGTCTCAGATCATCTATTAATTGGTATACTTGATTTTGGCTCTTTGGGTTTAATCGAAGCACTGGGATACTTGCATTAAATTTAATTTGTTGAAAGTTTTTTTGCAAAGAATCATTCGAAGGATTTCTAGATGTTCCATAAACAATGTATCCTTGTTTATGCAAAGTTCTCGACAAGTAAGATCCATCCTGACCTGAAATTCCTATGATAAGAACTTTTTCTCTGAGCATAAATGATTAGCGCATCAGTACGCTTTACTGATCTGCAATGATAGATTTTTGCCTTTGCGCTAATGCTAGATCAGCCATAGTCATTTCTTCTACAAGAGCATTAAAGCTTACTTTTGGCTCCCAGTGAAGAATTTCTTTAGCTTTACTAGGATCACCCAACAAACTTTCTACCTCTGCAGGCCTAAAATAACGCTCATCAACTTGGACTATTTTATTACCATTCTCATCAACTCCAAACTCTTGAACACCAGAGCCTTGCCACGATATCTTCATATCAAGACATTTCGCTGATATTTCAATAAAGTCTCTAACGCTATGTTGAACACCAGTAGCAATTACAAAGTCTTGAGGTTGATCTAGCTGCAGCATCAGCCATTGCATTTCAACATAGTCTTTTGCATGGCCCCAGTCCCTCATTGCATCTAAATTACCAATATATAAACTTTCTTGGATTCCTAGTTTGATTCTTGATAGCGCGCGAGTAATTTTCCTTGTAACAAAAGTCTCTCCACGTAGTGGGCTTTCGTGATTGAACAATATCCCGTTACATGCAAACATTCCATATGATTCACGATAATTAATTGTGGACCAAAAAGCCATTAACTTTGAAATAGCATATGGACTTTTGGGGTAAAAGGGAGTGTCCTCATTTTGGGGTATTTCTTGAACTTCACCATAAAGTTCGCTTGTACTTGCTTGATAAAATTTACAAGATTTTTCTAATCCTGCAGCCCTAATGCCCTCAAGCACTCTAATTGCGCCAAGAGCATCGATATCTGCTGTATAAAGGGGCATTTCAAAACTAACGCCAACGTGTGATTGGGCTCCAAGATTATAAATTTCATCTGGTTTGACCTCTTGAATAATTCTTGAAATGTTTAAACTATCTGCGAGGTCTCCATAGTGGAGAAACAGATTTGTATCAGGCAAATGAGGGTCTTGATATATTTCTTCTATTCGCTCTGTATTAAATGATGAAGATCTTCGCTTAACACCATGCACTTCATAACCTTTATCAATAAGAAACCTTGCAAGATAAGCCCCGTCTTGACCTGTAATACCTGTGATTAATGCTTTCTTCATTCTGAATTTTTAATTAATTTTAAATAGTTCTTAGCTAGGAAAAATAAAATAGAACCTAGCAATCCTAAGAAAAAAAATATAGCTACTATAGATTTTCTAGGCATGCTTGATGGAAAGATCGGATAGTGAGGTTGATCCAAGACAGACAAAATATACTCGTCAAGAATATTTGCCATCAGTTGAGTTTTTAATTGATTCTCTAACAATGCGCTCATAGTTCCCCTAACTTCTTGAATTTGAGTATCTTGAATTGCCAGCGTTAAAAATTGTATTGCTTGATTAGATTTTATCAAATCAGCATTTTTGGCTTTTAAATTGAGCTGTTTAATGATCTCATTCAACAAATATTGAGCAAACACGGGCGATATATGGGTAACTGAAACAGTTAAAAATTTACTTTCTGCTTGAGTAGATATTCCTAACAGTCTCAGATAATTGGAATACATTATGTCAAAACTAGGGCTAATAGTTTTGTAATTTATTTCACCATCACCATTAATATAATCATCGAATCTATTCAAAGTTTCAGTGTTAAAAATAAGTTCTCCATTTTCGTTGTTATATTTTTCTGCAGCAACTAAAACCTTAAAAATTTTTTTATTTTTAAACAGATGCTTGAGAAAATCTCTTGAGCGAATTGTTTTAATTGCTAAGTCTTTCTGACCAACTGAAGCTGATCCAATATCAATTCCTACAGCTGAAGCCAGACTTCCGTATTGATTAGCAATCTCTGAGCGACCCCTTCCATCACTGGATGAAACTGTACTTAGCAAACTTTCAGAAGTATATGTTTTTGGCAAGAGATAAGATGTAGCTATGCCAATAGAAGCAAAACATAAGGTTACGATAACAATATATTTTAAATTGATACGAAGATCAGCTACAAAAGAGCTTGGGTCTAGTTGAGATGAATTATTTTCCGGTTCATACATAATTTTTTCCTTTGGAGGCTGAAGCCGGAATCGAACCGGCGTAAACGGCTTTGCAGGCCGCTGCATAACCACTCTGCCATCCAGCCATGTTTATTGCAAAAATTTTTGTAATTATATCAAGGCATTTCATCGAAATAGTAGAGCCTCTCTATGTCGTTTTCCTCTGTTTTTTTGCCATATTGTATTTCAATAATGTGACAAGGTTCTTCATTTAAATTAATAATTTGATGCCAGCTTTCTTTATTAACAATAAAATAATCGTGTTTATTCAGTATTATTTCTTCAAAATGATCTGGGTTGTCATTACTATGCTTTACGGTACAACTTCCTTGAGAAACTAGCCATATCTCATTTCTAAAAAAATGTCTTTGGAAGCTCATGCCCTTCTTTGGGTGGACAATTAACTCTTTTACTTTCACATTTTTATCTTGATGAAGATTGAAATACTCTCCCCATACTCTCTTCTCAGATTCTAAACTCCAATCTTTTAAAATCCAGCTACTGGAATTCATTTTTTCATCACCACCAACAGAAAATCGAAAATCAATACCACTAATCGACATTTCTGGGATATTTTCTTTATTTCTATCTCCACCATTGCAAAAAATGATTTCATCATTTGGGAATTGTTTTTTTATGTCAATCAATCCATTAATACAACTTCCCTGATCATCATCCTCAAATGCAATAACCTCATCGACAAATTTAAGACCTTGAACTATTAGTTGTCTTTCTTTGAAAGGTAAAAAATACTTGCCTTTTTTTTGTATTAGCCACTTATCACTATTTAAACACACAACAAGCTTGTCTCCATATGAGGCAGCAGCTTCAAGATAAGATAAATGCCCACTATGTAAAGGGTCAAACCCGCCACTAATTACAGATATTTTCATATTATTCAGTCTTTAAACAATATTTTTTAGAGTTTTGATTTTAAATTATTAAATGTTTTTACAGTATACTCTAGGCCAGTTTGAAGTGTAATAATCAGTGAGGCCAAAAGCGTAAAGTTGCCAATAAGTATTAACAATGAATTGTTAGCATACAAACCAAACAGAATGACCAAGAATGCGGTCAATTGCAAAAAAGTTTTTATCTTTGCTAGGGTAGTAACCTTTGTAGCTTCAGTATTATTTTCTCTTGCGTTGATGTCACGCAAAGCAGCAACCCAAAACTCTCTAATCAATATAAGCCCGCCTATAAAACCAATATAAGGACTAGACATAGATAAGGATAAGGCCAATATTAAGAATGTTAGTAATATCTTGTCAGCAATTGGGTCCAGAATACTTCCAAGGGTGGTCTCTAAACCGTATCTTCTTGCAAGAAAACCATCCCAGAAATCTGAAGAAGTTGCTATTAATGTTAAAACTAAAGCCCATCCATAAAGATTTAATATAATTAATAGAAAAATTATCGGGGCTATAAAAATTCTAAAATATGTTAGTAATTGAATAAAATGGCTCATCTTTTATAAAATAAATTTATTTCTTTAGCTAGTTTAATACTTATTCCAGAAACCTTACATAAATCATCTACTGAAGCAGACCTAATTGATTTAATAGACTTGAAATAATTCATTAAGCGCTTTTTCTTCTTTAGCCCAAGCCCTTTTATATTATCAAGAGATGATTTCTTTATAGACTTATTTTTTTTCTTCCTATTGCTTGCAATAGCAAATCTGTGGGATTCATCTCGAATTTGTTGAAGAAGCAAAAATCCAGGACTATCTTTGGGAATCTCAATTATCCCATCTTTAGAAAGAATAGTTTCTGTAGATCTAACTCTTTTAGACCCCTTGACAATACTGAGAACTATTGGTGACTTTTTAGCTAAAACCGAAAGAGTACTCAATGCAACCTTCAACTGAAGCTTGCCTCCATCAATCAAAATAATATCTGGTAATGGATTAATACTTTTTTTCTTAATTCTTCTTTCAAGAACATTCCGAATTGAGCCTATATCATTTCCAGAAAATTCATTAGGTATATTAAAAAGCCTATAATTCTTTTTTTCTGGCCCATAAGATGAAAACCTTACAGCTGAAGCCACTGCATTTTTGCCACTATGATGACTTATGTCAAACCCTTCTATTGTAAGATTTTTTTTATTTTTTAAAGCTAAATGAGATGCAAGATCTTTTATAGAAAGTAAATATTTATCAGCCTGATTAACCCTATTTTCAATGACTTGGTTTGCGTTTAGTTTACCTAACTTAGCAACTTGCCTAACATTTGAATTGATACTTGCAGAAATTAAGATCTGTTTTCCAAATTTAAGTTTTACTGCTTCCTTGATTAAAGGTAAATTGCAAGGCTTAATATTTAAGATAATTTTTTTAGGCAAAGAGAAGCTATTTTGGTAATAAGAAAATATTAAACTTTGAAACAGGCTATCAATATCATGCAATTGATTGCCATTTAGATAATGAGTCTTAGTCCCTCTGATTTTTCCATCTCTTACTGATAGTATGCATACTCCTGTTTTATCAAGCTTAGATACACATGCAAAAAAATCAACACTGATTAAAGAGCTATTG
>Ga0181564_10001570_pt1 | contig 20348 bp, 18 predicted proteins | sample 011ome_24_FD_134512 | JGI IMG/M metagenome (GOLD analysis project Ga0181564, IMG submission 134512) | Coastal salt marsh microbial communities from the Groves Creek Marsh, Skidaway Island, Georgia - 011513CT metaG (megahit assembly) | ecosystem: Environmental > Aquatic > Marine > Intertidal...
TAAATTTATTAGCTTTTGCATTGTATTAGGATCATTGATTGTCCATACATGAATTTTTAAACCTTTGCTTTGTACATACTTTACAAACCTTTTAGTGACTAATTTTATTCCATAGTGATATATAGGAACCTGCAAACAATCTCCGGGAACTTTTTGTTTGTATAGACCAAAGCTAGCTAGTAATAGCTGCAAGATTTCTTTTGGACCCATAGAGAAGCAGGCTTTTGGGAACTTCTCTCTAACTACTTTAAGTCTATTACTGCTAAAGCTTGCAATGCAAACTCTTTCAAAAGCATTAAGCTCTTCGATAACCTCCATTGCAGGAATGGCAACTTCGTCTGTTTTTAAATCTATTTGAAAAAGGGCATTTGGAAATTTTGTAAGTGCCATTTCCAAGGTTGGTATTGAGTATGATTCAAATAATCTTAATTTTTTGATTTCACTGCTGCTTAGAGTGTTGAACATGACATCTCTATCCAGCAATCTTTTTAAGTCATCATCATGAAAAATATAGGGAATCCCATCTGCTGAAAGCTGAACATCTGTTTCAATATATGAGCACCCAAGATCTAGAGCATATTGAAAGGATTCTAGAGTATTTTCTGGAGCTTCAATGCTACCACCCCTATGAGCGGAGATGGCTACACCAGAAATATTCAAATATGGGTGAGATGACATTTCAATATTGTACTTACAATGGTGTAAAATCACTAAGTCAAATCAAAAATTTTAGACTTACGTAATAAATATGACAGAGCAGGATATCTTAATTCAAGAGGGGATGAATCTCCTATACAGTGGAATGATGGTTGTTTTCACTTTTTTAGTTTTGCTAATTATCTCGGTGAATCTCTTAAGAATTTTCTTTTCATCAGCTAAAGAACATGCTTTAGAATCTAGTGATTTATCGCCAGCTAATGTTAAAAACGAAATCCATCATAAAATTATTAAAGAAGTTCTTGGAGGCATTAGATCATGACAGAATCTAAGAAAATTGGAGTCACAGAAGTAGTTTTAAGAGATGCTCATCAATCATTGCTTGCTACTCGATTTAGGTACCATGATATGGAAGCCGCATTAAAAGATCTTGATAGTGTCGGTTTTTGGTCTGTAGAATCATGGGGTGGCGCAATATTTGATTCGTGCATTAGATATCTAGGTGAGGATCCTTGGGAGCGAATTAGAAAAATTAAATCAATGATGCCAAATACTCCTCAGCAAATGCTTCTGAGAGGTCAAAATCTATTGGGCTATAAACATTATTCAGATGATGTTGTAAATAAATTTGTTGAATGCTCTAAAAAAAACGGTGTTGATGTATTTAGGGTATTTGATGCCCTGAATGATCCCAGAAATATACATCAAGCCCTGCAAGCTGTGATTGCAGTAGATGGTCATGCTCAAGGCACCATTTCATACACTACTAGCCCGGTTCACACTATTGATTTATGGCTTGATCTTGCAAAAAATATTCAAGATATGGGAGCTCACTCTCTAGCTATCAAGGATATGGCTGGGTTGTTAAAGCCATATGTTGCATTTGAGCTGGTTTCAAGATTAAAAGATGAACTTGAAATCCCGATTCACATGCATTGTCATGCAACTACGGGTATGTCTGTTGCAACTGGAGTTAAAGCGATTGAAGCTGGCTTAGATAATATAGATACATCAATTTCTTCAATGAGCATGACTTATGGTCATACACCTACTGAAACATTGATTAGTATATTGGATGGAACTAATAGAGAGACTGGTCTTAATATAGAAAAATTAGCTCCTATAGCAGAGCATTTTCAAAAAGTTAGAAAAAAGTATAAGAATTTTGAAGGGTCACTGCGAGGTGTTGACGCTCGCATATTGGCTTCTCAAGTACCAGGCGGGATGTTAACAAATCTTGAAAATCAACTTAAAGCTCAAGATTCTATTGAGAGATTTGATGAGGTAATTCATGAAATTCCAAAAGTAAGAGAGGATTTAGGATTTATCCCATTAGTTACTCCAACCTCTCAGATTGTAGGTACTCAATCTGTCATTAACATACTATCTGGGTCTAGATATTCGACTGTGACCAACGAAGTTAAATCTTTGTTGAAAGGCGAATACGGAGCAACCCCTGCACCTGTTAATAAAGATTTGCAGCAAGAGGGGATCGGAGATAGTGCAGTTATTACATGTAGACCAGCTGACTTGCTGAGCGATGATTTTCAGTCCGTAGAAGAAGAATTTAAAAATGCAATCGCTGAAAAGAATATTACTGTTGATCCCTCAATTGAAAATGTTTTGATATATGCAATGTTCCCTGAAATTGGTTTGAGCTATATTGAAAATTCTGACAACCCTGAGTTTTTTGAATCTGAACCTATAGAAATTAATGAGCTTACAGATTCTTCGTATCTAGTAACGGTAGATGATCAAGAATACTCAGTTACTTTAAAGGCTGACAATTCGGTGATCATTAATGATGGTTCAAGCGTCAATGAAATTGCATCTTCTCCCTCTGTTGCAGCAGGACCAGGGACAGTGATTGAAGCGCCTTTGGGTGGCAATATCTTCAGAACAATTGTCTCAGAAGGAGAGGCTGTAGATTTAGATACAACAGTTTTAATTTTAGAAGCCATGAAAATGGAAACAGAAATTAAAGCGCCTAGTGCTGGGGTTATTGGAAAAATATTCGTTAAGCCAGGAGACACTGTTAAACCAGGTAATCCTTTATTTGAAATTAAAAGTTAATGAATCTTGAAACAATTTTCACTAGTTTAGGCTTCTATAGCCTTACTTCCGGCCAAGCAATTATGCTCGTGGTTGGGCTGTTGATCCTATATTTAGCTATTAATAAAAAATTCGAACCGCTCTTGCTTTTGCCTATTGGTTTTGGGGCAATTCTTACAAATATTCCTGAAATTGGCCTGGCTCTTAGTCCAATTGAAAAACTAATATATTTTTCAAATCCTGATGAGCTAGCCGGAGCCTTATCTTTAATTTCTATTGGGGAGGCTGAATCTATCTCTGCATTCCTAAAAACTGCTTCGCATTCTCAACTATTTCTCTTAAACGAATACGCAGCAGAGCTTGGATATAAAGCAGGGATTTTAAATACATTTTATTCAGTGGCAATTGGTTCAGGTGTTGCACCATTAGTCATTTTTATGGGCGTGGGTGCAATGACTGATTTTGGTCCAATGCTGGCTAATCCTAAGACATTAATATTAGGAGCTGCAGCACAATTTGGTATTTTCGCAACAGTTATTGGTGCCTTGCTTTTAAATAAGCTTGGAGTAGTTTCATTTACCTTAAAGCAAGCAGCAGCAACTGGTATCATCGGCGGAGCAGATGGCCCAACTGCAATTTATGTTTCATCAATATTAGCTCCAGAACTTCTTGGTGCGATTGCGGTAGCTGCATATTCATATATGGCATTGGTGCCATTAATCCAGCCTCCAATAATGCGGATTCTTACTTCACACTCCGAAAGAACTATTCGAATGGTTCAATTAAGGGAGGTTTCACAAAAAGAAAAAATAATTTTTCCAATAATCTTGGTCTTTCTAGTTGGAATGATGTTACCAAGTGCAGCCCCATTAATTGGCATGTTCTGTTTTGGTAATTTAATGCGGGAATCATTGGTCGTCGAAAGATTAAGTGAAGTTGTGCAAAATTCTTTAATTAACATAGTTACAATTTTTTTAGGTTTAGCAGTTGGGTCCAAGCTTGCAGCCGATCAATTTCTAACGCCTGAAACTCTTGGAATTCTTTCACTTGGGATAATTGCTTTTTCAATTGGCACAGCTTCAGGAATTTTGATGGCAAAAATAATGAACCTTTTAAGCACAAATAAAATTAACCCTCTCATTGGAGCTGCAGGAGTTTCAGCAGTACCAATGGCTGCAAGAGTTGCTAATAAAGTAGGTTTGGAGAGTGACTCCCAGAATTTTCTGCTTATGCATGCCATGGGGCCTAATGTGGCTGGGGTAATTGGTTCTGCTGTAGCTGCCGGAGTTATGATTCAACTGCTAGCTTAATGCTATGGATCCATTTAAAGATATTAGACCTTACACTGATTCTGAAGTAGCACAAGTTCTGCAGTCTCTTACCTTAAACGAATCAGTTATAAAAGCTTTATTGGGGTTACAGTTTCCAGGAATGGTCTCTAAAATTCCTTTTATAAAGTTCTTTGTAAAACAAAAACTAATTTCTCAAGTTAAAAATATTCACACAATTGATGATTATCAAAAAGTATTTAAAAGTTTAATGGAGAATGTTGTTCAACAATCTATTTCAACATTCAGTGTTAACGGTATTGAAAATTTAAATCAGAAGGACAGTTATCTGTTTATTTCAAATCATCGAGATATCTCTCTTGATGCAGCTTTACTTGCCCTAAATCTTTATCAATCTGGCTTCAAGACATTTAATATTGCTGTGGGTAATAACCTGATGGAAGAAACCTGGGCTTCAGATCTATTTCGATTAAATAAAAGCTTTATTATTCAAAGGTCCGGAGGAACAAAAAAGGAAATTTATTCTGGTTTAATGCTTGCTTCAAAATTTATCCATAAAAGTATTTTTAATGACAATGATTCGGTTTGGATTGCTCAAAAGCAGGGTAGAGCAAAAGATGGTATTGATAAAACAGATCCAGCTTTATTAAAAATGATTCATTTAACCGAAAGAAAATCTCAATCCATTTCTAATTATTTCAATTCTCTAAAAGTAGTTCCAGTATCAATTTCTTATGAATTTGATCCTAACGACTTTTTAAAAGCCAAGGAACTGCATTCGTCTGCTTTAAATAGAGAATACATCAAAGAGAAGGACGAAGATCTCAAAAGTATTGCTAATGGAATTACTGGATTTAAAGGCAATGTAAATATTAATCTTTCAAAGCCCATGAGATTTGAAGATGAAGATGACTACCAAAGTATTTCAAATAAAATTACTGATTCTATAGTTTCAATGTATGAGCTTCATGCAACTAATTATGCTGCTTGTAACATATTGGGAATAAATATATCTAAACAAGATAAGTATACGTCTCAAGAAATTAAACAGGCACAAACGACGCTAGAAGATAGACTTACTGGTTTGGAGGAAGGCGTTCGCTCAAAGCTGCTTGAGCAATACGCCAATCCTGTTGTTAGAAAACCAAAATAAGATTAGTTTGCAGAGTATCCGCTCTCATTATGCTCAGTTATATCCAAACCTTCGTTTTCACTTTCATCGCTAACTCTTAGATTGGTAACTAGTGAAGTAGCTTTTAAAGCAATCCAAGAAAAAACTAAAGTCCAAAGGCATATAACTACAACACCCTGCAACTGAATCATGAATTGACTGAATGTAGATGCATCAAAACCCGAGGCTCCTGCTCCAAGAAAGCCCTCAGGTTTACCAACTAGCGCAAGCATCAAAATCCCTAAAATACCTCCAACGCCATGGACTGGAAAGACATCCAAAGAGTCGTCAATTTTGAAGTAGCTTTTAATCATTTGTGTTGCATAGAAACATACTATTCCTGCTAATAAACCTATTAATAATGCTCCTTGAGGACCAACTGTTCCTGATGCTGGTGTAATTGTAGCTAAGCCTGCTACCATACCAGTTGCTATCCCTACAACTGTTGGTTTTCCAGTTTTAATCCATTCAACAGACATCCAAGTTAGAGCTCCAACAGCCGCACTTATGTGTGTAACTAAAATAGCCATAGCAGCGCTAGAGTCTGCGGCAACAGCACTCCCGCCGTTAAAACCAAACCATCCAACCCAAAGCATTGCTGCACCCATTACAACCATAGGCCTATTATGTGGAACCAATGACCCTCCAGGAAAACCCTTTCTAGGACCAAGCATCATAGCTGCAACTAGAGCTCCAACACCACACGTTGCATGAACAACTAGACCTCCAGCAAAGTCAATAACGCCTATACCTGCAAGGTAACCTCCACCCCACACCATATGGCATGCAGGTAAATACACTAAAGTTACCCATAGAACAGTAAAAATGCACATTGCACTAAACTTCATTCTTTCAGCAAATGCTCCAACAACTAAAGCAGGAGTGATTACAGCAAAGGTCATTTGGAATACAACAAATAAACTTTCAGGCAAAGTTCCCGATGCAGAGTCTCTAGTGAGATTTGACAAGAAAAATGCATCAGCTCCGCCAATAATAGAACCGCCTCCAGTGAACGCTAGGCTATATCCATAGACCACCCAAACCACTGACACAATGCAGCATATTGCAAAACATTGCATAAGCACAGACAAAACATTCTGAGTTCGCACTAATCCACCATAAAAAAGAGCCAATCCTGGAAGAGTCATAAATAAGACTAAAGCTGTAGCGGTAAGAATCCATGCAGTATCTCCAGAATTTATTTCAGAAGAGAGAACTGCCGGAGAGAGCAAAGTAGCAAGTGTAATCAGACAATAATTAAATAATTTCATTTTTTCTCCTTGTTAAATGGCATCACTGCCTGTTTCACCCGTTCTAATTCTTATTACTTCTTCAACATTGGTAATAAAGATTTTGCCATCACCAATTTTTTCAGTGTTTGCTGATTTTGATATCACATCAATAATTGCCGAGACCTTGTCTTCATTTGCGATAATTTCTAATTTAATTTTTGGGAGGGTGTCTATCGTGTATTCAGCACCTCGATATAATTCAGTATGACCTTTTTGTCGGCCAAAACCCTTAACTTCGGTAATGGTTAACCCTTCTACACCATAATCAAGAAGAGCTTCGCGAACTTCTTCAAGTTTAAATGGCTTAATAATTGCTGATATAAGCTTCATTCTTTTACCCCATATAAAAATAGTCTATAAAGATACATGCAATTATCATGCCAATTTATAATGGGTAATTTGATTGTTTCGAAGGAGGTTTTAAAAGAATTTTATTTAATTTGCACTCTTTTGATGCAAAAATAACCGCCAACAAATGTTGACGGTTATTATCATGGGTTTTTTACTTAAACTCTGGGTAAGCTTCAACTCCAATTTCAGACGCGTCAAGTCCTAACGCTTGCTCGTCATCTGTAGCTCTTATAGGTGTAACCATATTGATTAGGTAAACAGCTCCATAACTAGCTATGAAACCAAATCCTGCAATTGATATAACACCAATAAGCTGAATCAAGAAAGATGCTTCTGGATTCGTGAATGGAACAACCATTACACCAAAGATTCCTACAATCCCATGAGCAGAGATAGCCCCAACTGGGTCGTCGACTTTAAGTTTAGAATCAAAGAAAAGGATAGATGCATAAACTAAGAGTCCGCCGAGGAAACCAATGATTACTGATTCTCCTCCGCTAGGAGCGCTCGGCCCAGCAGTTATTGCAACTAAACCTGCGATAGCACCATTGATAACCATAGTCACATCACTTTTTCCAGTCATGGCCAGACTAAGAACCAATGCTCCTATAACTCCACCAGCAGCTGCCATATTAGTATTTAAGAATACTTGACTCACAGCTATTGCGCTTGCTTCATCGCTGATAACAAGCTCAGAACCACCATTAAAACCAAACCATCCGAGCCAAAGAATAAGAACACCTAGTGCAGCTAATGGAATATTGGATCCAGGCATTGGGTTAATAGAACCGTCTGAACCATATTTACCATTTCTCGCTCCAAGTAAAGTCACAACTCCAAGGGCTGCTGCCGCACCGAGAAGGTGGACTGTTCCAGACCCAGCATAATCAGAATAGCCAAGAACGCTCAAAAAACCACCGCCCCAGTTCCAGTATCCTTGAACAGGATATATAAAGGCGGTTAGTATTACTGTAAAAATAAAGAATGGTATTAGCTTCATTCTTCCAGCAACAGCACCTGAAACAATTGACATAGCAGTGGCAACAAAAACAACTTGGAAAAAGAAGTCGGCTTGTTGGGAATAGTCCATTCCGTAGGCCATACCTATTTCTTCGAGAGGCATATCAGCACTTAAACCCCATGAGGTTCCAATGGCCGGTAAAATTCCATAAACAATAGCTTCACCAGCTTCATCTAATCCTCCTGAGATAGATAAGATCGCATCCGATGGATACATCAACACGAAGCCACATACAAGGTACATGACGCATGCAATTGAGAATAAACCAAGATTTTTAGTAACAATTTCAGAAACATCTTTCTTTTGGACTAAACCAGCTTCTAGCATGGTAAATCCAGCGGCCATCCACATGACCAATGCTCCTGACATAATCGCGTAGAAAGTATCTAATGCAAATTTCATTTCTTCCATATTAATCTCCTTAATTAAATGGCTTCGTTGCCTGTTTCACCAGTTCGAATTCTGATGACATCCTCAACGTTGGTTACAAATATTTTTCCATCGCCAATTTTTCCAGTACCAGCAGTGGATGTTATTGTGTCTGTGACTGTGCTAAGTTTTTCGTCCTCTACGAGGATTTCAAGCTTAATTTTTGGCAGGGTATCCACCGTATATTCAGCACCACGATATAGTTCAGTATGACCTTTTTGTCGACCATACCCCTTAACTTCAGAAAGAGTTAAGCCTTCAATGCCAGCATCAACAAGTGCTTCACGGACTTCTTGAAGTTTAAATGGCTTAATAATAGCTACGACTAATTTCATGCTTTAAAGGCTTGCTGAAATTGAAAAGAAGATACCGTCTTCATCAGCCCCGTATCCTCCATCACTGAAATCATATGCAGTAATACCACAGTCAAATGATGCGCAAGTGAAACCATAACTTACAGTTGTGTTGTCACCGTAATCATCATATTCGCCATAAGCTACAGAAACAGGACCAAATGCATATGAAAATTCTGTGTAATCAGGTGCGCCATCTTGTCCAGATGCTAGAGTCACTCCTAAGTCTCCGAAGCTAAGGCCTAGGTATATTTCTTCAAAATCAAGACCAGTCTCATTTTCAGGATAATCAAAAGCAATATATCCGATATCGACCCCGACCTCACCTAATGAGAAGCCATAACCTGCATAATAGTCTAATTCACTACCTGCTCCATCATTAAAATTGACGTTTGATCCCCAAATACCAGCGTAAAAACCCGATTCAGCCTCAAAGTCAAAACCACCCTGAATTGCAGGTCCGTCACTTTGTGTCATTCCTCTCCAGACATAATCTGAGGCGAAAGATACATTTGCACTTACTGCTGCGAATGAAGGCATGGCAAGCATACCAACAAGTAAAAACAATCTTTTCATAATTTCTCCTATAATTTTATGAAGTTACAAATTAACAAATGCAATTTTCATGCCAATTTAGTTTTTATGTTTTTAAATGTGATCATTTTTATAAATAGCTAGGTATAATTCTTGTTCAATTTGGAGGTATGCAATGGAACTAAAAGATAAAGTTATAGCAATTACAGGGGGAGCATCCGGCTTAGGTGAAGCATCAACAAGACACTTTGTATCTCAGGGTGCAAAAGTCATGATTCTTGATATTAATGATGATAATGCAAAAGCTATATGCGATGAGCTAGGCGATGAGAATGTTAAATATATCAATACCAACATCATGGAGGAGCAGCCTGTTAAAGATGCCATGTCAAAAATTGAAGAGGCATTTGGTAAATTACATGTTGCAATTAATTGTGCTGGAACCGGATATGGTGCAAGAATTATTGGTAAAGATGCGCCTCATCCATTAGATCATTTTAAATTTATTATTGATTTAAATTTAGTTGGGACCTTTAACGTGATGCGTTTAGCTGCTGAACTTATGGATAAAAATGAAGCTGATGCAGATGGCGAGAAAGGCGTGATTATAAATACTGCTTCCATTGCTGGCTACGAAGGCCAAATTGGTCAATCTGCCTACAGTGCCTCAAAAGCAGGTGTTATTGGTTTGACTCTGACTGCCGCTCGAGACCTCGCAAGACACGGAATTAGAGTGAATACTATTGCACCAGGTATTTTTGATACACCTTTAATGAAAATGGCTCCAGACAAGGTTAGAGATCCATTATTAGAATCGACTCAGTTCCCACACAGGTTTGGAATACCTGCTGAGTTTGGTAGTTTAGCTGCCCATATAGTTGAAAATGTTTATCTAAATGGCGAAACAATAAGATTAGATTCAGCCATGAGAATGAAGCCAAGGTAATGAAATACTTAGCATATTATGTTGAGGAGAACGATGGAGAATTCTCGTCCTCAATCTCTGAATTGGAGCTTCAAAAGCCAGAAGATGGTTTTGTTCAGATAGAAGTATCTCATTCATCTCTTAACTATAAAGATGCATTGTCGGCATCGGGCAATAAAGGGGTGACTAGAAATTACCCATTTGTTCCTGGAATTGATGCTGCAGGAACGATTGCTGATGCTAACTCCTCACAATTCACCGATGGTGATGAAGTTATTGTGACTGGTTACGACATGGGCATGAATACTCCTGGTGGTTTTGGAGAGTACATCAATGTGCCGGCTGCATGGGTGGTAAAAAAGCCAGCAAATTTATCGAGTTTAGAGGCTATGTCTATTGGCACCGCTGGCATAACGGCAGCAGCTAGCGTCTTAAAAATATATGAGTCCTCAAAAGCATCAGAGTTGCCTGTTTTAGTTTCAGGTGCCACCGGTGGTGTTGGATCTGTTGGCGTAATGCTGATGTCTAAATTAGGTAAAGAGGTCACAGCATTAACAGGTAAATCTTCATCGACTGATTTCCTGAAATCAATCGGAGCTGACAATATTATTATGCGTGATGAATATTTAGAGGCTCCAGCTAAAGCCTTGGAGAGGCCATTATTTGCATCAGCTATTGATACGGTTGGAGGAAATGTATTAAGTAAAATGCTTCCTCAAATATCACCTCATGGCGTGGTTGCATGTTGTGGGAACGTTGCAGGCATAGAAGTAAATACAACAGTTTTTCCATTTATCTTGAGAGGCATCACTCTAGCTGGTATTGATTCAGCAGAATCGCCAATAGAATTTAAAACCAGTATTTGGAATAAATTTGCTGATGAATGGAAATTAGATCTTTCATCCATGATAAAAGTAGTTTCTAAAGAAAGTTTACAACAAGAAATTGATCTTATCCTTCAGGGAGGTCAACAGGGTAGAGTAGTCCTAAAACACGGAGAATAAATATGGCAGATAAATATGATGAGTTCTTTGAATCAAAAGAGGCTAATGAGGACAGTAAATCTGACTCGAGAGTAGCGCTAATACTTATTGCAGTTTTTGTTGTAGGTATGGTTTATTGGGTTTCTGGTCAGTAATTATTCAGATAAAAACTTTTCAGCATCGAGCGCAGCCATGCAGCCAAATCCTGCTGAGGTAATGGCTTGTCGATAAATTTGATCTGATACGTCACCCGCGGCGTACACACCTGGAACACTTGTAGCAGTAGCCATACCCTCTGTGCCCGATTTAATGGTGATGTAATCATTTTTCATCTCAAGCTGACCTTTAAAAATCTCAGTATTTGGGTGATGACCTATAGCAATAAATACCCCAGTTAACTCAAGTTTTTTCTTTTCTTCGTCAGTAACTATTTCAATTGAATGAACACCTTTTTCATCCCCAAGTACTTCACTTAATTGAGAATTCCAATGCATTTCAATTTTTCCTTCATTTGCCGCTTCAGCAACTCTATCTCGAAGGATTTTTTCCGCCCTCAACTCATCTCTTCGATGAATTAAATGTACCTTTGAGCAAATACGAGAAAGATATAATGCTTCTTCAGCAGCAGTATTTCCGCCTCCTATTACAGCCACTTCTTGGTTACGATAGAAAAAACCATCACAAGTAGCGCAGGCGGATACACCCCTACCTAAAAACTCCTTTTCTGATTCTAACCCAAGATATTTTGCGCTAGCCCCAGTTGAAATAATTAAAGAATCGCATGACCATTTTTGACTTCCTATTAATTTCAATGGTCTTTCAGATAATTGAGTTTCATCTATATGATCATTGACGATTTGGACATCAAACTGCTCAGCATGCTTTTTCATTCGCTCCATTAATTCTGGCCCTTGTAAACCATCAGAATCACCAGGCCAATTTTCTACATCTGTAGTGGTAGTTAGTTGACCCCCTTGTTCTGAACCAGTTATGAGTAATGGTTTTAGCCCTGCTCTGGCCGCGTAAATGCCTGCAGCATAACCGGCTGGACCTGAACCTAAAATAATAAGTTTATGATGTTGATATTCCATGAGCGAATTATAAGATAGAGATTAAAGAAATTGTTATCTTTTCTAACTAAATAAGCTATATCTCAATATAATATCAATAACAGGAGTTAATCATCGTAAAAAAACAGGAGCAATCTAATTTATCAGCTGGTACATTGAAAAATGTTTTTGCATTTTTTTGTCTAGGCTCAGTTTTATATATATTTATTTCACTTGTTTCGTATTCTCCCCTTGATCCAAGTCTTTCCTCAGTAAGCTCACTTTCTAATTCTATAGAAAATCTAGGAGGACCTTTTGGAGCCTATCTTTCTGATGCTCTATTTTCAGTTGTTGGTATAGGTGGATATTTATTTTTATTAATCATTTCTTTTGTTGCAGTAAAGTTATTATTTTTTTATAGACCGTCTGATAGAACTCATAAAATTATTAAAATTACTTCAGCAATTATTTTGCTTTGTTCATTTTCAGCACTTAGTGAGTTTTATTTTTCAGGTGATCTTTTTCCTCAATCATCTTCTGGTGGATTGGTTGGCGCTCTGATTTTTACAAATCTTTCTAATATTTTTGGAGTGGTTGGATCATTAATTTTTATAGTAATTTTCTTTCTTGCATCTATCTCCTTAACTTTTTCATTTTCATGGTTATTTTTAATAGATGCCCTCGGTCGAGGGGCTAAACATCTGAGCTTAGAGCTGGCATCGAAATTTTATAACTTCTTTAGATATTTATTTAATAGCATCAGATCAATTGATTTATCAAAGTTTAAATCTAAAAACCAACCCATAGCTGAGCGTTCAGTTGCAGAATCAAAACCAAGAGAGTTAAATCTTCCCAAACCAAACTCTACGCTTGCTCAGCCAGAAACTGGAACACAAGAAACTTTCGCATCAGCCCCAAAAGCTGAAATTTCGAAAAATGAACCAGCGGCAACATCTACTGTGTATAAGTCAAAAGACAAAAATGCAAACACAGAGCTCCCCTCAACAGATCTTCTAGATAGAGTGCTTGATGATGGATCATCTTTAACCAAAGAAGAGCTTGATGCAGTTGCTGATAGGCTTGAAATAAAGCTTCAAGAATTTGGAATAGAGGCCAAGGTTGTTTCAGTGATTCCAGGTCCAGTAGTCACTAGATTTGAGATTCAACCTGCGCCTGGTACCAAGGCAAGCAAGATTACTAACATTGCTCAAGATATTGCTAGATCTTTAGCAGTGACAAGCGTCAGAGTTGTTGAGGTTATACCTGGAAAATCTGTTGTTGGCATTGAAATACCTAACTCCAATCGAAAGATGGTTCAGCTGACCGAAATTTTGTCGTCAGATACTTTTCATAATTCAACTTCACCACTATCAATGGCTTTAGGTCATGATATTGCAGGAAAACCAGTTGTTGTCGACCTTGCCAAGATGCCTCATTTGCTTGTTGCTGGAACAACTGGTTCCGGTAAATCAGTTGGTCTTAATGCAATGTTACTTAGTTTACTGTTTAAGTCAGATCCTGAGGCAGTTCGCCTTATCATGATTGATCCTAAAATTCTTGAACTTTCAGTTTATGAAGGTATACCCCATCTTTTGACACCTGTCATAACCGATATGACAGATGCTTCAAATGGACTGAGATGGTGCGTGGCTGAAATGGATAGAAGGTATAAATTAATGTCTGAAATGGGTGTTAGAGGTTTAGCAGCATTTAATAAAAAAGTTGCTGAAGCTAATGCTGCAGGGACTCCTTTGCTTGATCCATTTCAGGAAGATGAGGAGGTACCATTAGAGGAATTACCATCAATTGTTGTAGTGGTAGATGAGTTTGCAGATATGATCATGATAGTTGGTAAGAAGGTTGAGCATTTAATTGCAAGAATTGCTCAAAAAGCAAGAGCTGCTGGCATTCATTTAATCTTAGCGACGCAGCGACCTTCAGTTGACGTAATTACTGGATTGATTAAAGCTAATGTTCCATCAAGAATAGCTTTTCAAGTATCCTCAAAAATTGATTCCCGAACCATTCTAGATCAAGGTGGAGCTGAGCAGCTTCTAGGTGCGGGTGATATGTTATACATGCCTGCCGGTCAGGGTGTTCCTGAAAGAGTTCATGGTGCATTTGTTGGCGATGATGAAGTGCATAGAGTTGTAAATAGTTGGAAAGAAAGATCTGAGCCAAATTATTTAGATGAAATCACATCAGAATTGCAAGAAACAGGTCCGATACCAGGTTGGAGTGATGGCGACGGGTCGCAACCTTCCGATGAGGATGATGAGCTTTATGATGAAGCAGTAAGTTTTGTAATCGAATCAAGAAGAGCATCTATTTCAGCTGTTCAGAGAAAATTAAGAATTGGCTATAACAGAGCAGCCAGAATAATTGAAGCTATGGAAATGGCCGGTCTAGTTTCCGAAATGGGCAGTAACGGAAGTAGGGAAGTGCTAGTGCCCAAACAGCAATGATTTCCAAATTTTTAGCATCATGTATTTTTTTATTTTCTGCATTCATCAATGCATCAGAAATTACGATTTCTCTTCTTAACAGTGAGTTAAAAAAAAATTATTCATTTCTTGAAAGATCCCTTAGTGAGTCAGAGATGAGAATTGATACTTCAAGTGGCAAAATTTTCTTTACTAACGACGAAATTTCAATTCATGTTTTATCGCCCTTTGAAGAAAATTACAGAATTGATGGAGATACTATCGAGATCCATGATGTTTTTTTGGACCAAACACAAGTTATTAATATTGAGGAGCTAGATAATTTTTTTCTCAATCTTCTGATCAATGGTATTGATGAGAATGCAGAAGCTTATTCAATTAGTATTATCAACGATTCAGTCATTCAAATTATTGATAATTCAAACTCTAATTTAATTAGTTTTTTGTTTTTAGATAATCAGTTAAATCTCATTCGCTATAAAGACTCTCTTGGAGTTGAGCATGGAATAGAACTTACTCCATTATGACCAAACTTCTTCTCATAGCATTTGGAGGAGCTTTGGGTGCCCCATTCAGATATTTCATCAATGACTTGATGAAAAATTCTTCATTTTTTGCATTACCCACTGGAATAATGTTGGTTAATTTTATTGGTTGTTTTTGTATCGGTGTGGCTATGGCTCAAATCTCGGACTTAAAGTCTAATATTTATTTTTTTTTAGTTATAGGGTTCCTTGGATCATTTACAACTATGTCAGCCTTCTCACAGCAAACAATTGAATTGTTATACAATGGCAAGGAATTGAATGCTCTGATATATGTTGTTGCATCGATTGCCTCATGTTTAATAGGAACTTTTTTAGCTTACTCTTTATTTAAAACTACTTAACAATGATAGATACAAATTTAATAAAAGAAAATCCCAAGTCTGTTTCTGAAAAATTAGCCCTGAGAAATTACAATTTTAATATTGAGTTGTTTGAGGCCTCTGAAACTGAACGAAAAAAATATCAAACTGAAACAGAAGATCTTCAAGCTCAAAGAAATGCTCTCTCCAAAGAATATGGAATGTTAAAAAAAGAGGGTAAAGGTGATCCTGCACTAAGCAAGAAGATTGATTCAATAAAATCTGATTTAGATGCATGCTCAGACAAGTTAAGTAATATTCAAACAACTTTAAAAGAATTATTGCTTGACGTTCCAAATCTCCCTGATGAATCGGTTCCTGCAGGCAAGAACGAAGAAAGTAATGTAAAGATTCGAGATTTTGGCGAGCCAACTATTTTGAAAGGAAAGGATCATTTGGAGATAACATCAATGATTGATACAGACTCAGCTAACATATTAGCTGGTTCTCGTTTTGCAGTTTTAAGTGGCGAAATTGCAAAATTACAGCGAGCTTTAATAACGTTTATGCTTGATAAAGCTGCAGAACATGGCTATGTAGAGCATTATTTGCCAATGGTTGCCAATACTGAATCTTTAACTTCAACAGGACAATTGCCAAAATTTTCTGATGATTTATTTCAACTAACAGATGATTATTATTTAATACCCACTGCTGAAGTGCCTTTAACAAATCTTTACAGAGATCAGATACTTGATATAAATCAATTTCCACTAAAGCTTACAGCACACACTTCCTGTTTTAGATCAGAGGCTGGGAGTTATGGTAAAGATACAAAAGGGTTAATCCGTCAACATCAGTTCGAAAAAGTTGAGCTGGTACAGATATGTCATCCTGAAAAGTCCTATCAAGCTCTTGAAAGTCTTACTTCTCATGCTGAAACAATACTTAAGGAGCTAAATTTGCCATATCAGGTAGTAGAATTATGTACAGGAGATCTTGGATTTTCAGCGGCTAAGACATATGACCTAGAAGTTTGGATTCCCAGTCAAGAAACCTTTAGAGAAATATCTTCATGCTCAAACTGTACTGATTTTCAAGCCAGAAGGGCTAAGATTAGGTTTAAGGAGGAGGGAGCTTCAAAATTAGTGCATACTCTTAATGGATCTGCGCTTGCAGCGGGAAGAGCGTTAATTGCGATTATTGAAAATAATTTTGATCAAAAGGGCACAATTACTATTCCTGAAGCTCTTCATGATTACACAAAATTTACATCGATAAAAGTTTAATACTTTTGTAAAAGTTGCATAATTGTTTCTTTTATTCAGTGAAAAACAAGTATAGAATTGAACTATCTGATTCAATTAAATTTTTAGAGGGAAATTATGAAATCATTGCGTAACTTTTTTATGGTTGTTGCCTTAATTGCTATTCCGGCTTTTGGTCAAGAGCTGACTTCGGATATTAACTTAACTGTTCTTGATAGCAACGGCAATCCAATATCTGGTGCTTTAACATCTATCACTTTTGAGCCAACTAATTCAACGGCGTCAAAAAATACATCAAATTCAGGCTCTGTTGCCTTTCGTGGTCTTCGACCTGGTGGTCCATACACCATTGAAGTAAGTTATGGGGGTAACTCAGAATCATTATCGAATGTTACCTTAACAGTTGGAGATACATTTCGTTCAAATGTAACTTTATCTACTGGCAGCCTTGAGGAGATTGTCACTGTTGCTAGTAAATTAAATACAAACAAAGATATTGGTTTTTCTACCTCAGTATCATCCGATGATATTAGTAAATTTTCCTCTGTTACTAGAGATCTTAAAGATTTTGTAAGATTAAACCCTTGGTCAGTGGCTAATGATGCCAGTGATGGTCAAGATGCTGAGTTAAGTATTGCAGGTGGTGGAAATAGAACAAATGATATCTTGGTAGATGGTGCCTCATATAACGATGATTTTGGTTTAAATGCTAGTGGATATCCTGGACAAGCTAGCCCAATAAATCTTGATTCAATTGAACAGCTTAACGTTAGGGTTGCACCTTCTTCAATTGAGTACAGTAATTTTGAGGGTGGAGTTATTGAGATTGTGACCAAAGGTGGTACTAACGACTTTAAAGGTTCAGTTTATTCTTATGACAGAGGAGATTCTTTTGTAGGAGACTCTGTTGAGGGTAGAGACATAGACCAAGAATTTGATGATACTTCAGAGGGCTTTACTCTAGGTGGGCCAATTATCAAAGATAAAGCATTCTTCTTTGTTGCTTTTGAAAGCAATGACAAGACAACTCCTATTAATTATGGTCCAGTTGGTTCAGGAGCACCTTTTTCTCAGCCTATTACAATCGAGCAAGTAAGACAAATTCAATCCGATACACAAAGTGTATATGGTTTTGATCCACTCTTATACTCTTCTTCAAGTAGTGTGACCAATGAAAATACTACTCTTCGACTTGACTTTATTTTAAACGACGACCATCGCTTGCAGGTTAATTATAGAGAAACAGATTCTGAAGCTCTCAGGGGTTCAAATAGTAATGGTTTTAATTATTACTTTCCTTCAAATGAGTATTTTAAGCCTGAGCAAACAGAATCAGATGGTTTTCTTCTAGTTTCTAACTGGTCTGATAATTTCAGTACTGAGCTATCTTATAACTCAAAAACTACTGAAACTGGACAAAGCTCGCCAATTGGAAGTAATACTGCACAATTTAGAATCAATAATGCCTTTGGCATGTCACGTATATATTTAGGTGTTGATCCCTTTAGAAGTGCAAACTCATTAGAGACAACTGCAGAGACAACCAAACTTAAGGGTGTCTATGATATCGGTAATCACTCTATTACTTTTGGCTATGAGGAGAAAGCTTACGATATTTATAATGTATTTGTTGCTTACCAAGATGGAGCATACACATTTGATAATTATGAAGATTTCTTAGCTAAAAATCCAAGTAGTTATTCGGCATCAAACTCTAGAGCTGGAACTGAGCTTGGTGGAGCTGCTGCATTTGATTATTCATTAGAATCATTATTTATTCAGGATGAAATTTCAGTTAGTCCTAAGTTGAATATGAGTATTGGTCTTAGATATCAAAAGGTTGATGGTGATCCTACCCTCCAGGCTAGCGGATTCAGTGATGAATATGGATTTGCTCAGGCTGGGATGGACAGAGGAGGTAATCAGCTTAATTATCGACTAGCAGCTGATTATTCTTTTGATAACGGGGATGTTTTAAAACTCTCTTATGGAACTTATGCAACTAAATTTCCATTAGTTTGGGTTTCAAATGCTTATTCCAATAACGGCGTTCAAACTGCTAGGTACAGCAATAGTAATGCAGTCGCAGGATGTGATCCAACTCAAAATCCAGCAAATGTTACAGCAACCATGCCTCAATGTGTCAAGGATGCAATTGCTATCGCAGGTTTAAGAGATTCAGTGGTTATCACAACCGCTCCTAGTTTTTCATGGCCTGAGCAAAAAGTGTTAAATTTAACCTACGAAACAGATATTAATGATTGGTTTGTTCAAGCTTCATATCTTAATAAAACCTACGAGCAACCTGTCTACAAAGCATTAAATACTGGTGATCCTTTGATGGGTGGGTTCCCACAAGTTCCAACACTAAAGGCTCCCGATGGACGACCGATTTATAACATGACTTCTTACGGTTCATACAAGGCCGGTCTTTATACTCAAGGTGGCTCTGATGGTGAATTGTTCTCCCTAACAGGATCCAAATCCTTTAATGATGGAGATGGTTTGTTCACCATTGGTTATGCTCATCAAAATATGAGCATAGTCAATCAGTCAACATCTGCTACAGCTAATTCAACCTATGGAAAGAGTCCGAATGCTGATCCTAACAACGCATTGCCTGGAAGATCACCTTTTGAGGTTGAGCACAGATTTTTTGCAACTTTAAGTTCCACACATTACTTTTTTGGTGAAAATAGCCCAACGACTTTTTCTGTCTTTTTTGAAAGAAGATCAGGTTATCCACTAAGTGCTACTTTTGCTACTGAAACAAAAAGTGTTGCTAATTATCAAAGACAGGCATTTGGTCTAGATGATAGTCTTCAAGATGATAATAGAAATTTCCTAATATATGTTCCTACCGGTGAATTCGATCCTTTGGTATGTTGGGTCAGTTGTGCTTCTCCAGATATGGAGTTTGCTGCTCAGGCCATGGAGATGATGAAAGCATTGGATTTAGTTGGTTATGCTGGAGGAATTGCACCCAAAGGGCATATTAATGCACCATACGTTTCTACTATGGATGTAAAAGTTACTCAGGTTCTTAAAGGTTTTAGAGATGAAGATGAATTCATCATAGAGCTTGGCATACAAAACATTTTAAATCTATTAGATGACGAAATGGGGGTTCATAAATCTGGCCACTATACTAGAACTAATCCTATCTTTGATGTTGATATGACTGAGGACTTCAGTAAATATATCTTATCTCCATCCTATGCATTTGATCTAGAAAATCCAATGGGTATTAGGACTCAAACTACACCAAGTTTGTGGAGAGCACAGCTAGGGTTTAGATATAAATTTAATTTCTAACATAAGGCTACTTTTCATGAGGGCAGTTTTTTACTGCCCTTTTTTTGTTAAAATAGATTATGTCTTTTAATACAATTCCATCTTTTTCTATGTTCGATATTAATAATAGAGATGATGATACAATTCAAAAATTAAAATTAGCACTTACAAGCCATGGCTTTTTTACTATTACCGATCATGGTATATCTGATGAGGTTCTAGAAAAAAGCTATAAAGTCAGTCAAGAATTTTTTTCACTTCCTGAGGAGGTAAAAAGCAACTACGCTCATCCTGAAAAAGCTGGTGCAAGAGGTTATACCCCTTATGGAAAAGAAACTGCCGTTGGAGAAACTACTCCTGATTTAAAAGAATTTTGGCATCATGGGCCA
>Ga0181564_10001575_pt1 | contig 20300 bp, 14 predicted proteins | sample 011ome_24_FD_134512 | JGI IMG/M metagenome (GOLD analysis project Ga0181564, IMG submission 134512) | Coastal salt marsh microbial communities from the Groves Creek Marsh, Skidaway Island, Georgia - 011513CT metaG (megahit assembly) | ecosystem: Environmental > Aquatic > Marine > Intertidal...
GGCGCGCTCGTCACCGGGCACAGGCCGGTCTCCTGTTTTTCGTCGTGTCGTGCGTCTTCGTCAGCGAAAAGGCAAAAGGCGACGAGGCGCGCGCGCCGCGGAAAAGGCGAAAGGCCTTTTGGGAAAAGGGAAAAACGTCCGGACGGGAAGAGTGCCCGAGATGGAAGAAACCCTCGACGCGGCGCGAAAATCGACCGATCGGCCTCGATCGCGCGCGGGCGGCGGGGAGGTGCGGTCGGCGGATCCGCGTACCTTGAGTGCCTTGGTCACGAGCGACTTCTCGAACAGGTGGCCCGCGGGGGAGATCACGGGCTCCGTGGGGGTCGACCCCGAGATGGAGCAAAACATGGCGCCTTCCTACCGCGCGCCACGGACACGGACGGACCCGCTAAGCGTTCGCCGCGCGGAGCTCGCGAGCGGTGCGGTTCGGGACGCGGGAGAGCGCACGGAACCTGCGTGCGGTCGCGATCGCCTGTGGCGTCGGCAGCCGAGAGATCTGACGGCGTGCGCGCGTCGAGGTCTGGGCGCGAGCGCGGCGGCGCGTCGCCTCGCCGAGAAATCAAAAATCGCCCGCGAAGCGCCAAACGTTTTCACCCAAACCACGAGCGCACACTGACACTCGCAAGGCTCGGAGGGTTTCGGGAGTTCAACTCGGCGCTCGGTCATAGGGGATGAAATTTCCGAGTGTTTGGAGGAGTGTTTTGTTTCCTTTAATTACGTTGTACCTACACGACGCGCGCCGCTTCGTCGAGAATCTCTTCAATAATGTCCCCCCCGAGCGTGCCCTCCACGCGCGCGGGGTCCGCGACCGGCACATCCTCGAGTCCCGCCGCCTTCGCGCGCTGGCGCCGCGCGTGCCTCGCCTGGTGTTGGAGCTGCTTCTCCTCGGCGCTCATGCGCGCGCGCCGAGCCGCCGAGCGCTCCCGCTCCTCCTCCAGGCGCCCCCGCCGCGCCTCGGCGACCGCTTCATTCGCCGCGAGACCGCGTGCTACGGCGCCGCCCGCGGGATCGCCGAGCGCGTCGTCGACGGGGTGCGCGTTCAAAACGCCCAGGGGGTCCGCGGCGGCGTCCGGGTCCGCGCCGGGAAGCGCGTCCAGCAGGTCGCCTCGCGGCGGCGCGCCGGCGGCGCCGGCGTCGCGCGGCGGCGCGAACGAAGCGCCCTCCGCGGATGCGCTTTCGGCGTTCGTGATTCGTCGCGGATCCGTCTCCGGTCCGCGCGCGTCCGCGTACTGCGGCGGTGTGCTCCCGACGAGCGGTGATGAGGACACGAGCGGTTCCGAGGGGAACGCGGCGGCGGCGCGTTGGTGTTGCCTCCGCTCGACGCGCTTGACGGACGCCGCCTTGCGCTGCTCGGGGGTCATGGCGCGCCGTCGCTTGAGCGAGCGCAGCCTCTCCTTCTCCCTCTGCTGCTCGGTCTGTTCACGCCGCCGACGCGCGCTGCGCTCCTTCTCCTTGATGCGGTCCGCGTCCGTGCGGACGCGAGGCACGCGCGCGCCCTTCTCGCGGCTCGCGTTTCGGTCGTGCTCCGCTCGCAAGCGCTGGATCTCATCCATGACACCCTCCGGAAGAGGTGTCTCGGGAGGCGGCTCTTCCGCGAGCCGCGGCATCCTCGAGGCGCGCTGCGGGGGAAAGAGGTGCGTGAGCGACCGGGACGAGCGCCAGGGACGAGAGGACGCCGGAATCGCGACGGGCCGCGCGTCCCGCGAGGCAGGGGAACACGCAGGGCCGGGAAGCCGAAATGCCCGCGCGACAGGGTTAGGCACGCGCACGCGGGGGGGGGGCACGAGAGGCGCGCGACGCGCGAATGCGTGCCGGACGAGTTATATCGGGATGGATTGCGCGCGTACGGAGAGAGACCAGGCGGCGATACGCGTGAGCGTACCTCGAGGCTCGGAAACCGACCGCGCGTGGTCGGTCGTCCCCGCGAATGGCGTCCCGGAGGGTTTCTCTCGGCGTTTTGCGTGCATGCTTGCCAAAACTTGATCGTGGGGGCGTCGCGTTCGAAAGGTGGCACTCATCACGATTCGATCGGTTCGATCGGGTTTCGTGAAAAACGTTTCGCAGCGAACGTTCGCGTTGGTTGCGAGTTCAGAGAAAACTCGAGTCGGCGCCGCGGTCAAACGCGAACGCGACCGACTCGCGTGAATAATGTAAGCCTGTGATGAGTGATACCCTATCAAAGCTACCGGCGGACGGGTACTCACAAGACACTTCAAGCCCCGGGGAGTTTCACCTTGAGCATCAGCTCGTTAAGCCTGGGCTTCAGGCTGTAGAGCTGTCCGTACGTCGCGAGGCGGAACTCGCTCGGTCAGCCACTTTGAGCCCATCCGCTTCCACCGCCGTCGTCAGCAGCTCCCTGTATTTCCCCGCCAGCTCGGGGGTCGCGACGCCCTCGAAGCCCACCACCGCGAGCAGCTCGCCTCCCGCGGCGGCGACGCGCGCCTCCCCGACCGTGGGCGCGGGCGGATCGGTCGCGTCCTTGCCCAACGAGAGCTCCATGGTTTTCTCGAATCCGCCGTCGGGCGCGTCTACGTACCGCATGATGAGCGGCTGCGTCGCGGGGAACGTCTTCTCCTCCTCGTTCCCGCCCTCGACGTACCCCATGAGTGACGCGAGGCCTTGCTCGCGGTTGCTGTACGGCGCCCTGGTGACGTAATAGGCGCCGTAGATGCGCAGCTCGTACAGATCTTTGCGCTGCGCCACCTGGTACGGGGGGGAGTTCTCGTCGGTTTTATCGGACGCAGCCACGACCACGCGCCGGCGCGCGTCGCACCCCGCGCGTCCGATCGAGGGCGACGCGCATCGTCGGCCCCTCCGCGTGCTGCGAACCGAAGCGAGCGCGGCCGCGCCGCCGACCGCGGGGATCGACACGGTCGCACGCGCCATGGCGACCGAGAAGTGGCCCCTCCGCCGGCGTGCCCACGTGTTTCGTAAAAATCGCCGAGCTCAAAGGTTATCCGTCGCACCGTCGGCGGCAACACTTTCTCGCGCAGCATGGGAGGAGGCGTGACCGCCGGGAGCCTATCGTGCGTCGCGTCCGTGCGCGGCGCGGCTCTGAGCGTTCCGCGCGCGCGTCGCGCTCGCGTTCCGCGCCTCGGCCGGGCCTCGGTGCGCCCCCTCGCCGCGGGAAAGCGCGACGGTCGCGGCAGCGAGACGTGGAAAGATGGGAGGGCCGATGCGTTCGACGCCACCGGCAAGGACGCGGTGCTCATCGGCAAGGGCCTGCGCAAGACCCACGACGGCGAGCGGTACCAGTTCAGAAACGTGGATTTCGCGTTGTCCGAGGGCCAGCGCGTGGCGATCGTCGGCCCGAACGGGTCGGGGAAGTCCACGCTTCTGTCCGTGCTCGCGGGCAAGGACGTCGGCCGGGAGGACGGCGAGCTGTGGGTGCGCAAGGATCTGAATCTCGCGTTTTTGGAGCAGGAACCGCCGTTCGACCCCGAGCTGGGTGTGCTCGAGGCGGTGTACGCGCGGGACACACCCCTCATGCAGCTGCTGCGGCGGTACGACCGCATCATGGCGGACGCGGCCGCGGGGGACATCGACGAGGCTAAGATGGCGGAGGTGCTCGAGCAGATGGACGCGCTCGAGGCGTGGGACACCGAGACGAAGGCGCACGCCGCGCTCGATAAGCTGGGGTGCGCCGAGTTCCTGACGCGGAAGATGGGCGAGTTATCCGGGGGCCAGCGCAAACGCGTCGCGCTCGCGGCGGCGCTGATCGAGGAACCGGACATGCTGGTTCTGGACGAGCCCACGAACCACCTCTCCGTGGAGGGCGTGGAGTGGCTCGAGAAACGCTTGCAGCAGATGACGAGTACCGCGACGCTCTTGGTGTCGCACGACCGCGCGTTCATCGACGCGGTGTGCTCCGACATCCTGGAGCTGGACGGCACGGGGGGCAGCCACAGGCACAGGGGCGGCTACGCCGCGTACCTGGAGGGCAGGGAGCAGAGGTGGGCCGCGGAGGCGCAGGCGGTGGCCGCCGCGAAGAACACGCTGCGCAAGGAGCAGGAGTGGATGCGGCGGCAGCCCAAGGCGCGGGCGACCAAGGAGAAGGCGCGCGTCGAGCGGTTTTACTCTCTCACCGAGCGCGCGGGGAACAAGGGGAGCAAGGCCAAGACGGTGGACCTCGTGGAGAGCAAGGTGAGCCGCATGGGGGACGTGATCGTGGAATTCGACGACGCGTCGCTGGCGTTCGGCGGGGACGACGGCGATGCCTCAAAAAAACAAATCCTGGACGGTTTCTCGTACGCGTTCTCAAAGGGCGAGAAGATCGGTCTGGTCGGCCCGAACGGCGCCGGCAAGACCACCTTCTTGAAGACCATCATGGGCGAGGTCGACCTGGACAGCGGCTGGGTGAGCGTCGGCGAGACCATCCAGTTCGGGTACTACTCGCAGATCGCGAACTTCCGCGACGAGAACCTCACCGTGGTGGAGTTTGTGCGGGAGGTTGAGAGCGAAGCGTCGTGCTTGGTGGGCGGGTTCGGCGGCGCCGGGGGCATGACCGCGTACACGCTGCTGGAGCGGTTCAACTTCGCGGGCGCCAAGCAGATGACCAAGATCCGGGACTTGTCCGGCGGCGAGCAGAGGCGTCTGCAGCTGCTGTCCGTGCTGGCGCTGTGCCCCAACTTCCTGATCCTGGACGAGCCCACGAACGACCTGGACCTCGACACCATCGAGGCGCTCGAGGAGATGCTCGCTGACTTCGACGGGTGCGTCTTGGTGGTGTCGCACGACCGCGCCTTCGTTGACAACCTGGTGGACCACATCTTCGTCTTCGACGGGAAGGGCGGCATCGACGACTGGAACGGGGACTACAGCGCGCTGCGGCGGTACCTGAAGAAGATGGACGACGAGCGCCTCGCCGCCAAGGCGCTGGCCTCGGACGGCTCCGGCGACCCCGACGCGCCGGAGCTGACGGAGGAGGAGCTCGCCGCCGAGAAGGCGAGGAAACAACGCGAGCGCGACGTGCTCAAGGAAGCGCACAACGCGCCGAGCGTCATTGACAAGATTGAGCGCGCGCTGGCGGTTCTGGAGGAGGACATGGAGGCGATCGACGCCCGGTTGCTTGCGTGCGGGTCCGACGTCTCCGCCGCGCAGGAGGTGCAGCTCGAGAAGGACGCGAAGGCGGCGAAGCAGGACCTGTACATGGCCGAGTGGGAGCGGCTGGAGGGCGTCCTGGCCGAGGCAGAGGCGATCAAGGCGGAGCACGTCGCGCGAGAGGAGGCTTCCTCGGTTTCGGCGAGGTGATGTGACGAAACCCTCGTCCCTTCTACGCTACTTACTACGGTAGTCTACGCGCCCGTATACCTACACGCTCGACGCTATCTCGTGGCCGCGTCGTGCGCCCGAGCGGCGCCCCCGCCGACCGGCTTCTGCGGGTTCCGCGGTCCGAACGCGGCGAGCCGCTGGTAATGCCGCGACGCCTCGAACCGCTCCAGTCGTTTCCGCTCGATGAGCTCGGACGGGTCCACGTCTTTGGGGACGTGCACGAACCGTATCGTGCGCGCGTTCACGTAGACGCGCTCGAGCTTCATGGTCGAACCCTCCGGCGTGCGACGCACGGCGTTCTCCAGCACGCAGTTCATGCGGTCGTCCACGTCCACCAGCACGCCCTTGATGGCCACGTCGTCCCGAAGCTCCACGATCGTGCGCACCCCGACCAGCGCCTGCACGAAACACAACAACGTGCGTTCGTGGGCGGGGACCCGAGCTCGTCGTTTCTCGCCCTCCGGAGGATCCATCGTGGTCGACAAGACGACGCCGGGACGTTCCCGGTGTCGACGGCGTCGACCCGACGCGATGCGCGCGTGGTCTCGAGTGAGGCACGCGCCGCGGGTGAATAGTTTGATGTTTTTCGCGGTGTTAGTTCCCGATCGCCGTTCGTCGGTCAGCATCCACGCAGAGCGCTCCAGGCAGAGCGCGACGCGCGGCGGCCGCGCGCGTTCCCGCGATCGCCTCGTGGCCTCCGTCGCCCATGGCGGGCTCCGCAGACGCGGCTCCCGAGTCGAGCCGGGAGAAGCGGAAGCGCGAGGCGCGCCTGGCGTTCGAGGACAGAGCAGCTCGCGAAGCGCTGGAAGCGCGCGTGCGGTCGGCGCTGTCGCGATCCCACTCGGTCCGCTCGCGGGAGGACGAACGGCTTCTGCGCGAGCACGCCTCCGTCGCGAGCGCGATGGAGGCGCGCGACGCGCGGCGTCGCGACCGCAAGACCGAGAAGGAAGCGCGCGCGGAGGAGCGCGAGGACCCCGGGGAGCGCACCGCGCGAAACGTCCAGGCGTTGGCGCGCATGATCCGCGACGCCGGGGGCGGCGTCGTTCTGCATACCGGCGCCGGGTTCTCCACGGCCGCGTGCATTCCCGACTTCCGGGGGCCGAGCGGCGTGTGGACCATGCGCGCCAAGGGCATGGCCGTGCCCGTGCCCCGCTTCGAGCGGTGCGCGCCCACGAAGGCGCACATGTGCGCGACGGCGCTGCACCGAGCCGGGTACCTGTCGCGCGTCGTCACGCAAAACGTGGACGGCTTACACGGCCGCGCGGGGACGCCGGCGGCTTTCGTCTCCGAGCTGCACGGCACGGTTTTCCGGGAAACGTGCGAGAACGAGGCGTGCGCGGTGACCGAGCTCGCGCGCGACTTCGACGTCACGGCGCGAAAGCCGCACGGCGGCAGGCACAGGCACAAGACCGGCCGCGCGTGTCCCGGTTGCGGAGGCGATTTGCGGGACGTCGTCGTGCAGTTCGGCGAGCGCATCGACGACGACGTCTTAGCGAGAGCGACGGAGGCGTCGCGAAACGCGAAGCTTTCGCTCGTCATGGGCACGTCACTGAAGATCCCGCCCGCGTCGCGCCTTCCCCGGCTCTCCGAGACGCTCGTGATCGTGAACCTGCAGTGGACCGCCGAGGACAAACGCGCGGCGCTGAAGATAAGCGCGCGCTGCGACGACGTGCTCGCCGCCGTGTGCGAGACGCTCGGGGTGGCGGTCCCCGAGTACGACCCCGGGGCGGACGCGATCGGCGCGCGGGTGCTCGCCGCCGGCGAGACGTTCGCGAGGAAACAGCGCGCGGGAGAGACGGACGCCGAAGCCGCGGAGGCGACGTCCGGGAAGGGCGTCGCCGACGAGGTTCGAGCGAGGTCACACGGCGTTCAGTCAGAAAAACGCCCCGAGGTGGGCGGCGTCGCCGCGTTCGCGCCGTTGTCCAAGCGCGCGCGCCGGATGAAAAACCCGAGCGTGCCCAAACCGACGAGCGACGGGTCCGACGACGCGTAGCGGATCGAGCGGCCGGCCGAAAAATCCAGAATACTATCCTATACAGTCGTGTAGCCGTGATGTCTCTCGATACTGAACGAGTACTGTACAAAAGTAGTCATCGACGTTTCGGTGTCCTCACCCGCGCGCGCGCGAACGGAAAAACGTCACGCTCGATTCCGAATCGTCGCGCTCGTCTCGCGCGGCGGCGCCGGCGGCGGCGCTTCCCTCGCTTCGCTTCCCTCGAGACACGCCCGGACCACGGCGCGCGCGCACACGACAAAAAATGCCAGCGTCGCGCACGTCGCGACGAGCACGGGCGTCGAGCGAAGCGAGCCGCGCGACGCCGAGAACGCGGAGGCGAAGGAAACTTTCCGAGAGGTCGAGGCGCGCGAGCCCGGGTCGCCGTTTCCCTCCGCTCGAGACGTCAGCCCGTGTCCGTGGCTCAGGAACGGCGAGCCGCCGCTCAGCGCGAGACGCACACGCAGCGTCGCCCGCGGACGCGTCTCCGTCTCGGTGGCGAAGACCTCGACGACGAGCGCGTCGTGGCGTGCGGACGACGCCGCGCACGCCGCGGCGGGGAACCGCGTCCGGTTCGCCGCGGACTCGGCGACGGCGCCGACGCCGGCGCCGGCGTCGGCGCCGCCGAGTATCCCCATGTCCACGTTGACGTACTCCAGCGACGCCAGGAGCGCGGCCGCGACGCTCGGCGCGGCGATGAACTCCACCGTCTGATCCAAGACGCCGTCTCCTGTCACGAGCGGGTGTCTCGCCGCCGCCAGAGTCGTCGAGTCGGCGCTCGTCAGCGACAGGAAGTTCCCCCGTCTGCTCGCGACGCGGACGCGCACGGGAGGCACGGCGGGCGCGTCGCGGTCGCTCGCGCCGTGACTCGATTCCACCTCCAGGCGTATCCCGGAGACCGCGACGCGACGCATGAGCGGTGCCTCGATCGGCACGCAAGGGGCCTCGCGACCCAGGGTCGCGACGAGCGTCTCTCCGTCTCCTTCCCATCTCGTGACGGCGATCGGGGCGGGGCACGCGTCCGCGGACGCATCGGCGGAGACGAGCACGCACGAAAGACCGCTCAGCGCGAGAAAGAGCGTCGCGTGGACGCGATCGGCGCTCGCGCGTCTCGACCGGGACGCCGCCATCGCATGACACCGCGGAGCTGGCGGGGACGTCTCGTTGTGGCTTCGTTTTCTCGGATGTAACGCTCGAGAGCGCGGAATATTTCTGGAGGGGACGGACATCGGACGAGACCGCCGCCGCCACTGCGACCGGCGCGGCCGCCGCGCGGCGATCGCGTGTCTTCCCGCGCGATTCGTGCGCCTCGCGCGTCTCCTCGGCGCGGGTGAGCATCGCGATGGCGACGGCGGCGCGCGACGCGCGAGCGGCGACGCGCGCCTCGATGGCCGATGCCACCGCGCGTCGACCGCCGAAGCCTCTCGCCCAGAAGCGCCCGACCATCACGGTGGTGGTGCCGACGCTGAACGAAGCGGGGAACGTGCGCCGCGCGGTGGAGAGCGCGCGCGCGTGCGCGTCCACCTCCGGCCGCGCCCCCGAGGTTATCGTGGTCGACGGCGGCAGCGAGGACGACACCGTCGCGGAGGCGCGAGCCGCCGGCGCTGCGGTCCTCTCCGCGCCGAGGGGGAGAGCCTCGCAGTGTAACGCCGGCGCGCGCGCCGCGAAGGGCGACATACTCCTCTTCCTGCACGCCGACTCCACGCTCCCGCCCGCGTACGACGAGCACATCGTCCGCGCGTTCGGGGACGATGCGACGAACGGCCGGCGACGCGAGTGGGGCGCGTTCAGGTTCGCGCTCGACAGCGACGGCGGCGGCGGCGCGCCGCGATTGGCGAATCGAGCGCGCGCGCGCGACGGCGTCTCTCTGTACGACCTGGTATGCTCATACCTGTCGGGCCCGCGTCGGCGGCTACTAGAGGCCTCCGTGAACGTCCGCACCGCGGTCTTCCGGAGGCCGTACGGCGACCAGGGCCTGCTCGTGCGCAAAACGCGCTTCGACGCGCTCGGCGGGTTCGCGAGCATGCCCTTTCTGGAGGACGTCGAGCTGGTTTCGCGGCTGAAGCGGAGGGGCGCGGGCGCGCCGGCGATCCTGAACGCCTCCGTGACCACCTCGGCGCGCCGCTTCGAACGCATCGGGTACGTGCGTACCAGTCTGCTGAACCAGGCCATCGTGCTGGGGTACGCGTGCGGCGTCCCGGTGGAGCGTCTGCGCGCCTGGTACGCGGCGGCGCGGCGAATGGGAGGCGACGCCGGGTCGAGGTGAAGCGCGGCGGCGACGCGGCGACGCGAGAAGACGCGGCCCGCTCTTTGACCGGCGCCGGTCATAGGACGGCGGCGGTCAAGAAGCTCCTTTCCCTACGACAGAAACGAAACGCTTCGTTCGTGAGACGCGTTCGTAATATCTATAGATAGAGATGACACACGACGCACGTATCGTGAGATATATAGGGTCGAGAGCGTCACAAAACGAAAACAAAGTCTCGGCGTCGTCGCGTCGTCGCGTCGTCGTTTTCAATCCTCGTCCGAGTCCGAGTCGGCGAGCGCGGCGAGCTGCGCCTTGAGCGCCTCCTCCTGCGCGGACAGCGTGCCCTTGGCCTCGGCCACCTTGCTCGCGTCCGCGCTCTTGGCCACCTTCTTGACCAGCGTGTCGATCCCGCCCACCGCGGCGTGCGTCGCGCGCATCGTCTGGTTGTGGGACGCGGTTTCCGCGCCGGGCTTGATGCCCTGCGAGTAAAACTTGAGGTCCTGGATGTTCACCGGGTCGCCCTCCACGAGCTTGAACTCGCGCGCGTCGAAGGACGAGACGTTCGCCCACTCGAACGTCTCGTTCGGGGTGTTGATTTCGTACGTCAAGCAGTGCTCGTTCGTGACGGGGCGGTAATCCGTGACGATCGCGTCGAACCAACCGCCCTCGTCCGGCCAGAAGCGCTGCACGCGGCGGCAGATGAGCTCGTTCACCACCAGCGGCACGCCCCCCGGTCCCTTCGCCTGAGACGCCGCGGGCGTCTTCGCCTTGGGCGTCTTCGCCTTCGCGGTCTTCGCCGCCTTCGCCGCGGGCGCGCTGCCTCCGCCGCCGCCGCCAGCCTCGTCGCGCGCGCGCTTCGCCGCCTGCGCCATCTCGCGCTGGCGCCACCCCTCGCGCATCGTCTTCACGCGCTCATCTTCCGAGAGCTTCTCGCGGATGCGCGTGTGGTCGTCGTTGGAGATGCGCAGCTCCTGCCTGAGCTTCGTCGCCAGCTCATCACGCTCCTAAAGAGAATGAGGACGTCAAGGATAGGGGAACGCGCGTGTGTGTGCGCCGGTCAGCGTTCTGAGGCGCGACGTCCTCGAGCGTCGAGCTCCTAAAAGCCCCTCACGCGTACGACGCGACGTTTTGAGATTCGGGGAAAATGAATGCGCGCGCGCTCCGATCGCGGGTCCCACGGGTTCGAAAAGGCGACGCGGCGACGCGCACGCACCCACGACATGCCCGTGACGGCCGTGACCTTCATGAACGCCTGGTAGGCGTCCAGTTCGATCTTTCTGACTTGTTCCCCGACTCCCATGCCCATGATTCTAGTCGTGCGAGATCGTTCGATCGAATTCCAATCGCGGGCCGGTCTACGCGCGGAGGTGAGGCAACCGCGGAGGGAACGAGTCGAGTCCCTTGCGAACGCGAGGACGCACGCGGTCTTGAGTCGCGGGAAGTATTCGCGAGTGCGCCGCCGAGACTAGCGCGCGCACGCGTGAGCCTGAGGATAAATAATGCGATGGCACGCGCAAGTCTCCACGAAGCGAAAAGCGCGGCGTTTTTGTGAATCGATGCGAAAAGTTTTAGACTGGAAGCTGTGCATATTTGTCGGAAGTTTGAGACTGCGTTCGCTATGATATTTCCTCTCTCATCGTAGGGTTTTGCTCGCTTTTTTTTCGCGTCTCCTTATGACGGGCGTTCGCGCGCCGCGCTGGCCCTCTTTCCGTCGCGCAGTCCCTCGAGACCGCGTGTACACACCACCCCTAGGAGGACAAGATGGTACGTGTTGCGTCCCCGGTCATCCACGCTCCAGACGCTGCGACGCGCGCTCGCCTCCGGCCTGGCGTCCAGCCTTCCGGCGCGCCATTGGCATTTCGCTGACGCCGTCGCTCTCGCCTCCTCCCGATGATTTCGCAGCCCGCCGTCCCGGAGACCGCTCTCAAGCGTCGCAAGCGCGACGAGGCGTGGGCCGCCAAGAAGGCCACCGCCGATGCTGAGGCCGCGGCCGCTTCCAAGAAGAACTCTGAGGAGATCTTCAAGCGCGCCGAGAAGTACGTCAAGGAGTACCGCGATCAGGTAAGATTCGGCGAAACACGCCGCGCGCGCGTCACACAAACACATCGCTTTTCCCGACACCGGCGCGACGCCGCCCGGCCGCTGCGCGACGCGAGCGGACAAACACGCGAAGCGACCGACGTGGGGGCTCGAAGAGTGATACGCGCGAAGCCACGCTCGCGCGGTGGCCGCGGCGGCGGTCGGCCACGCCCCCCCGCGTCTCCGCCGGAGCGCTCCGAACGCTCGCGCTGGCGGTTTAGGGCTTTGTGGCTGGTGGCCCACACACCGGCGGAGTCTGGTTCGCCGCGCGCCGCCGCCGCGCGCGCGACCGCGCGGCGGCCGGATTCCCCGCGTTCGCGCCGTGGGTCGCCTCGAAAGACGCGTCACGCGCGTTCGGCGCCTCCTTTCCCTCGCTCCACGACCGACCGCTGACCCCTCTCGCCCCGCTCGCCCCTCTAAAAACAGGAGGCTGATTTGGTGCGCTTGAAGCGCGAGGCGCGCGCCAAGGGCGGCTTCTACGTCGAGCCCGAGGCGAAGCTCATGTTCGTGATGCGTCTCCGCGGTCTCAACGACCTGCACCCCAAGACGCGCAAGATTCTTCAGCTCATGCGTCTCCGCCAGATTCACAACGGCATCTTCCTCCGCGTGAACAAGGCGACGATCAACATGCTCCGCAAGGTTGAGCCGTACATCATGTTCGGCTACCCCAACCTGAAGACGGTTCGCGAGCTGGTGTACAAGCGCGGGTACGGCAAGGTGAACAAGCAGCGCATCCCTCTCACCGACAACTCGCTCATCGAGCAGACCCTCGGCGAGAAGACTGGCGGCGCGATCATCTGCATCGAGGACATCATCCACGAGATCTACACCGTGGGCCCGCACTTCACCGCCGTCTCCAACTTCCTCTGGCCCTTCAAGCTCAGCGCGCCTCTCGGCGGCATGACCAAGAAGCGCCTGCATTACATCGAGGGTGGCGAGGCTGGTAACCGCGAGGACAAGATCAACGCGCTCGTGCGCCGCATGAACTAAACAAAAGGTTCGAAGGTTTGGGGTTTCTCGGATGCGCGCCGTCGCGGTGTCGACGACGCGGCCAAAGCCTGAGAGACGAAGGGGGTTTTTTCTCGCGGCGAGACGACGCGGCGCGACGATTGAAGGAACGACGCGATCGATTTAGCGGACACGTCGTGTAATGAACGTCACGCGCGGAGCACGCCGCGACTCTTCACTACGCCGTATGGCACGTCGTTTCTTTCGTCGGTTCTCATCACGCGTAGACTCTCATCGCCTCGCTCGCCCGCTGCTCCGACGCGCAAAGCGGCGCGAAACCGATCGACCGTTTTCCGAGGTGAAGTTTCGCACCGAGGTTCTCTCGCACGAGAACTTCCGACGCGTCGAGCGCGCGGGGGATGCGTGGCGCGCAGTCTCGACGCGCCCCATCACGCGGACATGCCTTGGCACCGCACGCCGCAGGAAGCGTTCGCCGAGGCGGGCGTCCGCGTCGAGTGCGACCTCGACGGCGACCCCGCGTACGAGTATTCGGTGTGCGTTGTGACGGAGCGGAAGCGGTCGGGTTGCTTCGGTTCACTCTTCCGAGGTGGGCGGGTCGCGCGTGTCGCGCGAGCGCCTCGCGCCGCCGCGAGCACCGACGGTCCCCGGGACGCGCTGGAGAAGGAGACACGACACGTGCGCGTCGTCCCTGTCGGGCGCCCCCGCGACGCCCCGTTCGCCTCCATCGCGTCCGCGGCCGACGTCGCGTCCCTCGAGGCTATGCGCGCCGAGCTCGACAGCACCTCCTCCGCGCTCGAGGAGGCTTTGGACGCGCGCGAGCGTCTTCGCGCACGGCGGCTCCAGACCGCGCGTGTGGGCGCCGGCGTCGCCGCGCTTCAGCAGCGTCTGGACGCGCTCGACGCCGTCGCGGCGGAGGCGAGTGAGGAAGATGCGCGAGGGCGAGACGCGACCGAGTCGGGCGGCGCGGACGTCGACACATACGAAGAGCGCGGAGAGCGTGCCGTCGTCCCGGAGACCTTTTCGAGTCTTCCTCGCGTCGAGGGCCTCTCCGAGTCCATCGCGCGCGCGCTCGAGCCCGTGCGCGTCTTTTGCGAGTCGAGCCTGCGCGATGCCGACGAAGGGAAGACTCTGGCCGCGAAGAGCGCGCCCGCGGGGGTCCCGGAACTCGCGCGCGCCTTCGAACGGAGACGCGGCAACGAAGGCGTTTGATTCAAAAAAGTAGAAAGTATTACACACGTCGTGCGTTACGAACGAAAACGAAAAGGGCGCTTCCGCGCATCACACGTCGATGTCCTGGAGCTTCGGCCCCTCCGTCTCGATGAACTCCCTCCTCGGCGCCACCTTGTCGCTCATGAGCAGCTGGAACGTCTGGTTCGCGAGCGCGGCGTCGTTCACGGTCAGGCGCTTCAGTAGGCGCGTCTCCGGGTTGAGCGTGGTGTGCCACAGCTGCTCGGGCATCATCTCGCCGAGGCCTTTGAAGCGCTGGATGGTCTTCGCCGCACCCTCGGGCAGGCGCGCGAGGTGCTGCTGCAGCTGCGCCTCGTCGTAGCAGTACGTGGGCTTCTTGCTCCCCTTGGCCTCCACCTTGTACAGCGGCGGCACCGCCACGAACACCTTCCCGGACTCGAACAGCGCGCGCTGGTACCGGAACAGAAACGTCAAGAGCAGCGTGCGGATGTGCGCGCCGTCCACGTCGGCGTCGGTGAGGATGACGATCTTCGAGTACCGCAGCGCGGACTCGTCGAACTCGTCCCCTTTCAAGCCGAGGCCGAGCGCGGTGACCATCGAGGAGATCTCCGTGTTCTTGTACATCGACGCCTCGTCCTTGCGCTCGACGTTCAGGATCTTGCCGCGCAGGGGAAGCACCGCCTGGAACTGGCGGTTGCGGCCCTGCTTGGCGCTCCCGCCAGCGCTGTCGCCCTCGACGAGGAAAATCTCCGTCGTCGCCGGGTCGCTGGACGAGCAGTCCGAGAGCTTCCCGGGCAGAGAGCCGCTGCGCAGCACGGACTTGCGCCGCACGAGCTCGCGCGCGCGCTTCGCCGCCTCCGCGGCCTTCTGCGCCGAGGACGCCTTCTGGAAGATCGAGGCGAGCACGCTCGGGTAAAACTCGAGGTGCTCGCTGATCTGCTCGCCGATCACGGCCTCCACCACGCGCCGCACCTCCGGGTTGCCCAGCCGCGTCTTGGTCTGCCCCTCGAACTCGGGCTGCGGGACCCACACCGCCAGCACCGCGCTCAGGCCCTCGCGGATGTGGTCACCGCCGAGGTTGGCGTCTTGGTCCTTCAGGAGCTTCGCCTTGCGCGCCTGCGTGTTCACCGCGCGCGTCAGCGAAACCTTCAGCCCGTCCAGGTGCGTCCCGCCGTCGGAGGTTTTGATCGAGTTGGCGTACCCGAGGAGCGTGTCCGTGTACGCCTCCTTGGTCCACTGCAGCGCGCCCTCCACCTGCACGCCGTCCACCTCCGCGCGGAACGTGATCGGGTCGTGAAGCGCCTCCGAGCCCGCGTTCAGATCCACCACGTAGTCCTTCAACCCGCCGGGGTAACTCAGCGTCTCTTCGAAGTACTCGACGCCGTCCTCCGTCGCGACGCGCGCGACGTCGGCGGCGCGCGCGGCGTCGTCGTCGTCGCCGCCCTTCTTCGTTTTGCGCGTCTTGAGCTTCTTCGCGGACGCCGCGCAGTACCGGAACTTAAACGTGGCGGTGCTGTTCAGGAACGCCAGCTCCTTCATGCGGCTCAGGATGACGTTCGGGTCGAACTCGCGTTTCTCCACGAAGATGTCCGCGTCGGGCTTGAAGCGGACGCGCGTCCCTTTTTTGCGCGCGGAGGTTGACGGCTGAGCCGTTTGAGACATGGATCCGATCGCGGCGCCGCGCGAGAAAGCCTGCGAGTACTCCGCGTCGCCGCGCCACACCGTCACCTCCGTGCTCTCGCTGAGTGCGTTCACGACGGAGATGCCCACGCCGTGCAGGCCCCCGGAGACGTGGTACCCGCTCTCGTCGCCGCCGAACTTGCCGCCGGCGTGCAGCACGGTGAGCACCGTCTCGAGAGACGAGACGCCGGTGGCGGGGTGCACGTCCGTGGGGATCCCGCGCCCGTCGTCCTCGACGGAGACGAACCCAGAAGCCTCGAGCGTGACCGTGATCACGGAGGCGTGCCCGGCCTGCACCTCGTCCACGCCGTTGTCCAGCACCTCCCAAACCATGTGGTGCAGCCCCTTGGTGCTCGTGTTGCCGATGTACATCCCGGGGCGCTTGCGCACCGGCTCGAGGCCCTTGAGCACCTGGATGGAGCCGGCGCCGTACGTCTCCGCGGAGCCGGTCGCGACCGCCGCCGCAGCCTTCGCCGCGCGCTTCGCGGACTCGATGTCCGCGTCCGCGGAGGAGGTGGACGCGTCCTCGTCCCCGACCGCGATGGCGCCGCGCGACGCGAGCGCGTCGCCGCGGAACCACCGCGCGCGGCCGAACGAGGCGGCGGTGGCCGACGCGGGCGACGGCGCCGCGAGGCCGAGCGCGCCGCGCGTGCCTCGGCGCGCGGCGCCGCACGACGCGGCATCAGCCGACGCCGAACCCGCGCGGGGATCCAGCGCGACGCGCGCGGCGCGCACGAGCGCGCGCGCGCGCGTCGCGCCTCGAAGCGACATCGAGCCGAGTCCCGTGCGTCTCCCGGCGAAAAAGGCTTTCCGGCCCTCGGCCCCCGCGCCCCGTCGGTCCCCGCCCGAGGTGCTCGGTGTCGCGAAACTCCTCTCGCCGACGTGTGACCTCGTGCACAGGTACATCACTCAACGGCGCGAGCGCATACGTATCGCCGCCGCGCGCAGGTGTGCCGCCCCGAACGCCCCCCGGGTTCGTGAGGGCATCCATCCGCCGAGTTCAAAAAGCGAGTTGAGCGAGATTTCGCCGCCTCGAGCGCCGACGATGACAACATCACGAGACCGACGCCAGACTGCTTGTGTTATAAAAACTGTCGCGCGCTTCACGCTTTCGCTCTAAAAAAGTGGACACCGCGTCCATAGCGACGCTCTCCCCGCGGTTGGTTCCCTACGCGGCCGGCCACGACGTCAAAAACGATCGTGCCCGGCCGATGCTTCGACGCACCCGTGCGGTGCACCGGCTTGTCAACAGCGCGTTTGTAATTGGTGAAACCCGCAGCGCGTTCAGTCGAGAATCGTCTCGACTGAACGCCGCGCGGTTTTCGTCGCCGACTCGGCGAGCCTTGACGCGCTCGACGCGCGCAAACGTCGAGACGCGTCGCGACGGCTCGCGTCACGCGGCGGTACTCGAGAGGCGGTCGGACAAAGGCGTGATGAGGGAAGACGACGTACGGGGGAACATACCCCGAACCACGTATCGCCGTAAACCCTTTTAGCGCCTCTGTCCGACCCTCACCCTCGGTCGACGCGAAGCGCATTCACGCGCCGAGGGTGGGGAACGCGGCGGCGTCGTCGATCTTCGCAGAGAAGCCGGCGCCGCCGCGGCCGCCCCCGGCGGGGCGCGCCGGCGCGTCGCCGCGTCCGCCGCGGCCGCCGCGTCCGCCGCGTCCGCCGTCGCGGTCGCCGCGTCCGCCGCGTCCGCCGCGTCCGCCGCGTCCGCCGCGGTCGTCGCGGTCGTCCGCGACGGCGGGCGCGGTCTTGAACCCGGTGGCGACGATCTTCTTCTCCTTCTCCTTGCGCTCGCGCTCGCGCTTCGCCTTGGCGCCGCCGGCGTTGGCGAGGCCAAACTGGTTCTCGGGCGCGGCATCGCCGCCGAGCTTCATGGACGCGAACGCGGATTCGTCCACGACGTTGGCGGGGGCGTCGCCCTTCCTCATCATCGCCGCGATCGCCGCCTTCTTCTCAGCCTTGGCCTTCTCGTAGTCGTCGATGGACACCTCGTTGACGGGCTCCTCGGGCTCGGGCTCGGGCGCGTCGGCGTCGGCGTCGCCGCCCTCCGCCGTCGCCTTCGCCTCGTCGCCGGGCTTGCCCCAGCCGCCCTTGCCGGCGCCGCCGCGGTGGGGACCCTCGTGGCTGGAGGTCGAGCGACACGACGCGATGAGGGAAAAGAGGGACGATGGCTGCGGTCAGACTCCGCGCGTCTCTCGCGACGCGTCTCTCGCGCCGCGAACGCCACGAGTAAAAGAAAACGCGTGTTTTCCGAGAGTGAAACGGCGGAGACGCGCGCCGGCGACGCGCCGCGGCGCCGCGCCCGAGCGGCGCGGCGCGGGACGGACGCGCGCGCCGCCTCGGGACGTCGTGTGTCGCATCGGCGGGCGCGGCGCATTTCGGTTCGGACGCGCGATACGGTGGGAGACGGCGGGAAACGCACCCTCTGCCGGAGCGGTCCGCGCGGTCGCGCGGGCGACCTTCGCCTTCGCGGGGCTTGCGGCGATCGGAGTTGCGGGGACGGGAGCGGCCGCCCTCGGTGCCGACGACCTCGCCCTCGAACTCGCGAGGCGCGCGGGGCGCGCGGGCACCGCCGGTGCGCTTAGCACCGCCGGCGGGGCCTGAATACGATCCACAGGGGAGACATGGTGGGTCAGAGACGGACGGAGGCAACAACCAGGGTTTGGGTGATCACCGCGGATCCGATGTTATCCGTCGTGCTTCGCGTGTACCGGCATTTCGTTCGTCTCGCATTGGGCGTCGGGTCCGGGTCGCCGCGAGCGGCACGAGCGAGAGAATCGATCGGGGTCGATCGCGTCGATGCGGGAAAGGTGTCGAGCACGCACCGGACTTGTCCGCCTGCCTGGCGGGCTTGGCCGCCGCGGGCTTAGCCGCGGCCTGCGCGGGGGCGCGAGCGACGGGCTTGGGCCCATCCTCGTCGTCGAGGAGAGCGAACATGTTCGCGCCGGAGAAAGCCATGGCTCTCGGTTCGAATGGAGCGTTCGGGGAGCGTCTGGTGCCCTAGACGTTACTTAGCCGTGGTAGGCTGGTAGGACCTCAGCGCATACACAGCCCCGAGTCGCGTGAGTGCCGGAGAACGAGCTAGCGCTTTCGATGCGCAGCAGTCCCGTTCCGCGAGAGCACTTTTTCCTCGAAAGCGAGGAGGCGGTCGTTAACGACCGACGAGCGCGCGACGTTCGGCGAAGGTCTGACGAGAGAAGAGCTTCTCTGCGACGCGCGGTGTGGCGACGAACGTGCGGACACGGACGCGCGAGCTGGTATACGGTGCGAACGCCGTAGGCGAACCCGATGGCGTTTCCGGAAAAGTCTCCAACGAGAAGGAGGGTTTTTCAGAGTGTTTCTCGCCTCTCCGCAAATTCCACCGGGAGACAGGTCAGACTCGCGTCACGCGCGCGATTTTTTCGACGCGCACGCGCGCAGGCGTGATCGAGAGTCAAGACGGGGCGGGGCGCCTCTTCACACCTTCCCGCGCGATCGCTTTCGCGCGTTTCATGGAGATCACCCCCGCGGCCGAGGCTGCCTCGGACAAGCCTTTCTCGTTCAGCGCCGCGGACACCGCGCGCGTGGCGAAGAAGCTCTCGTGGCACACCGGCAAGGCGGCGTGGACCTTCGGCACGAGCTTCCTGCTGCTGGTCGTGCCGCTCATCATCCAGCTGCACAGGGAGGAACAGATGATGGCGCTGGAGCAGGAACAGCTCTCTGTGCTCAACTCCGGCGGCGGCGCGACTTCCTCCGAGCCGGCCAAGTGAGTGACGTCAGCGAAGTGAACCGAAGGGACCTTCGAGGCCGGGGACGGGGCGCGCGCTTCCGACCGCGACACCGGGGGGCGACGAGGACGAAAATCGAACGCGTCGCCTTGTTCGTGCGAAGCCAACCCTAAATCGACGCGACGCGAAATAGACACATAGACAGACACGGACCGCCGATCGATCGCGACTCGACTCGACGCGCGAAGCGACAAGAGCCTCCTTGTTCGCTCGCAACAGCGTCGCGAACGCGAAGGCGAACGTCGGCGACCACACGCGTCGGCGAGCGCGCGCGCGTGTCCGTAGGAGGCGAGACGCGCGTAGGCGCGGGCGCGACGCGACGCGCGACGGACCTCGTCGCGACGCGGAACGAAAAATCGACGATGGCGTCGACGACAAACGCCGCCGCCGGCTTGAAGCGGGTCCTGACGCTTTACCGGCAGATCCTGCGCGCGCACCGCGTGCGTTTGCCGGCGCCCATGCGCGTGCTCGGGGACGGGTACGCGCGCGAGGAGTTCCGCAGGCACCTCGAGGCGAAGACCACGCGTGAGCAGTGGCTGGAGTTTGGCAGCGAGTGGTCCAAGTACCTGGGCGCGATCGATCCGCGAGGCGCCGACGCCGGCGCGATGCCGAACCTCTCCGGCGAGCTCGCGCCCGAGGTGGTCGAGGCCATGACCGAGGAGCAGAGGCAGATGCTGCAGAAGCTTCGCGAAGAAGCCACCTCGTTCGGGTTGGGGCTGGAGACACCAGAAAAGGACGGCGGTCCGAAGCGAGAGTGACGATGACGCGAGGTGAAAGTTGAGACTCATTTCTCTGATCACTGTACTCTGTGTCGCCGGCTGACTTGTTCGCTTTCGCGTTCGCTTTTGAGAAAGCGACTTTCTGTTTTCACGAGTGACCCATTCGATCGGGCGGTCAACGCGGGTCGACACGCGTCTCGAGCGTCCGCGAGGGTCTGACGGGGCCGCGCGCGCGCGTTTCCGTCGGACACGCGCGCCGACTCGCTTGTCAGGCCCCCGGTCGCCCCTCGTGCGCCCCGTTTGACGCGCGCCATGGACGTCTCCGTGGGCCCCCAGATCCTGGAGCACATCAGCAAGAGCGTGCAGATCACGTCGTA
>Ga0181564_10001581_pt1 | contig 20262 bp, 19 predicted proteins | sample 011ome_24_FD_134512 | JGI IMG/M metagenome (GOLD analysis project Ga0181564, IMG submission 134512) | Coastal salt marsh microbial communities from the Groves Creek Marsh, Skidaway Island, Georgia - 011513CT metaG (megahit assembly) | ecosystem: Environmental > Aquatic > Marine > Intertidal...
CCTTGCCAAAATGACCGCGCAAACCACTGACCCAGTCATCCAGACCTTCCCCTTGGAAAGCTTTGATTGCCAATGCGCCACCCGATCTAAGCCACCTGACGCACGCATCTAACGCGACATCCGCCAAATCCATAGATCGGGCCTGATCGACCGCGCGTATTCCAGATATATTGGGGGCCATATCTGATAACACAAGGTCTAACTGCGCACTATCCAGCGCCTGCTCAATCTGGTCACTCACATCAACATCACCGGCCACCCCTTCAATCACAACGGTTTGCAGTCCCGCGGTGATTGGCAGGGGGTCAACGGCAATCAGCAACCCTTTAGATAACCGCGACTCCAAATAGTTCGTCCAACCCCCGGGTGCCGCGCCTAATTCTAATACTCTACTGTGCGGCTTAATAAGCCTAAACCTTTGATCCATTTGCAAAAGTTTGTAATGGGCCCGCGAGACTTGCCCCTGGCTCTGCGCCTGTCGGACAAAATAATCCCGTTTTTGACGCTCTAACCAGCGATTACTGGATTTGCTCCGCTTAGCCATGAATGTCAATAACCTCTCATCCGGTGCAGTTTTAATGCCGCAGACACGATAGAATAACCCAATGACAGTGACAGCCCGTGAAAAAAAGCAGTTTCGCCAAATAGCGCATCATTTAGATGCGGTAATCATCGTCGGTGATCAAGGCGTAACCGAAGGCGTCGTTAACGAAACCGATCGCGCTTTGACCGACCACGAACTTATTAAAGTAAAGTTGGCGTGCGGTGAGCGTGAAGATCGCCGCCTGGCGGCCGTCCAACTGACCGAAGCATGCAACGCTCAATTAATTCATTCCATTGGCAAGGTCGTTGTCCTTTACCGCGCCAATCCCAAGGCAAATCCGAAACTATCTAACCTGTTGCGCTATTCGTAGTAGCGACCTATCCACCCCGTACACCCTTCAAGGGCGCCCCAAGGTCTGGATTAAACGTATTCGACCTCATCGACCTCGTATTCTTTTTCGCCGCCGGGGGTCGTCACCGTTACCGCGTCACCAACCGACTTGCCAATGAGCGCCCGGGCGATAGGCGACATGACCGATATTTTTTTGATCTTAAGATCTGCTTCGTCTTCGCCCACTATTTGATAAGTGGTTGTTTGGTCCGCATCAACGTCGAGCAGGGTTACGGTCGCACCAAAAATCACTTTTTCACCCGCTGGCATCTTCGCAATATCGATCACCTGAGCATCCGCGAGTTTGCCTTCTATTTCTTGAATGCGACCTTCGTTGAAACTTTGTTGTTCGCGCGCCGCGTGGTATTCAGCATTTTCCTTCAAATCACCGTGCGCGCGTGCTTCGGCAATCGCCTGGGTAATTTCCTGGCGCAATACTGATTTGCGCTGTTGTAGTTCTTCGCGCAAACGCTCCGCACCTTCAACGGTCATTGGTATCGGCATATATATCCCTACGGCAAAAGCTCAGCGTGCACTGCCTGAACTGTGCGCACCTGCTTTATTGGCCCATGTTTAATCGCAATGGCCAGGGCTTCGCCGCCGGCCAAAGTGGTGGTGTAGCATACTTTATTCAGCAGTGCGAGGCGTCGAATGAGGGCAGAGTCAGCAATGGATTGCCGGCCCTCTGTGGTATTGACGATCAGATCGATTTGCTCATTTTTCAGCATGTCGGACACATCTGGGCGGCCTTCATTCACCTTGCTGATCGTGTCACAGGCAATGCCAGCCGCGGCAATAGCCCGTTGTGTACCGGGTGTGGCCACCAGTTTGAATCCTAAATCGGCCAACGCTTGCGCGACTGAGGGCACCTTGCCTCGGTCGGACGTTTTAACACTGATAAACGCACGGCCCGTGCTTGGTAAAACATCTCCCACCGCAAGGGCCGCTTTCGCAAAGGCCTCGCCAAAGGTTTCGCCCACCCCCATTACTTCACCTGTGGACTTCATCTCTGGCCCAAGTATGGGGTCTACACCGGGAAATTTAGTGAACGGAAAGACCGATTCTTTCACATTGAAGACCGTGGGGATGACCTCTTGGGTAAAGCCCAACTCAGCCAAAGAGGTGCCGGCCATACACCGTGCCGCGATTTTAGCCAACGATGAACCAATACACTTGGAAACAAAAGGGACCGTCCGCGAAGCTCGGGGGTTCACCTCCAACACATAAACGTCGTCGCCCTGCACAGCCATCTGCACGTTCATTAACCCCACCACACCCAGCTCAAGGGCTATATCTTTGACTTGCTGACGAATCAAATCCTGAACCGGCTGCGCCAGACTGTAAGGGGGTAAAGAACAGGCCGAATCACCAGAGTGGATCCCTGCTTGCTCAATGTGCTGCATGATCGCTCCGACCACCACCTGCTGGCCGTCGCTGACAATATCAACATCCACTTCTAATGCCTGATCAAGAAACCGGTCGAGCAGTACGGGCGAATCATTAGAGACGTCCACCGCGTTTTGCATATATTGCGCAAGCTCATCGTGGTTATACACAATCTCCATGGCCCGCCCCCCCAACACGTAGGACGGGCGCACCACGATCGGGTAGCCGATTTCTTCCGCTCGTGCCAAACCTTGCTCAAGACTCGATGCGACCCGATTGGACGGTTGCAACAACGACAACTTTTCAACCAGTTGCTGGAACCGCTCACGGTCTTCCGCGCGATCGATGGCGTCTGGTGAGGTGCCAATTATCGGGACACCTGCTGCTTCCAACTGATTGGCTAAATTCAGAGGCGTTTGACCACCAAACTGCACGATAACGCCCATCGGTTGCTCTACTTCGACGATGGCGAGCACATCTTCGAGGGTGACCGGCTCAAAGTACAACCGATCGGATGTGTCGTAGTCTGTTGAGACCGTTTCAGGGTTGCAGTTCACCATAATGGTTTCATACCCATCTTCACGCATGGCGAGGGAGGCATGGACACAGCAGTAATCAAACTCGATGCCCTGACCAATACGATTTGGGCCACCACCCAGCACCATGATCTTTTTCCGATCAGACGGACGCGCTTCGCATTCTTCCTCATAGGTTGAATACATGTACGCACTGGTAGCCGGGAATTCGGCCGCGCAAGTATCTACGCGGCGATAAACCGGGCGCACGCCGAGCGCTTGACGCAGACTGCGAATTTGAGCTTCTTCAGAGCCCAACAATTGCGCCAACCGCGCATCGGAAAATCCCTTGCGCTTGAGCGCGTACCAGTCAGTCTTGGTCAGGGTTTCTGCCATACCCTCTGGCTGAAGGGTCCGTTCAGTGTCGAGGATGTCCTCAATTTCTGCCAGAAACCAGGGGTCAATCGCCGTCATTTCCCAAATCTGTTGGAGCCCCCACCCCGCTCTAAAGGCATCCCCCACGTACCACAAACGCAACGCACTTGGGGTGCTCAGTTCCCGCTTGAGCGTTGGCCCCCACAGGGCTTCGTCTGCGCTCACGTCCAAAATCGGGTCAAATCCAGCCTTGCCGGTTTCTAATCCGCGCATCGCCTTTTGCAACGATTCCTGAAACGTTCGTCCAATGGCCATGACTTCGCCCACCGATTTCATCTGGGTGGTCAAGCGGGCATCGGCCTGGGGGAATTTTTCAAACGTAAACCGTGGGATTTTGGTGACCACGTAATCGATACTGGGCTCGAAGGAAGCCGGGGTCATACCCCCGGTGATATCGTTGTCTAATTCGTCCAGGGTATAGCCTACAGCCAACTTAGCGGCGACCTTCGCGATCGGAAATCCCGTAGCCTTGGAGGCCAGTGCAGACGAACGCGAAACACGCGGGTTCATCTCGATCACCACTATTCGTCCGGTGTCAGGATCAATCGCGAACTGAACATTGGAACCACCAGTTTCAACACCAATCTCGCGTAACACCGCGATAGAAGCGTTGCGCAAGAGCTGATATTCCTTGTCCGTCAAGGTCTGTGCCGGAGCGACGGTGATGCTATCACCCGTGTGTACGCCCATGGGATCTAAATTTTCGATCGAGCAGATAATGATGCAGTTGTCTAAGCGGTCGCGCACCACTTCCATCTCAAATTCTTTCCACCCGACGAGGCTTTCGTCAATCAACAGCTCCGTGGTGGGCGATAACTCTAAACCCCGAGTACATATTTCAATAAATTCTTCTCGGTTATAGGCAATCCCACCACCGCTACCGCCCAAAGTGAAAGAGGGTCGTATAACGCACGGAAATCCTAACTGGCTCTGTACTTGCAACGCTTCTTCCAGGCTGTGAGCAATCGCGGAGCGTGGGGTTTCCAAGCCAATGCTTTTCATCGCCCGATCAAAACGCTCGCGATCTTCAGCCTTGTCAATTGCGTCCTGACTGGCGCCGATCAATTCCACCCCATGTGCCGCTAAAACTCCTTCACGAACCAGATCCAGGGCACAGTTAAGCGCGGTTTGCCCACCCATGGTGGGCAGCAGCACATCAGGTTTTTCCTTCGCAATGATGGCGGCTACCGTCTGCCATTCCACCGGCTCAATATAGGTTGCGTCAGCCATGCTGGGGTCAGTCATGATGGTCGCCGGATTCGAGTTCACCAGAATCACCCGGTAGCCTTCTACGCGTAGTGCTTTACAGGCTTGAGCGCCTGAATAGTCAAATTCACAGGCTTGACCAATGATAATCGGGCCGGCGCCCAGGATCAGTACACTTTTGATATCAGTGCGTTTGGGCATCTGAACTCCTGCTGTCCATCATCTCTATAAACTTATCAAACAGATAAATGCAGTCCTGAGGACCGGGGCTGGCTTCCGGGTGACCCTGAAAACTGAACGCCGGGCGATCATTGCGCGCGATACCCTGCACCGTGCCGTCGAACAGAGAAACATGGGTACAACGCAGCGTTTCAGGCAATGAATCTGCATCGACCGCAAACCCATGGTTTTGGCTGGTAATGATCACCTGTTTGGACTGTACGTCTTGCACAGGATGGTTAGCCCCGTGGTGGCCGTGGGGCATTTTGACTGTGCGCGCCCCACTGGCTAGGGCCAAAAGCTGGTGGCCCAGACAAATGCCAAAGATCGGAGTTTGCGTCTCAAGCAAAGCGCTGATGGCCTCAATGGCATAATCGCAGGGCTGCGGGTCACCGGGCCCATTGGATAGAAAAATACCGTCCGGCTTCAGCGCCAGCACTTCAGCTGCGCTGGTTTGTGCCGGCACCACGGTTAACTCACACCCTCGCGAAGCCAACAATCTCAATATGTTGCGCTTCACGCCAAAGTCGTACGCTACCACCTTGAAGGCGGGTTGTGTCAGTTCCCCATAGCCCGTGTTGAGCGCCCAACTGGTCTGCGTCCATTGGCGCTTGCCGCCGGTGACAACCTGAGCAAGGTCCATACCCTCCAGTCCGGGAAAATGCTGTGCCTTTTGCAAGGCCTCAGCAACGCCAGCTTCGGTTGCCGCGGCCTCCCCCGCCAGGATACAGCCACTGAGCGCTCCTTTCTCCCGTATCAGTTGGGTCAGGCGACGAGTGTCTACGTCGGCTATCGCCACCACATTTTGGTCAGCTAAAAAAGCCTGGAGGGAACGTTCATTGCGCCAACTGCTCACGCGACGCGGTGTTTGGCGAATAACCAACCCAGCGCTCCAAGCCTGATCCGATTCGTAATCTTCCTCGTTCGTACCGGTATTACCAATTTGCGGGTAAGTCAGTGTAACGATCTGTTTCGCGTAGGAGGGGTCAGTCAGGATTTCCTGGTAACCAGTCATTGCGGTGTTGAAGACGACTTCACCTTCAGTGAAGCCGTTCACACCAATCGACTGGCCGTAGAACACACTCCCGTCCTCTAAGGCGAGTAATGCAGGTATCAAATGGTTTTCCCTTAACTCTATTTCGCGTCTTAGGCGCGCGATTTAACCGGGCTCAACGATCATGACTTGGTGTCCACTGAACACGCAAATCGCATAAGGGATGCGGGTTGAACTTAAGGCCGAGAGTTTATCGAAAGTGTGCAGCCAACGCAGCAACTATCTGAGCTCATGTCTCACTTTTTGCAGGGTTTTGGTGCTTTGTGGTCGCCTACCGGCTATAGGGCCAACAGCATCTGCATATCGTACAGCCCGGGTGGCTTACCTTCTAAATATCGCACTGCACGCAACGCACCTTGCGCAAAATTCATGCGACTCTGGGCTCGGTGGGTAATTTCCAAGCGCTCGCCATCACCGGCATACAAAACCGTGTGCTCGCCAACGATATCGCCACCCCGGATCGTCGAAAAACCTATCGTTTTTCGCTCGCGGGCGCCGGTTATACCTTGCCGGCCATAGACCGCATCAGTGGATAAATCTCGACCCAGAGCTTCTGCAAGCACTTCACCCATGCGCACCGCTGTGCCTGATGGGGCATCAATTTTGTGTCGATGGTGAGCTTCGATCACTTCAACGTCTACTGAATCGCCTAACGCAGCCGCAGCGATTTCAATTAATTTGAACACGAGATTCACACCGACGCTCATGTTGGGGGCCATAAAAACGGGTATGTGGGCTGCGTATTGGTGCATCGCGGCGAGCTCATCATCCGTAAAGCCAGTCGTGCCGACTACCAATGCCTTGCTCCGCTCGGCGCACACTTCGGCCAGCTCCAACGTAGCCGCAGGCACCGTGAAGTCGACCGCGACATCAAAGTCATCCACGCAGGACTTAACGTGTTCAACTATGGTCACACCCAGGCGACCAACGCCCGCAGTTTCTCCAGCATCCTGACCCACGGTCGGATTACCCGGGTGCTCTAGTGCAGCCCCAAGTTCCAGGTCGTCAGCCTCATTGATGGCCGCAATCAGGGTTTTACCCATGCGTCCAGCGGCGCCGGTGATGGCTACTCGAATCATCATACCCTCTGAATTAGTGATGCCTGGCCCAGTCTAAGGTGCGAGCAGCATTCGTGTCGAATGCCTTCGGTTCTTGCCGAGGCGGGTTACGCCTACTAACCCGTTAACCCGTCAAAAAAATTTTTCACCCCATCAAACCAAGACTTTTCCCGGGGGGAATGTTTGGCGCTCTCGCCCAACGAGGTTTTGAGTTCACGCAGCAATTCTTTCTGGTGATCGGTGAGCTTTACCGGGGTCTCTACCACGACCTTGCAGAGTAGATCACCAACCCCGCCACCGCGGACTTGGGTCACACCTTTGCCCCGCAGCCGGAACATTTTACCCGTCTGGGTTTCAGCCGGCACCTTCAGCTTCACGCGCCCTTCCAACGTGGGCACCTCGAGCTCACCCCCTAAGGCTGCATCGACAACAGATATCGGCACTTCACAATATAGGTGGCGACCCTCACGCACAAAAATTGGATGTTCGCGCACATCGACCTGAACATAGAGGTCTCCGGGCGGGCCATTGTTGACGCCCGCTTCGCCCTCACCGGTCAACCGAATCCGGTCGCCCGTATCGACTCCGGCGGGTATTTTGACAGACAACGTCTTGCGTCGTTCTTTTCGACCTGCCCCGTTACAGGCGCGACAAGGATCTGTCACGACCCGCCCCTGACCACGACACCGCGGGCAAGTTTGTTGAAGTGAGAAAAATCCCTGACTGACTCGAACCTGGCCGGCGCCCTGACAGTCGGGGCAAGTGGAGGCAGACGTGCCAGGGGCAGCTCCAGATCCATCACAATCGTCGCATCCCGCCAGCACGGGTATCTGTACTTCAATCGTGGCGCCATTAACTGCCTGCTCGAGGTCTAATTGCATGTTGTACCGCAAGTCGGCACCCCGAGCGACGCCATTGCCTCCTCGTCCGCCCCCGCGGGCCCCACCAAAAATGTCACCGAAGACATCACCGAAAATGTCACCAAAGTTACCTTCAAAACCAAAGCCGCCTGCGCCACCCTGACTGGGGTCAACCCCGGCGTGACCAAACTGATCGTAGGCCTGTCGTTTTTCGGCATCTGAGAGGATTTCGTAAGCCTCCGAGGCTTCCTTAAACTTTTCCTCCGCATCTTCGTCGTCTGGGTTGCGGTCCGGATGAAACTTCATTGCCAAACGCCGGTAGGCCTTTTTCAGATCGCCCTCCGACGCGCCTCGTTCCACGCCCAGCACTTCGTAATAATCCCGTTTTGACATATTCAGTTCAAATCACGCAGCTCTACAGGCCAGGTTTAACCCTGTGGTCGATACGCGTCTCGTCTCCTATTACTTATTTTCTTCGTCTTTCACTTCTTCGAATTCAGCATCCACCGCATCATCAGGCCCTGCGTCTGCGGAATCTCCGGCTGCACCCGCGGCCGTTTCCGCCTCCTGAGCCTGCTCTTCGTACATTTTCTGAGCCACCGTCGCGGAGGCTTGTGACAGGGCCTGCATTTTCGCTTCGATCAACTCTTTGTCATCACCTTTCAGCGCTTCCTCCAGTTCAGAGGCAGCGCTCTCAATCGCCGCTTTTTCTTCCTCAGTCGCCTTGTCACCGGCCTCTTCTGCAGCCTTGCGTGCGCCATGCACTAGGCCGTCGGCTTGGTTGCGCAGAGCAACCATCTCTTCGAACTTCTTGTCTTCTTCAGAGTGCGCCTCAGCATCACGGATCATCTGCTCTATTTCTTCATCTGACAAACCAGATGAGGCCTTGATCACGATCGACTGCTCTTTGCCCGTCGCTTTGTCTTTGGCCGAGACATTCAGAATACCATTCGCATCCAAGTCAAACGCAACCTCAATCTGCGGCATGCCTCGGGGTGATGGCGGGATATCTTCCAGGTTGAACTGCCCGAGGGACTTGTTTTGGCCCGCTTGCTTCCGCTCACCCTGTAACACGTGGATGGTCACCGCCGTCTGATTATCATCCGCGGTAGAAAACACCTGCGTCTTCTTAGTTGGAATAGTGGTGTTCTTCTCAATGAGTACACTCATCACCGAACCTAGGGTCTCGATACCCAAAGACAATGGCGTGACGTCCAGCAACAAGACGTCGGTTACGTCACCCGCAAGTACTGCCGCTTGAATTGCCGCACCCATAGCCACCGCCTCATCAGGGTTCACATCACGACGCGCTTCTTTGGCGAAGAAAGCTTTAACCTTTTCCTGCACCAACGGCATGCGGGTCTGCCCGCCTACCAGGATCACGTCATCGATGTCGTTCACGGTCAAGCCCGCATCGTCTAGCGCCGTCCGGCAAGGTCCAATTGTGCGTTCCGCCAGTTCCTCTACCAGAGACTCCAGCTTAGCCCGGGTCAGCTTCAACACCAGGTGCTTGGGCCCGGACTGATCAGCCGTGATATAGGGCAAATTGATTTCGGTTTGCTGACTATTCGACAACTCAATTTTGGCCTTCTCCGCGGCTTCTTTTAAGCGTTGCAGAGCCAGCGGGTCGTTATGCAAGTCTACGCCGCTGTCTTTCTTGAACTCTTCTGCCAGGTAATCAATCACTCGTAAGTCAAAGTCTTCACCACCGAGAAAAGTGTCCCCATTGGTCGATAGCACTTCAAACTGGTGCTCGCCATCCACCTCCGCAATTTCAATGATGGACACATCAAACGTACCACCGCCAAGGTCATATACAGCGACTTTGGCATCGCCGCGTTGCTTATCAAGCCCATAAGCTAAGGCAGCCGCGGTGGGTTCGTTGATGATTCGTTTAACGTCCAAACCCGCGATTTTACCGGCATCTTTAGTGGCCTGGCGCTGAGAGTCGTTGAAGTAGGCTGGCACCGTGATCACGGCCTCAGTAACTTCTTCGCCGAGATACTCTTCAGCTGTTTTTTTCATTTTCTTCAGCGTTTCAGCTGAAATCTGGGGCGGTGCCAGCTTCTCATCCTTAACTTCAATCCAAGCATCACCGTTGGATGCCTCTGAGATGTTGTAGGGCACCATTTTGATGTCTTTTTGCACCACATCGTCTTTGAACTTCCGCCCGATCAGACGCTTCACCGCAAACAGGGTGTTTTGAGGATTCGTCACTGCCTGGCGCTTTGCATTCTGGCCAACCAAAATCTCACCGTCTTCGGTGTAGGCAATGATTGAGGGTGTTGTTCGATCGCCCTCAGAATTCTCAATGACCCGAGGGTCCCCGCCTTCCAGTACGGCCACACACGAGTTGGTGGTGCCGAGGTCTATACCGATGATCTTACCCATTTCTCTTATCCTTTTTCTGCATCTTGTTCCCAACCGACATTGCGGCTGGGCATCTTTTCGTCTTGTTGCTCTATATTTGGTCTACAGGCGCAACTTCAAGGGTCAACACCCACTAATTTTCTCAACTCAGGCTACCCGCGCGGATTATTCGCCCTTTGCCACAATGACCTTGGCCGCGCGCACCAGACGACCGTTGAGCAGATAGCCTTTCTGCATCACGTCCATGACCGAGTTAGGCTCAGCATCCGGATTTGGCACCATCGTCAGCGCTTCGTGCAGCTGCGGGTCGAAGGGTTCTCCCAGCGGATCGACCTGCTGGACACCGGACTTGGCCAGGGTGTCTACAAACAACTTCAGGGACAGCTCAACACCCTGAGCAATCGCCTCAGCCCCTTCTGTTGCCGCAGCTGTTTCGACTGCCTTTTCTAGGCTATCAAGCACGGCAAACAGGTCACTGATGAGTTTCTCTACCGCGAATTTGTGGGCATTCTCAACATCACGCGCAGCACGACGTTTGACGTTTTCCATCTCAGCCATCGCCCGCAGCAGCTGATCTTTTACCTCAGCTACTTCCGGCGCATCCTGATTTTCCGAGTCGCTTTCATCATTATCCATTTCCACATCAGGCTCAGACTGATGCGCATCCTGTTCAATGTCCGCAGCTTCTCGTGTTGCCTCATCGACGTTGATATCGTCCGAATCTTCGGACTGTGAATTGGTTTTGTTATCTTCCACCATGCAGAGTCGTTCCGTGCACTTTCTCTTGGGAGAGGCTTTATGGGGACGAACGGTGCAAATTACAAGGGCGAGAGTGGATTTTTTTCCGGCTGGCGTGTGCTAAAGCCTATTTTAACGTCTGCGCATTGCCGCACTGAGCAAGCGGGCGGTCACATCTACAACAGGAATCACATCTTTATAGTCCATGCGGGTTGGGCCGATAACACCTAGAACACCCGCAACCTCACCATTCACCTCGTAGGGATGAGTGACCAAAGACGCTGACCCCAGTGGTTGGTAACCCGACTCATCACCGATAAAAATTTGCACGCCGGTGCTTTGCAAACAGCGATCCAGCAGGTGCAGCACTCGTCCTTTACGGGAGATGGCATCAAACAGCGTTTTTACCGTATCGGTGTCTTCACTGAAATCCAACAAACGGTTCTCACCACTGACCAACAGTTCTTGCCCTGGATCTTCATCTGCTTCGCCAAAGGTGGCAGCGGCCACGTTCAGGGCAGTCTGCATGAGAGAGTCCATGCGGTCCTTATCGGCCTGCATACTCGCGACAATAGCCTGACGTATATCCATCAACTTACGGCCACCAAACTCCTGATTAATGAAGTTTGCTGTTTGGGTCAGCTCTACATCGGTGTAGGTACGCTCGGTGTGAATCACCCTATTTTGCACTTCTCGATCGTTCAACACCAAGATAACCAACAGACGATCTTCACCCAGGCTCAAAAACTCAACCTGACGCAGGCTCACTTGATTGCGTAACGGCGTGGTCACCAAACACGTCATTTCAGTGATCTGCGATAACAGTTTAGAAGCGGAGGATACCAAATCAGACGGTGCCAGATCGGGATTGAGCTCCGCCTCGAGCTGTCTCTGTCGAGCCTCTTCCCAAGGTTCCACACTGAGCAGCGAATCCACAAAAAAACGGTAACCTTGATTAGTGGGAATTTTGCCCGCCGACGTGTGCGGAGACGTCACCAGGCCCAGGGCCTCCAGGTCACCCATAATGTTGCGCACCGTCGCTGAAGATACCGTGACTTCAGGGCGCGTGGCCAAAATTTTCGACGCGATTGGCGTGCCCTCTGCAATATATTGCTCAACCAGCAGCTTAAACAGCTGCTGCGCGCGAGGTGCCACCTGCGTATCTAATGATTCACTGCCTGGCATGGCGGTAAATTGCCTCTGTCATGGGGGTTTGATCGTACACAAAACTTATACCAGCGATTGCAGGCAAACGCATCCTGATTTGATGTACGCTAGTCCTTCAACGGAACGGTGCCCAGTAAGACGCCCAATGCTCAAGCAACTTACGTTAAAAAATTTCCTGCTGGTCGATGCCCTGGATATAGACTTCGAGCAGGGATTAACCACCATCACGGGCGAGTCCGGCGCTGGTAAGTCAATCTTGCTGAACGCACTTGGCCTGCTGTTGGGAGAACGCGCAAAAAGTGATTTCATTCGACCCGGCGCAGATAAGATGGACGTGTGCGCGGAGTTTGATCTGACTCATCTGGCCAAGGTTCAGGCCTTGCTGGCCGCGGACGAACTGAGCGACCCTTCAAATCAATGCCTGGTGCGGCGGGTGGTTTCACAAACGGGCCGTTCGCGAGCCTTTGTTAATGGTATACCCGTGACCACAACCTATCTGCGAGAACTGGGCGAGCAGTTGGTCGACATTCATGGCCAAAACGAGCACCTGCGCCTGGCTAACCGCAATACGCAACTGGCTATATTGGATGATTACGCTCAGACAAGCGCAGACAGTGCACAGGTTAAACAACTCCACCATATCTGGCAGAACGATCTTGCTGAAATTCAAAAACTCCAATCAGCGCTTGCAACCGCTGCCGACCGCAAGGACCTGCTGAGCTATCAACTCAATGAATTAGAGGAATTCTCTCTGGGCGAGCAGGAATTTGAGCAACTCGAAGCGGACCATAAGAGACTCAGTCAAGCGCATCAGACCTTGGAGATTCTTCAAACTACCTTACACAGTCTGGACGATTTGGATGGCCTGCGACATTCAGCCAGAGCCGCCGAGTCGATCGACGATCAGGATCATGATCTGACCTCCGGCCAAGAAACTCTGATCACCGCTTTAGGGTTACTGGAGGACGCCACACGAGACTTACGGCGTTATGAGGCTAAGGTTGTGATCGACCCGAGCGCATTGCAGGCCGCTGAAAGCCGCCTTAACGAGGCCCAAACCCTGGCGCGCAAACATAAGATCCAACCGGCTCAGTTGGGCGCGCATACTCAGGCTCTGCGCGCTGAGTTAGAGGGTATCGATGCGGACCATACCACGCTGGATATCCTAGTCGCTCAAGCACAACGCGACGAGGCAGCCTTTTTCAAACGGGCCACCTCACTGTCTAAAAAGCGCAAAAAGGCAGCACCTTCTTTTGCTAAGGCGGTTTCGCAATACATGCAATCTCTGGGCATCAAGGCAGGGGCATTTGAGGTGGTATTTGGTGATCAGGTCAGCGAGCAAGGTCTGGATCGTGTTGATTTCCAAGTCACCACCAACCCTAAGTTCGCGGCTGGCCCGCTGACGCAGATTGCTTCAGGCGGTGAACAAACGCGTATTGGACTCAGTATTCAGATCGTGGCCGCACAACACAGCGCCCTGCCTTGCTTGATTCTTGACGAAGCAGATGTGGGGGTAGGAGGTACGACCGCAGACACTGTGGGGCGTATTCTGCGCGACTTAGGCACACGCACGCAGGTGCTTTGCATTACCCATGCTCCACAGGTCGCCGCACTGGGTAACCAGCACTATCGAGTCGAAAAAGCTGGCGACAACACCCATATCCAGCCCCTTCAGAGTGCAGAGCGCGTTGACGAATTAGCACGCATGCTGGCGGGTTCTGACATTACAGACAAAACCAAGGACTATGCGGCCGCTCTACTCAAAGAGGCGACCCAGCCCGCCTAACCACGCTGTGTTCTGAATGAATTCAACGCCGCACTTGACTACGAAACACACCCACCGCGCTCAGCCCAAGTGGCTGTTGTTGGCTCGCTTTCTATTGTCCAGGCGAAGCCCAAACCAGGTCTTGCGCAGACGATCAGGAAGACACGGTGCATCCCATCTCAGGAACAGGTAACATCGTCCTCAATTTACCGTCCGAGAAAATTTTGGTGCCAAGATACGTTAGCACTATCGTCATCGTTCTTCTGTTGAGCGGCTGCAGCATACCTAAGCTGAGCATGCCGAAATTCAGCATGCCGAAACTGTATAAAGTGACCGTTCAGCAAGGCAATGTGATTACCCAGGAGATGGTTGACCAGTTGAAACCGGGGATGACCCGGAGTCAGGTCGCTTTTATCATGGGAGAACCCATACTGCGCAACACGTTTGACGATACGCGCTGGGACTACGTCTACTCCATCGTCCTACCCGGCTACTTTGAGCAAGAGGCCCGCGTCAGCTTGTTTTTCGAAGAGGACGCTCTGGCCTACTTCACCGGCGACTATGTACCGAGCAATCAAACCGAAGACGCAGACACTGGCGAGAATACGAGCGCGGACAATACCAGCACTGATCAAGCCATCGAACAGACCAGCAGCGGCGCAGAGTCAGACAATCAAACTGACGGCGAATCAGCCCCCAGCGCATAGCCCCGCCGAATCAAGCCTGAGCCTCCCGTCGCGGTTTAGAAACAAGGTTTTCCCAACCTGATCGATGAACCGCATTGACTTCAGTGCCCTGTACAGGAAGCGGTCGCAATTGCGCCATCATGCGTCAACCTGACTGTGCTGCATTGCCCGTTGCCGCCGGGCCGTTTTGGCGTCGACGATCAGATCACGATAGATTTCGACCCGCTCGCCGCCCGTCAGTACTCGATCACGCTCGCAGATCTGACCGAAGATACCAACGGTATCGGCGGACCTCACGGCGGACGAGAGGCGTTCATCCTGACCGGCACACCTCAGCGCATCGTCCACAGTTGCGCCTTTTGGCAGCACTATTTCTAAAACGATAGGGTCAGCAGGTGTCACGAAGGCAACTTCTACGGTGATGCCTGACGGGGATACTTCTCTCATCCGCCCTGAGCCTGCATATACTGTTGATTAATTCGCGCTACAAAAGCGTCTACCAACTGATTGGCCACATGGTCTGCCAGACCCGACAACAAACGGGCGACCATCCCTTTCGGCAAATATTCGACCTGCAGTTCTATTTTGCAGCCTATTTCTCCAATTGAAGTGAATACCCACTTACCTTCCAGGCACTCAAACGGGCCACTCTGTAGTGACATGGTAATACTCTCGGGCGGGCGGTGGACATTGGCCGTAACAAAACTTTCGCGTATACCCTTACCGACTACACCCACTTCTGCAACCAGCCCAGCGGGCGTCGTTTCAAGCACGGTGACCGACTCACAGCCAGGCAAAAATTCCGGGTAGCGTGCGACCTCCGCAACCACCGCGTAGGCCACTTCAGCCGATACCTCTAACAACGCCGTGCGTGCAAGTCGTTTCACTACCCAATCAAGCCCTGCACGACTGGCCATAGAATGTTCACAAAAACCGCCAAGACACCCAGTGGTGCCAATACGCCGGCGATGATGCGCCAACCACCCATCAGCAAGGGTCTACCCCAACCGAGTTGTTTCTGCATAACCGCCTTGGGCAGTTTCCACACGGCAAACACCGCGATCAACAAACCACCCAGTGGCAGCATGATGTTCTGTGAAACGTAATCGATGAAATCGAACACGGTCAGGCCACCCACCACGGTGACGTCTGACCAAACATTAAACGAGAACACCGTGCCGAGCCCTAAAATCCAGCACAATACCCCCACGCTAATCGCCACCCGCTTGCGCTTGGCATTATATTCCTCGACTAAATACGCCAGCACCGGTTCGGTGAGCGAGATTGCCGAGGTTAAGGCCGCGAAGGTTACCAAGACGAAAAACAACGTGCCAAAGACGATACCTAACGGAAACTGACCAAAAGCCAGTGGTAGCGTCACAAACATCAAGCCTGGCCCCTGGGCCGCATCTAAACCGTTAGCAAATACGATCGGAAAAATAGCCAGGCCAGCAGCAATGGCAACCACCGTGTCTAGCGCGGCAATGGTTGCCACGGTGCTGCCGATGCCTGCATCCTCGGGGACATAGGCACCATAGGCCATCATGGCGCCCATACCCAGACTTAAGGTAAAGAAAGACTGGCCCATCGCAATCAGCCAAATTTGTGGATCAGTAAACGCACTTACATCAACGCTGAACATGAAATCCACTGCCTGTCCAAAGCCCCCGGAATTGATGCTGTAACCCAACAACACCAATAGCAAGATGAACAGCGTTGGCATAAACCAGCGAATCGCATTCTCCAAGCCCCGGCTTAACCCCTTACCCACGATCCAGATCGTCAACACCATGAACGCGGTCTGCCAGAAAATGAGCTGCCAGGGACTGGCTAAAAAAGTATCAAAGGTGGTGCTCGCCGCGTCTGCCGTGATGCCTTCAAAGGTACCCGCCACGGTCAGCATGACATAGTTCATTGCCCAGCCAGCAATCACCGCGTAGTAGGACAAAATCAAAAAACCAGCCAATACACCCATCCAGCCGATCAATACCCACATTGGGTTGTGGCCACCGCGATCAACAAGCTGACGCATCGTGGTAATCGGACTACTCCGACCTTCGCGGCCCAGCATCACTTCAGAAACCATGATTGGGATACCCACCAACGCGACACACACCAAATAAATGATGACAAAGGCACCCCCCCCGTTTTGACCAGCCACGTAAGGGAATTTCCAAATATTGCCGATGCCCACAGCCGATCCGGCTGCGGCGAGGATAAAAAGCCACCGGGAAGACCACATGCCGTGACGCGATTCTAGAGGGGATGCCATAGTTTATTCTTTAGTGAGTGCCAATACCGGAATATTGTATACTCCTTCGCCCCCGATCAACCCCACTGGGTGCACAAGGTTTAGCTATGGCCAAAACGCCCAAGAAAAAAGGAAGCGCATCGAACACCATCGCGCTGAACAAGCGTGCACGCCACGAATACCATCTGCAGCACACCTTTGAAGCCGGAATTGCGCTACAGGGTTGGGAAGTTAAAGCCATTCGCCAGGGTCACGTACAAATCACTGAAGGGTTTGTTAACCTCCACCAAGGCGAAGCTTACCTTGCCGCAGTCAATATCACCCCTTTGTTGAGCGCTTCCACCCATGTTGTGCCTGAACCCCAGCGCCAACGCAAGCTACTCCTGCACGCCAGAGAGCTCGCGCAGATTTTTGTCGCTACTCAGCAAAAAGGGTTCACCTGCGTACCCACCGCAATGTATTGGAAAGGCAACCACGTCAAAGTGGAAATCGCGCTCGCCAAAGGTAAGGATCAACAGGATAAACGAGCGAGCAAGAAGTCTGCTGATTGGCAGCGAGACAAACAGCGCCTAATGAAGGCCCACAATCAATAGCTGACTTGCGGGTCTCCCCAGTGCGACTATGCACACCCCACGCTGCGACGCCAAGCAACCATCTCTATCGCTGCAGCGGCGGCCTCATAGCCTTTATTGTACTGGTCGTCAGCACAGCGCTCCTGCGCATCCTTGATGTCATACACGGGCAAAATTTCCACCACTACCGGCCGGCGAAATTCGTGCATTACTTGACCTAAACCACGCATGGTTTCGTTACTGATCATTTCAAAGTGATAGGTGGCGCCCTTAACGATCACGCCAAAACAGATGACCGCGTCAATTTCGGCATCAGCATCCAGTGCGAGCAAATCACGCGCGGCGAGGGGAATCTCCACCGAACCTGGCAGCGTATGTTCAGTAATATCGGTATACCCATGATCGCTAAGCGTTTGGACGCAGACTTTTGACAAATTGCTGACCAATTCGGGGTACCATTTCGATTTGAGAATGGCGATGCGGCCCGGTGAGCTGATCACCGGCAATTCAGAAAGATCTACAGATGTTTTCAAGGTCGTGGCAACGCCGGTTATCCGGCATCCTTCAAAGGGTGTTTATCATTCAGCAGCCACGCCCCGGTTTCTTCCTGGCAGACAATACGCCCGTCGCTCTCTAGCCGCGTAAACTCTGCACGAACTTCCCACGAGCCCATGGGTGAGTTGCGTTCTCGCAGGCGGGCGTTAACGTCTCCGGGCCGCACACTTGTTTTGCCTTCCGCAAAAAGCGCCTGGATAATGTCATAAACCATCTCTTTGCGTCGTAGATCGTTGCTCATGGTTTCTCTCTATTCCCTTGTATTCCCTTGGTGTACCTTTTGGCTTCTTTTTTTGCCCTGTCGTGTCTCTTGCCGGCCCCGTCTATTTCAGTGTCTTCGCTGCCCTCGTAGGATGCTATGCAGCGTGAGTGTAACCAGCTTGATTGTTTCCGTCCGTTTATGTGGGCCGTTTTATGTGGGCCGTTCTGTCTGTTTCCCTTCACGGTCTATCTGTTTCCCTTCACGGTGGCACGGTTTTACCGCCGAACCTCGGTTTTCCGCCTCAGAATCGTAACCCGCTTCCCCAAACCATATTAGATTAAGTCAGCCAACCACACATAAATCTGCCGCACACTTTTTTCAAGAAGAGGCTTCCCTGTCCTGATTAAAATGGTGGTTCACGGGGTGTTAGCCGCAGAAATTACCTGCCACTGCTCGCATAGTGTGCACCCTATCTCACCCACCGGCACGACACCCCGTTGATTGCCGAGTTGGCCGGATCCACAGTGTAACGCCCAGTGCTGGTCCTTTGCCAGCGCATGCGGGGCACAGCCTATAATCACGATCGCGATTCATGTTCTGGCCCTATTCTCGCCATGCTTCGCCGCGCTCATAATATTGCAAACGCTGCTCCAAATCGTCCCTTATTTCATCATCCTGCTCAGTGATGGTGGCGAGTGCTTGCCGTTGCGTGATGACGGCCTGGTCAAAGTCGCCCAACTCCGCATAGGCCGCGGCCAACGTATCGAGAAAGGTCGCCCGCGGCTCAAGATTAACGGCTTTGCTCGCCTGATCGAAGGCCAAATCGCCATTACGCAAATCGTCATACTTGGAGGTGGCCAACAGCCAGGCGTAATCATTGTAGGCTTCAGCTTGTCCAGACTCCGCGGCTTGACGCGACCAGGCCAGCGCTTCCGCTCTTGCCTGACCACTATCCTGACGCAGGTGAAAGGAGACTATGCGTTTGAGGGCGTCCGGGTCCTGGGCCTCAGCCCCTTTTTCGTACCAGGCCAGAGCCAACTGCGTATCGCGCTTAACGCCTTCACCAAATTCATACATGTGACCCAGACCCACGTAAGCCGCCACCACACCCGAATCTGCCGCTTGTTGGTAAAGGCTCAGGGCCGCTTGCGCATCTGCCTCCACACCATTACCCGTTAGGTAGGCATACGCCAAGTGGACCGCCGCGACTGGCAGACCCGCCTCCAATGCACGCTGATAATAGTCTGCCGCCGCTCGCGCGTCGGGCTCACCTAACTCGCCATTGGCTTGCATGAAGCCCAGGGACAATAACCCCCCAGCTTCTCCAGCTGCGTATGATTTTTCATACCATGCCCTTGCCAATTCTGCCTGGGGCTCAATCACGTGCGGGTGCCGATAACTCGCAGCCAGCGTCATCATCGCGTACGCGTTACCCTGTTGAGCGGCGGCAGTCAAAGCAGTGCGGGCTTGCGCCAGATTCTTGTCAACTCCTTCGCCATAGAGATACGCACGGCCCAAGTGATAATTCGCGCGGTCGTAACCCAACGCCGCGGCCTGCTCAAACAACGACAACGCCAGAGCTGCATCCGGCCGGGTACCCAAACCACGACTGTAAAGCATGCCCAACTCAAGCAAAACGACCGCGTTATTCGGGTTAAATTCGAGTGCTCGATAATAGTCTTTGCGTGCAGAAACCGGCATGCGCTGCATCAGGTAACTGTACCCACGCAAATAGTACGCGCGTGAGCGTTCACCGCTGGTTAGTCGCGGATCGACCAATGCTGGCGCAAGATAGGAACGCGCAAGCGATAATTCTTGCGCTTCGATCAGCGTCACCGCACGCTCGACATTGGCTCGCGAGTCAAGGGCGTGACTTTGGTGACTAGCACACATAAGTGTAGACACCACCAACCATAGCATCGAAAATCTGATTGATTCCATGTTCCCATCATAACCCAGCCAGAGAGCAAGACTACGTGAACTCATAATGTGCCTGGCCTCACACAACCCGCAACGCTCATCGTACTTAGCCTTGAATTAGGCTAAACTGGCCTCACCTATCTTACAGGCGATCAAGATGGAGCGACGGCTGCGGGGTTAACACCCTTCACCGTTTGAAGTGCGCGAGGACGTCATAGGTTGAAGTGGTCGGCGATGTTATACGGTTTCGCCCACTTTATTGGGTCCGCGCACAACGATTGCCGAGACAGATCGATAATTAGGACAAACACTAGGCTAGAGGAGATCTACAAAGTACAGCGACCAAAGCGCACTTTGACCACATCTGCC